>RCMY010010586.1_pt1 | contig 15538 bp, 10 predicted proteins | sample 2041341 | NCBI WGS metagenome assembly RCMY01 (sample SAMN09708234, study PRJNA481090) | Marine sediment metagenome, whole genome shotgun sequencing project.
TATCTACAACCGCCTGAAGGATGAGGCAACGGTATCGGGCGCGCCTGCGAAGAAGGCGCAGCCGGCGGTGAAGAAGTAGGCTGCCGCTTGGCCGGCGGCCTTGGGCATGCGTATGCTGGGGGCTTGCAGTCTGCCGGTATCTGCGCTGTGGTTTGACAAGGTGAAATTTGATAAGGTGAAGGAGCAGGCCGTCTGAACGATCGGGTTCGGACGGCCTGTTTGTTGTGGGTGGGGTAGCCGTAGTTGTTTGCGTGGTGCTCGATTGGGGGCGATGGGGGCGCGATTGGCAAGCAGGGAGCAGAGAAGCGTTCAGACGGCGTGTTTTATATATGTGCGGTGACAGCTTAAGGTTTAACCGTGTTTACGCGGGAGCCGGAAGAGAAAAGGCCGTCTGAAAGGTTTCAGACGGCATTGGAAGAGGTTTATCGATTGAAAAATTTAATGCCCATCGCGCAGAATTTTCCGTATGGCAGAAAGTTGGCGGCGGCTGACGGTAAGCGGTTCTTCCACATCCAATACTTTTGCGCCCCAGCTGGCATTGCCTTCATCTTCTTCGCCGCTGTCTAAGCGCAGCAGGCAATCGAGCGTGTGGCGGAATACCAAGGCATTGCGGTGCACCCGGATAATTTTTTCGCCGAGCAGCTCTTCCCAATAAACCAAGGTTTTGGGCAGCTCATAAGACTCGCCCTCGCCGGTAAACAGAAAAACGGTTTTATGCTCAGCCAACAAGTAGCGGGCTTGCTGCCAAGGAATTTCCACCATTCGATCGCGGTTGAATACTTTGAAATGGGTGAAATCGTCTTCCTGCTCTTTGATTTTTTCGTTAACGCGCGCCAATGCTGTTTGCAGACGTGATAATTTAATCGGTTTGAGCAGGTAATCTGCGGCGGCCAATTCGAATGCACGCAAAGCATGCTCTTCATAGGCGGTTGTAAAGATGATTTCCGGCTGTTTCTTTGCGATGCGTTTGATGCGTTCAACGAGCTCCAAGCCGGTAATTTCGGGCAGGCCGATATCGGCGAACACAATGTCGGCTTCATGCATGCTGAGCCAATCGAGGGCGGGCTGGGCATGATGGAATGTTTTCAATAAAACGATGTTGCACTCATCCAGCAATACGCGCAAACGTTCAGAGGCCAACACTTCGTCTTCTACAATAATCGCACTTGGCATAGTCGTGTGTATGGTTGTTGGTTGTTATTGTTTATATCGTATCCTGAACAATTATTTATATCAATAATAATTTATTTTGAGTGCGCTGATGCAAGAAGGAGATTTGTGGAAAAACAAGAAATTTAAAGATTTTATGAAATTTAATTGCCAATAAATCTTTAATATAAATATAAAACATTTATATTTTAAAAAAATAAACACATAAAATTTAATAAGCATATTTTACTTGCTACTTGCTGTCCTGTAATAATGCCTACTCAAAAAAGCAAAATAAAAAATAGCGAATTTATTGTTGCTTTTGTGGATTTTGTGAGCAGGCAGCATTTGGCCATCTATTCTGCACAGGCCGTCTGAAAAGTTTCAGACGGCCTGTGCAGGCTTGCTTTCATGGCCACTGATTTGATTGGGTATGAAAACAATGGCTATAAAAAAACACCGCTTAGAAAGCGGTGTTTTGATATTGGTTGCGGGGGCAGGATTCGAACCTACGACCTTCGGGTTATGAGCCCGACGAGCTACCATGCTGCTCCACCCCGCGTCTGAAGAATGAAACTATATCAAGTATCTTGAGTGGTGTCAACATTTTTAATAAAACAACGCCATTAAAATAAAAACGGGCATTGAAATGCCCGTTTGATGTATTGGTGCGCGGAAAAGCCACCCGTTGCAGATGCGGCTCTAAATCACCGCTGCGGTTTGGGCGGCCTGCTCCTGCACCATGGCGGCCAAAGAAGCACCGCTTACGGATGCGCCGTAGCTGCTGTGGTTGAATGCGGCATTGATTTGTTCGTTGCTCACTGAAATATCGTTGCTGTTGAAGCTGAGCATTTCAATTTGATTTTGCTCGCCGTGAAACCAGTTTTTCACGGTGATGCTGTCGCCTTTGCCGGCGCTGATAATTAAGTTGCCGTGGCTGGCGGTGAAGCACAAATCGGTCAGGCAGATGTCGCTCTTGAATTCGATGCGGTCGGTGTCGCAGGGGTCGCCGCAATCGACGATGGTGTCGTGGCCGTAATTTTTGCCGTAGATATAAGTGTCGCCGCCGGCGCCGCCGTTTAACCAGTCGTTGCCGTAGCCGCCATCAAGCACATCGCAGCCGTTGCCGCCATCGAGGCAGTCGGCATCGTTGCTGCCGTAGAGGTTGTCGTCGCCATCTTCTCCATATAAGGCATCGCGGCCGCCGCCGCCAATCAAAATATCATCGCCTGCGCCGCCATATAAAACGTCATTGCCGCTGCCGCCGTCGAGCCAGTCATTGCCCTCGCCGCCATAGAGCTTGTCGGCACCTGCGCCACCGCTCAATTTGTCGTCGCCATGCTCTCCATACAGTACATCGCAGCCCTCGCCGCCGTTTAAGGTGTCGCAGCCATCGCCGCCATAGAGTTTATCGTTGCCACCACCACCGTTGATCACGTTGTCGGCCGCATTGCCGCTGATGATATTGTCGAGATTGTTGCCGTTTAAGGTGAGTGCTTTATCGCCGGCCGCCACCAGATTTTCCACATGGTTACCCAAGGTGTAGTCAATATATGAAATCACCGTGTCGTTGCCTTGCCACAAGCATTCGCTGACTACATCGCATTCATCATCCACCACATAAACATCATCGCCCCAACCGCCGATCATGGTGTCGGCACCTTTGCCGCCATCAAGATAGTCGTTGCCGGCTAAGCCTTTGAGCGTGTCGTTGCCATCGCCGCCAAATAATTTATCGTTAAACCATGTGCCGGTGATGCTGTCGTTGCCTTTGGTGCCGATGGCGTCTACGCCGCATTCTGCATTTTTAGTGCGGCTAACACACACGTTGTAGCCTTTGCTGCCACCCCAAGCGCCCCAAAAGGGCACTTTGATGCCGCTCCATGAATAATAAGACATATTTAATCTCCATATGGACAGAATAAAAAAGCTCGGGTGCCGATAGATTTTCGCAGCACCGTAAACATGATATATATGACATATGAAAATATTGTCATAAAAATGCCGATGGTCTTTTTAATGGATGAGCGGTAATGTCTGATTTATCAAGATGGTTATGATTAATAATATTTTTATGTCATCGATTTTCAAATAACGTGGAGATGATTACTTGATGAGGGAGCGAGCCGGTTGTATACGCATCAATGCATGGTAGCAAAGATAGTTTGCTATAATGTTTCTTTAAAATCTGCTCTGTTTTCATGCCTGTATGCCATCCCCCGATTTAAACCAAACCCTCAGCAAAGACCGCCATTTTCTGCAACAAGCCCTGCGCAATCCCAAGCGTTTCGGCGGGGTGGAGGTGGTTGGTGCAGCAGAAATACCAAAAATCCCACCAAGCTTATTTGCAGCGGTTGGCCAATCTGCCGCAGCCGCACTACGACAACACTTTGCCGGTGCACGAGCGGCGTGAAGACATCAAGCGGGCGATTGCGGAAAATCAGGTGGTGATTATCTGCGGCGAAACTGGCTCGGGCAAAACCACGCAATTGCCGAAAATCTGCCTCGAATTGGGGCGCGGGGTGGCGGGCTTAATCGGGCACACGCAGCCGCGCCGTTTGGCTGCGCGTTCGGTGGCCGAGCGCATTGCTGAAGAATTGAACAGCGACATCGGCAGCATCGTGGGCTATAAAGTGCGCTTTAACGACCACACTTCGCGCGATGCCCATATCAAGCTGATGACCGACGGCATTTTGCTGGCCGAAACCCAAACCGACCGCTTTTTGAGCGCCTACGACACCATCATCATCGACGAAGCGCACGAGCGCAGCCTGAACATTGATTTTCTTTTAGGCTACCTGAAACAATTGCTGCCGCGCCGCCCCGATTTAAAAGTGATTATTACCTCGGCCACGATTGATGCCGAGCGTTTCAGCCGCCATTTTGCGCCGGCGGGTGTGCCTGCCAAAATCGTTTCAGGCAGCCTTAATCAAGCGAAAAGGCCGTCTGAAAATGCCGTAGGTCGTATTCTCGAATCCGACAAATCCCGTTCAGACGGCATCAATCTCGTGTCGGATACCAATATCCAACCTACAACGCTACCTGAAACATCCGCTCAAGGCGCCCCCGTGCTCGAAGTATCCGGCCGCACTTATCCCGTCGAAATCCGCTATCGCCCGCTGGCCGAAACCGATGAAGACGAAGCCGAAATCGACATGCCCGATGCGATTGTCGATGCCGCCGACGAGCTGGCGCGGCTGGGCAACGGCGATATTTTGGTGTTTCTGCCGGGCGAGCGCGAAATCCGCGAAGCCGCCGAAGCGCTGCGCAAATCGCCGCTGCGGCGCAATGATGAAATCCTGCCGCTGTTTGCGCGTTTGTCTAACGCCGAGCAGCACAAAATTTTCCACCCCGGCGGCGGCAAACGGCGCATTGTGTTGGCCACCAATGTGGCCGAAACCTCGCTCACTGTGCCCGGCATCCGCTATGTCATCGACACCGGCTTGGCGCGGGTGAAGCGCTATTCCGCCCGCGCCAAGGTGGAGCAGCTGCATGTGGAAAACATTTCCCAAGCCGCCGCGCGCCAGCGTGCCGGGCGCTGCGGCCGTGTGGCGGCGGGCGTATGCATCCGTTTGTATGCGGAAGACGATTTTGCCCAGCGCCCCGAATTTACCGACCCCGAAATCATCCGCAGCAATCTGGCGGCGGTGATTTTGCGCATGGCGGCGCTGAAATTGGGCGATGTGGCCGCGTTTCCGTTTTTAGAAGCGCCCGATGCCCGCTATATCAACGACGGCTTTCAAGTGCTGCTGGAGCTGGGCGCGGTAAACGAGCGCAACGAGCTTACTAAAATCGGCGAACAAATGGCGTGCCTGCCGGTCGACCCGAAAGTGAGCCGCATGTTGTTGGCGGCGCAAAAACACGCTTGCATGGCCGAAATGCTGGTGATTGTGGCCGCGCTGTCGATTCAAGACCCGCGCGAGCGCCCGCTGGAAGCGCGCGAAGCCGCCAACAAAGCGCACGAACGCTTTACCGACAAACAATCCGATTTTCTGGCCTATCTGAATATTTGGGATTCGTTTCAGCGCGAACGCGAGCGCGGCCTGAGCAACAAACAATTGGTGCAATGGTGTCACCAATATTTCCTCTCTCACTTGCGCATGCGCGAATGGCGCGAGCTGCACCAGCAATTGGCGCAAATTGCCATCGAGCTGGGCTTGGTAACCAAAGAAAATGCGTTCAGACGGCCTCAAACCGTGGAACAGCTCAGGCCGTCTGAACGCAGCGGCGACCAAGATTTATCCGCCAAAATCAAGCAGCAGCAATTGGATAAAAAACAGCACCGCGCCCACATCCGCCAAGCCAAAGAAGCGGGCTACGAACAAATCCACCGCGCCCTGATTACCGGCCTGGTGGCCAATGTCGGCCTTAAATCGCCCGAAGGCCACGACTATTTGGGCGCGCGCGGCAGCCATTTTCATCTGTTCCCTGCTTCGGCCTTGTTTAAAAGCAAACCCAAATGGGTGATGGCCGCCGAGCTCACCGAAACCACCCGCCTCTACGCCCGCGACGTGGCCGGCATCGAGCCGGAATGGATCGAGCAAGAAGCGCCGCACTTGGTGAAATACCATTATTTCGAGCCGCATTGGTCGCAAAAACGCGGCGAAGTGGTGGCCAGCGAACGCGTTACCTTCTACGGCCTCACCGTGCTGCCGCGCCGCCCCGTGGCCTATGGCAAAGTGGCGCCCGAAGAAGCGCGCGAGCTGTTTATCCGCGGCGCATTGGTGGCGCAAGAAGCCGATATCCCGGCCGCCTTTTTTGCCCACAATAAAAAGCTGATTAAAGACATCGCCGCGCTGGAACACAAATCGCGCAAACAAGACGTGCTGGTAGACGAAGAAGCCCTGTTTGATTTCTACAATCAAAGGCTACCTGAAAACTATATGCCGTCTGAAAACGGTGCACGGCCTGAAACGCCTGCTGTAGGCCGGATTCTCGAATCCGACAAAAACCAAACTACGGCAAATAACGTAGGTTGGGTTAGCGCCCCGCGCGTAACCCAACAAACCGCTGAAAGCGCCGCAACAAGTACCGCCGTAGGTCGGATTCTCGAATCCGACAACAGCGCAGGCGCAAAAAAAGGCCGTCTGAAAAGCGAAAAACCATCGGATTCAAAAATCCGACCCACACCCAAACCCCCGCAGCCCCTAGCCGACCTGCGCACCTTCCAAACTTGGCTCAAACAAGCCGAGCAAGCCAACCCGCGCCTGCTCTTCCTCAGCCGCGACGACCTGATGCAACACGCCGCCGCCCACGTTACCGAAGCGCAATTCCCGCCGCATTGGCAAAACGCCGACGGCAAATTCAAGCTCAGCTACCGCTTCGAGCCGCACCACCCGCTGGATGGCGTTACCCTCACCATCCCGCTGCCCGTGCTCAACCGCCTCAACCCCGCCGCGCTCGAATGGCTGGTGCCCGGCATGATACGCGAAAAATTGCAGCTATTAATCAAAGCCCTGCCCAAGCAAATCCGCCGCATCTGCGTGCCCGTGCCCGACTTTATCACCCGCTTTTTGGCCGCCAACCCCGACCAAAACGCCCCCATTCAGCCGCAGCTTGCCCAAGCCATCGCCAAAAGCGCCGGCGATATGCGCCTGATCGAGCAAATCGACATGGCCGCCTGGCAAGCCTTCAGGCTACCTGAACACAGCTATTTCAACGTCCGCGTGATTGACGATGGCGGCCAAGAGCTGGCCATGGCGCGCGACCTAGTCGAGCTGCAAAACCAGCTCGGCCAAGCCGCCGCCGTTACCTTTCGCGACAACAGCAGCGACTTCGAGCGCGACAACCTCACCAACTGGGACATCGGCAAACTGCCCGAAAAAATCCAGTTCGCCCGCGGCAAACAGCAGCTCACCGGCTACCTCGGCCTGCAACAGCAAAAAAACGGCAGCATTGCCCTGCGCCTGTTCGACACCCCCGAAGCCGCCGCAGCCGCCCATCGCCAAGGCTGCATCGCCCTCATGGCCTTGCAGCTCAAAGAGCAAGTGAAAGACCTGAACAAAGGCCTGCCCGACTTCACCCAAACCGCCATGCTGCTCAAACACCTAGGTGTGGACAATTTACGCGAAGACATCAGCGCCGCCGTGCTCGACCGCGCCCTGATGGGCGAAGACACCCCGCCGCGCGACGAAAAAGCGTTTAAAGAACAAATAAAACGCGCCCGCAGCCGCCTGCCCGCCGTAAAAGAAGCCCTCAACCGCTACCTGCTCGCCACCGCGCAAGCCTATAGCGAGCTCAACAGCAAAATCGGCCGCCACCCCCTCGCCCACACCCTGCGCGAGCAACTCCAAGCCCTCATCTACCCCGGCTTCGCCCACGCCACCCCCTGGCCACAATGGCCGCGCCTGCCCATTTATTTACAAGCCATGCAAAAACGCATGGAAAAATACAGCCCCAACCCCGCCCGCGACCAAGCCCGCGAAGCCGATGTACAAGCATTGCTGGCGATGTGGCAGGAAAAAGCAGATGCCTTGCAAAAACAAAACCAACCTCTTTCAGACGGCCTGATGGGATTTAGATGGCAGATTGAAGAACTGCGCGTGTCGCTGTTTGCGCAGGAGTTGAAAACGCCGATGCCGGTGTCGGTGAAGAGGTTGATGAAGGAGTGGGATAGCTTAGATTAATCTTTCTTTACGGTATGCTATACTTTCCTACAGTAAAATTTTATCAAATCAAAAAATCAAACTCACAGAATAAAGAGAAATATTATGGATTGCCAATTTGCGATTATTCATGAATTAGTGAAAACCACAAATTCAACTGATACTGCTGTTAGTGTTCGAAAGCAAGTTTTAGATTTAACTGATGAAAAAGTTTTATCTACAGTTTCCTCTGCGTTGAGTACAATTGGAGATGAAAACAATCGCATTATGCGTGGTATTTTTTTGAATAATGATAGGCAAGGCCCTTTCCCACGTCTCAGTATGAAGTTTTTTGACAGTATTCAGCAAAATATTAGTAAAAAAATCACAGATACGGAATTGGAAAATCAATTTATTGATTTAACTAAACAATCTCTAAAGGAAATACAAGAGCAAATTGTAGAGGGTGCATCATACAAGATGTCTACAGGAGGATATTTATTATTCACTTTGCATAAACATGGTAATAGTCAATTTTTCTCATGCATGATGATTAAAAAGCAAAATGGTATAGCTATCGATGAAAATCTGAATATTACGGATAGTATTTATATTGATTTAAAAAAATTACTTCAGTCATTTACTTTGAATTTAACTAGACATAAACAAATAAGAGAAATGTCTAATGATGAACTAGACAAAGTTAATTCAGATGAATCGGATGATGATCTAACTTATCTAAAGTTTATTGGACATAACAAAAATAGAGATCCAGGTGCAGACTATTTTATTAATGCATTTGGATGTGAGCGCGGATCAAAGTCAAATATTGTCACTAGAGCTATTATTAAAGGAATCAATGATTTTTGTGGAAATGAACATTTAAAGCCATTTAAATCAAAAATTAAAGATGCTGTTCTCGAATATCTTTCAACAATACCGCATAATAAAGAAGCTTCATTGAATGGCGTTAAAGCTGTATTAAATACCCATGTTCAATCTATTCCAGATTTGCCAGAAGATTTTAAGCGTGATGAAGTAGTAAATGAATTTATAGATAAGTTACATCAAGACAGAGAAGATGGCGGTTATGGAGTGCCGCTGGAGTTTTCTGTAGATCAAGCAATAGTGAAGAAAAATAGTAGAGTGAGAATATCAGGAGATAATAATGACTGGATGATGGATTTTAGGGCAGGTTTGATTGGAAAATCAGAGGATTCTGCAATATATTTTGATAAAGATAAGAAATCAATAACAATAAATAACTTAACTGATGCCGATATAGCTAAACTAGAACAAATATCGTAATTGTAGTTATACTTAAGCTTTCATATGAACAATGCACAATTTCCATTTCTAGTTGACTGGTATAGATCCTTGCAAGCGGCGGGAGGCACTATAACATCATCGGAAAGCCGTATTTCATTTGATGGCATTTTTGATGTATCAATATATCAAAAAATTGAACAAGTAGCTTCACTTACAATTGGAGGTGAGTTTGAAAATCATGAAGTTCCGTCGAAGTCTAAAATAGGACAACAGGTTAATTTTACTTATCTGTTACCACAAAATGATCAAGGCCGTTTTTATAGAAACCTAGAATCATTAATTAAACAAAGAAGATCTATCAATAAAGGAGTGTACGAGGGTAATTATTATGTCATGGATTTAGATTTTTCTGCGATATCTGATGATTTTGATGAAAATTCTAAAATGCAGAAATTAAAAAATATCTGTAAATTAATTAGCTTTTTAAGGGATTTAAATGATTTTAGAGATGAAAGTGAATCCATTTCTTTTATATTAAAATCATCAACTTATGGGAATACATTGATAATTCCTATAGCTATAAATATAGATCTTTTTAATAATATTCATCCAAATTTTTCTTTAAATAATAATGAAATTCGAGATGTAATGAAGTCAACGGAGGAAGGTGCTCATCATCAGGAGAAGAAATTATTGCTCAAATTAGCGATAGCTCAATTTCTTTATCAATCTGATGAAATACCAAAGTTATTGCAAATAGCTAATGGATGGGCTGAAATTTTGCAAATATACGAAAATAATCTAAGTGCATATTTGGATAATTTTTCATTTGAAAAAACAAGTTTGAAAATAACAGAAGAGAAGATAAAGCTTGTCAAAGCTATTAATGATATTCTAAAAGATTCTGTTGCTAAAATTTTAGCTATGCCTCTTTCTTATGGGATTATTTTACTTGCCGTTAAAGAGCCTAATATTCCTTTTATTAATATAATTACACTCATAGCCCTTGTTGTATTTGGCACCGTATTATCTCTATCTCTAAGTAATCAAGAAAATTTAAAAAAAATTATTGTGAATCAGTCTAATAAAATTTTATTAAGCTCTGAATCAGTTAAAGGAAAGGTTAAAGAAGAATTAAATACGGCTCAAGAAGAAATCTTAGAAGCAAGCCAGAAATTGACGTGCACGCTAAATTTATATCATTTTTTAGGATGGTTACCCTTTATAATTTTTGTTTTTTATTTGCTTCATCAACCAACATAAATTCGCGTAGCTCCGCGTAGGTACGGTTAGCCGCAGCAAGCCGCCTAACCATACCTACGCCCTAACTTGCCAACGGATATAGCGAAAACCGGCCACTACAATGGTGCCAAACATGTCCAACGCGGTGGCGGGCTGAGGGCAAAGTCCAAGGTAAGGTTGGCGCCGGGCTGTAGTCGGCCTTGCCAAAGGCACCCACTTCCACCCATAAGGGCTTTTTGCCCGGCAAGGTGAGTTGGTAGACTTGGGCAGACTCATACTCGGCTTCTTCGCTGCTGTGTGGGCATTCGCCGCGTGTTTGCACGATTTTTGTGCCTTCAGGCAGCCATTGTTGCAGCAGCGGCCGGTAATCGCGGGCAATCAGGCTGTCGCCATCGCGCAGATACACCAATCCAATACATGCCATACATGCCCTGCTGATCGCCACCCACGGTAACGTCGGCTTCTTTGGCCCAAGCCAGTGGTTTGAGTGTGCCGTCACGATAATAAGCGCCTTGGCTCGGGCGGCGGCCTGCCGCATCGTGCCACAGCACTTTTTTGCCCCATTCCAAAGCCGACAAGCGCACATGGCGCACATGCCATTGCGACCAAGGTGAGCCGGCTTCAGCAGTGCCCGCTGTTTGCGCCAAGCTGAGCACCGAATCACCCAAAGCCTCCGTTAAGGCCGCATCATGCAGGCTGCTGCGAAACGGCATATTTTGTGCTTCGGCTTTGGGGCTGGCCGCCATGCCGCTCAAGCAGGCGGCGGTGGCCAATAACAAAATGGGTTTCATATTGGGGTTGCTCCGTGGTTGTGTTGGCTGTTTCAGGCTACCTGAAAGCAGAGAATCTTAATGCCGTCTGAACAAGCCATTTCAGACGGCATGGTTTTATTTTTACAACACTGTGTTTTCCCTGCTCGGCATGCACACGATTACGCCGCTGCGGCGGCGAACCGTACCTACCCAGCCCCTATTTCCGCAACAAGCGCAAGCCATTGCCCACCACCAATAAGCTGGCGCCGACATCGGCGAACACGGCCATCCACATGGTGCCGAGGCCGGCGATGGTGAGGGCGAGGAAGACGGCTTTGATGGCCAGCGCCAACACAATGTTTTGCACCAACACGGCATGGGTGGCTTGGGATAGGCGCACAAAGGCGGGGATTTTGCGCAAGTCGTCGTCCATCAGCGCCACATCGGCGGTTTCAATGGCGGTGTCGGTGCCCATGGCGCCCATGGCAAAGCCGATATCCGCACGCGCCAGGGCGGGCGCATCGTTGATGCCGTCGCCCACCATGCCTACAGCACCTTCGGCGGCCAGCTTCTCCACTGCGGCCAGTTTGTCTTGCGGCAGCTGGTCGCCATAAGCGCGGTCTATGCCGACTTGGGCGGCGATGGCGGCAGCGGTGTGCGGGTTGTCGCCGCTGAGCATCAAGGTATTGATGCCCAGCTGATGCAGTTGGGCGATGGCTTCGCGGCTGCTTTCTTTCACCGTGTCGGCCACGGCAAACAGCGCCAACACTTGCGCCTCGTCGGCCAGCAACACCACGGTTTTGCCCTCGCGCTCGAGCGTTGCCAAACGGTTTTCCAGTTCGGCGCTGCATAGGCCGCGCTCGTGGATTAAGCGGTGGTTGCCCAGCACATAATGGACACCATCGATTTCGCCTTGCACGCCGCGCCCGGCCAGTGCGCTAAATTCATTCACCGTTTGTGTGGTGATGCCTTGCTCGGCCGCCGCGCGGGCAATTGCTTGCGAAACAGGGTGATCGGAGCGGGCGGCCAGCGAGCTTGCCAACACTTGGCCGTTTTCAGGTAGCCTATTGCCCAGCACGGCAAAATCGGTTTGCACCGGCTTGCCGTGGGTGAGCGTGCCGGTTTTGTCCAGCGCCAGCCATTTCAGCTTGCGGCCTTGCTCCAGATACACGCCGCCCTTCACTAAAATGCCTTTGCGCGCGGCGGCAGCCAGCCCGCTAACAATGCTCACCGGGGTGGAAATCACCAGCGCACACGGGCAGGCAATCACCAGCAACACCAGCGCCTTATACACCCATTCGCTCCATGCGCCGTTTAGAAACAAGGACGGCACCACCGCAATCAGTGCGGCAATGGCCAACACGGCGGGGGTGTAGACTTGTGCAAAACGGTCGACAAAGCGCTGTGTCGGCGCTTTCACGCCCTGAGCTTCTTCCACCGCATGAATGATGCGCGCCAAAGTAGAATGGCTGGCGGCGGCGGTCACGCGGTATTCCAGCGAACCGGCTTGGTTGATGGTGCCGGCAAACACGGCATCGCCCACGCCTTTTTCCACCGGCAGGCTTTCGCCGGTAATCGGCGCTTGGTCTACAGTGGAGCGGCCGCGCACGATTTCGCCGTCCAGCCCGATGCGTTCGCCCGGCTTCACCCGCACCATGCTGCCCACGGCCACATTGGCCGCCGCCATTTCCTGCCAGCTGCCATCGGCTTGCTGCACCGTGGCGGTGTCGGGTGCCAGCGACATCAGCCCGGCAATCGCATTGCGGGCGCGGTCGAGCGAGCGGGCTTCAATCAATTCGGCCAGCGTAAACAACACCATTACCATCGCCGCTTCCGACCAATGGCCAATCATAATGGCGCCGGTAACGGCAATGCTCATCAGCGCATTGATATTCAGGCTGCCGCTTTTAATCGACACCCAGCCCTTTTTATAGGTGCCCAAGCCGCATAAGGCCACCGCCGCCAGCGCCAGCGCGGCACTAATCCATGCCGCATAGCCCAGCCAGCTGGCACTTTCCGACAACAGCGCCGCCACTGCCGCAATCATCAACGGCCACAGCGGTTTTTTATTCTCTACTGCCTGCGCCTGCTTACCGCTGCCATCGGCCAATTCCGGCTCGAAATCGAGCGCACGCAGCGCCGCCAATATCGGCTCAAGGCTTTGTGGCGTGTGCACCACCGTGAGCACCCGTTGCATTAGATTGAATTCAAGGCTGCGTACGGCGGCCATTTCGCCCAGTTTTTTGCGAATCAGCGCTTCTTCGGTGGGGCAGTCCATCTGCATAATGCGTATGGCCGTTTGAATATGACCGTCTACCACCGTTGCCGCTGCCAGTGGGGTGAATGGTGTTGTCGCTGCGTGGTTGTGGCTGCCGCAGCACGCGCTTTCGTTTACGGCGGCTTCGGCGTGCTGATGCGCATGATTGTGGCCGCAGCTCACAGCTTGCTTATGTTGGTGTGGGTGTTGGCCGCATCGGCTCATGGCGTTTCCTTTCCTGCCTGCCTGTTTTGGTATAGAATCGCCATTAAATACCCTGTAGCGGCTACAGGGTCAAGCATAGTGAATTAAATTTGAACCCATACTGCGTTGCCTCGCCTTGTCGTACTATCTGTACTGTCTGCGGCTCGCCGCCTTGTCTGGATTCAAATTTAATCCACGATACAAAGGAAATCGGCATGAAAATCGGCGAACTGGCCAAACAAACCGGCTGCCCGGTGGAAACCATCCGCTACTACGAACACGAAGGCTTGCTGCCGCCCGCAGCACGCAATCCGGCCAACAACTACCGCGAATACGGCGCCGTACATCTGGAGCGGCTGGTGTTTATCCGCCGCTGCCGCACGCTGGAAATGACGCGCGCGGAAATCCGCGAGCTGCTGCACGCCCGCGCCGAGCCCAACGCCAGCTGCACCACCATCAACAGCCTAATCGATGAACACATCACCCATGTGCAAGCGCGCGTGGCCGAACTCAAAGCACTGGAGCAGCAATTAATCCAGCTGCGCCGTCAATGCCACGACGCCCGAGCCAATCGCGATTGCGGCATTTTGCGCAGCCTGGATCACAGCGTTACCGACAGCCCGGCTACACCTGCCCCACACCACAGCGAGCTGGCAAAACCGTTGGCTTGAAAGCGAATGCCCGCCAACCGCTTTATATGATGGAGCAGCTATTGCCGCTATTCAGCTGCGTAGGTACGATTAGCCGTAAAACGGCGTAATCGTACGCATGAAAATAAAGCTGCCTAAATGTGCTTTCAGGCAGCTTTATTGTTGAAATGCTTGATTTTCTACGATTCGTGCGTGCGGTTACGGCGTGCCGCCTAACCGTACCCGCCCATTTTTCTCCTGCTGTGTCGTATCCCTACATTTGCCGTTACATTGATTTATTCCGCATGCAATCACATTTTTTCATCCAACGTATGCTTACCGCGCGCCGTCTGCTTACCGTTGCGTTTATTGGGCTTGTGCGCAATGATATGCCCTTAGGGTTCATTATTTGAAATAACATTTTAATCAAAGGAAGTGCTATGCCGCAAAGCCCGTTTTTTTCCATCTGGCGCTACCGCCGCCGTTTGCTGCTGGGCTTGATGGCCGGTATGGCGGCGTGGCTGATATTACAGGCGCTGCCTTTGCCGCTGGCGGGGGTGACACGGGCGATTGCAGCGTTTGATGTCGGCGTGGCGGTGTATTTGGGCTTGGTGTTTGCGCTGATGCGTGCGGCCGATAAGCAAACTTTGCTGGCGCGGGCGCATTTGGAAGACGAGGGCGGCCGCACGATTTTGCTGCTTACCGCCGGTGCGGCGGCGATGTCGCTGCTGGCGATTGCGCTGGAGCTGGGCATCAGCCAGCAAGCGCAAGGCATGGCGCGCGCCGCGCATGTGTTGCTCACGGTGGCGACGATTTTTTTGTCGTGGCTGTTTACGCATGTGATGTTTGCGCTGCACTATGCGCGCATGTATTACCGCGATGTGATGCACGGGCGCTCGCCGTGTTTGCTGTTTCCGGAAAGCAAGCCGCAACCGGATTATTGGGATTTTGTTTACTTCGCCTGCGTGATCGGCACTTCGGGGCAAACCGCCGATGTGAGCCTGGCTTCTTCTGCCGTGCGGCGATTGCGTGTTGGCGTTTTTCTACAATGTGGCGGTGCTCTCGCTGCTGATTAATATTGCTTCGGGGTTGATTGGCGGCTAGGGTCTGTTCACAATTCATCCATGCGTAAGATTTTGAGGGCAAAAGCGCGTTTGCAAGGCGAAAAGCGCAGCAAGGTTGGACTCCTTGCTGCGCTTTTTGTCTTGCATCTGCATGCTCAGAAACAAAATCCCCTTCATAAACGAATTGTCAGGATGCTCTAGCGGTTGAGGCCGTCTGAAAGGTTTTCGGGCTTTCAGACGGCCTTGATTGTTTGTATTGGTATAGGCCGTCTGAACGAAAACGTTAAAATATGTTATAAATAACCCGTTGCGCATTTAGGGGAATCCCATTTTCAGTCGATTAATATTTCTTCCCAAGTTTTTGTTGTGTAACTGAATAATGGTTAAA
>RCMY010002848.1_pt1 | contig 15537 bp, 14 predicted proteins | sample 2041341 | NCBI WGS metagenome assembly RCMY01 (sample SAMN09708234, study PRJNA481090) | Marine sediment metagenome, whole genome shotgun sequencing project.
TTTGACCGTTTGATCGGCACCGGTGATATGAGCGTGAAGTTTTTGGGCGTCGGTAACAACATGGCTGCGATCATGGCGTCGTTGTCGGGATCGGGCAATCTGAAGTTTGATAAAGGAGAGCTTCTGGGCCTAGATCTGGTGGGGATGCTGCGAACGCTTGACATAGGCTATGTTGGCGAAGGGCAAAAAACTATTTTTGACGCAATAACCGGGTCATTTACGATGAAAGATGGCGTTTTGCGCAACGATGACCTGCGCTTTACGGCACCTTATGTCAGCGCCAAGGGAGAAGGGCGTGTGGGGATCGGCGCGAGGGATCTGGACTACCGATTGACCGCAACAGCATTGGCCAAAGAGGATGGAAGTGGCGGCGTGACCGTGCCTGTGATCATTTCGGGCGCTTGGTCCCAGCCAAAGTTTAGATTGGATCTGAATGCGTTGATTGATCAGAATTTGGCCGAGGAAAAAGCGCTTTTAAAGGAAAAAGCAAAGGCCGAAGAAGCCCGTGTTAAGGCCAAGTTGGAAAAGGAGCTGGGTATTCAGCGACAAGAGGGCGAAAACCTAGAGGCTGCCGCAAAACGCCGGGCACAAGAGGCTTTGGAGGCCGAGGCGACCCGCGCCCTGCGCAGGCTGTTAGGTGACTAGCGCTTGGATTTATGGTCGCTTTGCTTGGTGATTTGGAAAGCAAGCTGAGCGATATGTCCGGAACCAAGATCGTAAAAGCGTTTAGGCGGTCGGTGACTGAGCGTTCGGGTCGGCAGCCCCAAGTTGGTCTACACTTGGCAAAAGCAATTTCCGCGGCCTGTGAAAATGTTCAAAGACGGTGATGCGCTGGTCGGGAAAATGCCAACCGGCCAACGGAACGATCAAGGGATGTCTGAACTGAAAAGCGTCACCATTGATCCGACCCACCAGATGCTGCGACTAAACATTTAGCTGCGTTCGGCGTCCAGTTTGGCCAGAAACCCGCTAAGCCGTGCCAAACCGTCCTGCAAAACCTGAGGACTGTTGGCATAGCCGATGCGTAACCAGCCCTCCATTTCCATCGCGGACCCGGGTGTCAGCATCACGCCGGTTTCTTGCAGCAAGCGCAGACAAAATTCTTGGCTTGGCATGTCGAAATGATAGCGCAGCAAGGCGGTCGTGCCTGAGGCGGGCTTGTAGTAGGACATCAACGGTTCTGCCGCGATCCATGTATCCAAAATCGCCAAATTGCCGCGCGTGATGCGTTGGCTGCGGGCAATAATCTTGTCGCGGTTTTCCAAGGCCAAGGCGGCCAGATAATCGTTGATCATGCCCACGCTGATCGTCGTATAATCGCGGTGAATGGACACGGCACGGATCACATCAGCAGGTGCTGCAATCCAACCAAGCCGCAAACCCGCCAGCGAAAACGCCTTGGACATGCCTGCGGTACTGATCCCCCGTTCATAAATATCGGCGATTGAGGTGGTGAAACCGCTGCCCACCTGATCGGTGCCGCGGTACACTTCATCACACAAAACATAGGCCCCCACGCGCCGCGCGATGGCGGCAATTTGGATCAAGAACGCCTCATCCATCAGCGACCCTGTGGGATTGTTGGGGTTGTTGATGGCGATCAGTTTGGTGCCGGGGGTGGCGAGGCGTTCGAGTTCCGCCAAATCGGGCAAAAAGCCGTTCTGTACGTGCAGTGGCAAAATCTGAACATCGGCGCCATAGCTTTTGGGGATGGAATAATGCTGTTGATAGGTCGGCAGCACCGAAATCACGCGGTCACCCGGCTCGACCAAGGTTTCATGCACCAAGGCATTGGCGCCGATTGTGCCATGCGTGACAATGACGTTTTCATGGGCCTGTTTTTGATACATGCCGCAGATTGCATCGCGCAGGCGGTCCGACCCTTCAATCGCGCCATAGCCCAGCCGCATCGGCAAAATATCGGTCATAAAACTTTCGGTTTTGTCCGCCATTTCCAGCAATTCGGCAACGGTCAGCGAGTCGACACAGGTTTCGGCAAGGTTATAGGTGCAGTGATTTTCATAGGCGTTCATCCACATTTCAACGCCGAATTCATCAATCTTCATCGCCTGAGTCCCCTTGCTACCAGCCCACAAGAAACAACGTGATCGCCGGAAAAGCCACCAAAATCGCCACACGGATCAGATCAGAGCCGACGAAAAACATCACTGCTTTGTAAGTATCGATGATTGGCGTTTTGCGGTCCATCGTGTTGATAATGAAAAGGTTCATGCCCACAGGTGGGGTGATCAACCCAACCTCGACCACGATTAGGACCAAAATACCAAACCAAATCGCGGTTTGTTCGGTGTTGATCCGTGCCAGCGCGCCTGCGTTAACCCCGCGCAGGCCCAGTGCTGTGATCTGATCGCGCGTCAACTCGGCCCCAGCGGCCAGCGTTGCTTGAACCGAGGCTAGCATGTCGGGGGCAAGTGCCATGCCTTTTGCCAACGCCTCGAGCGCGCGGGCGTTGTGAAGATCGGCCATACTGACCATGCCAAAATCAAGGCCTTGAACCACTGGCCAGAAAATTGGGATGGTGAGCAAAATCATTGACAGGCTGTCCATCAAACAGCCAAGCAGCAGGTAAAACATCAAGATCAAGATCATTACGGCCCATGGGCTAAAGCCTTGATCGACCACCCAAGCTGCGATTTCCTGTGGCACTTGGGTCAGTGCCAGAAAGCCGTTGTAAAATGCAGCCCCCAGCACGATGAAAAAGATCATGGCCGTGGATTTGGCGGTGACAAAAAAGCTGTCTGCCAATGTGGCGCGGTTTAAGCCACCGGCAAGCCACGCGATAAGCCCGGTGCCAAAGGCACCTACCGCCGCCCCTTCGGTTGGTGTGAAAACACCCCCGTAAATCCCGCCGACCACGGTGATGAATACCACCAAAACTGGCCAAACCTGGATCAGTGCCGCCATGCGTGCGCGGTAAGGAACGCGCGGACGCGTGCCTGCCGACCCCGGGTAAAGCCGGACGTAGAGTGAGATGACAAGCACATAGCCAAGGGCTGCCATGACGCCCGGAATGAACGCGGCAAGGAACAGCTTGGCAATGTTTTGTTCCGTCAAAATCGCATAGATTACCAGCACGACAGACGGCGGGATCAATATGCCCAAGGTGCCGCCCGCCGCCAGTGTGGCCGTCGAAAACCCGCCCGCATAGCCATAGGCGCGCAGTTCTGGCAGGGCCACCCTGCCCATCGTCGCAGCTGTTGCCAGCGATGAACCGCAGATTGACCCGAACCCAGCACAGGCCCCGATGGCGGCCATTGCAACCCCGCCGCGCCGATGGCCAAGCCAGCTTTCTGCCGCTTTGAACAGCGCTTGCGACATGCCGCCCAGCGTGGCGAAATGGCCCATGAGCAAGAACATCGGCACAATCGACAAGGAATAGCTGGAGAATGTGGTGAACGTTTCTGACTTTAACCGTGCCAGCGCCACCGTTGGCCCGCCGCCCACCAGCATCAAGCCCACAAGGCCCGATACAAACATCGCGAGCCCTATTGGCACGCGCAAAAAGATCAGCATTAAAAGCGCTGGGAACGACCATAGTCCAACCGCCAGATCGGTCATGGTTGGGGTTCCTCGGGCGTGAGGATTGCGCGGCCCTGCGCGGCCTCTAATGCCCGAACCGATGCCATGTAAACCGCCACAATCGCCGCTGCCGCAGCGCCTGTCAGGCTAAGGGCATAGGCCCACCACAGGGGGAATTGCAGCAAAAACGTGGTTTGGCCGGACCGCAATTTGCTGAACATGCCCGCCGCCAACTGTACGGCGATCAGCACCAAGACAGCCGCAAAAATGGCTTCGGTCACCGCCCGCAATGCGCGGTTTGCACGTGGTGGCAGTTTGGCGGTAAAAATATCCACCGATGCATGGCCACCGGAGATTTGACACAGTGGCAAAAACGCGAAAATGGCAAAGGCGATGCCCGCTTCGATCAATTCAAAATCGCCATATATAGCGCCTACGCCTGCGTCCAAGAACCAGCGTGCAGGCCCGGCCATTACGCCACCTTCCACCATCCCATGCAGCATATCATTCAGCTTGCGCCCCAGTACCGACAGGCAGGTCAGGACAATCAGCGCCACCAGCATTAGCCCTCCCAAATAGGCAAACCCCCGCGACATGATCAGAAAAAATCGGTGCATCCTTTGCCCTTTTGGCCCGGAACAAAAAACGGCCCGCGGCAGTAAGTTGCTGCAACGGGCCGTCTTGGATCATATACTGTTAGTTCGCTGGTTTGTATTCAGCCATCAGCGCGCGGGCCTCATCAATCAGCGCTTGTCCGTCGATGCCTTTGGTCTGCATATCGGCCACCCATGACGCATAGATCGGCTGCACAATCGGTACCCAATTTGCCTCGGCATCGGCCTGATTTATGGTGATGATCGTGTTGCCAAGGTCCACGGCCACTTGCCGGGCAGGGCCGTCTGCATCGGACTGAACGCCCCCGGCAAAGACCGAAAAATCAAGGCCGGAATTTTTGTCGACCACAGTCTTTAGGTCATCAGGCAGCGCGTCATAGACGCCCTTGTTCATCGCCAGAACAAAGGTCACGTTATAGAGCGCCGGGCCTTCAAATTCGGTATGGTTTTGCACCAGTTCCGGCACTTTCAACGAGCCTGTCACCTCCCACGGAATGGTCGCGCCGTCGATCACCCCTTTTGACAGCGCCTCGGGGATTGCGGGCACAGGCATGCCGACAGGTTCGGCCCCCAGCTTTTCCAGCAATGCGTTCACCATCCGTGATGCGCCACGGATTTTCATGCCCTGCAAATCGCTGGGCACATTGACCGGGTCGGCAGTGTGGAAAATGCCGGGACCATGGACCCACGTGCCAAGGACATGCACGTCCTTGAATTCGGTGTCCTTCATATGGCTGTCAAACATTTTCCAATAGGCATAGGACGCGGCCCGCGCATCACTGACCATAAACGGCAGCTCAAACACTTCGGTCGAGGGGAAACGACCGGGGGTGTAGCCGACCACAGTCCAAATCACGTCGGCCACGCCGTCAATCACTTGGTCCATCAATTCGGGTGGCGCACCGCCCAGTTGCATCGACGGGAAGCGGTCGACTTTGATACGACCGCCGCTGTCCTTTTCGATATTATCGGCCCAGACATCCAAGATCAGCTTTGGCACATTGGCTTGCGCCGGCAGGAATTGGTGCAGCTTTAGTGTGACCTCTTGAGCTGCGGCCCCGGTTGCCAACAAGGCTGCCAAGGCAACCCCGCCCAAAGCCCCCAAAAACGTTCTGCGAATGGTCATGCGTTTCCCTCCCCAAAGATGGCACGGTGCAAGAGATTGCCTTGCAATGTCACGGCCAAAACCTTGACGCCTCTCATCGCACGAAAGCAAAGCGTTTCAAAGTCCCATCATTTGGCAGAAACGAACACTCGATCCGCCCTTAGCACGTCAGGCACCCCAGCGGCCCCTAATTGGCAACTTGCCAAACCCAATAGCCAGCACAGCTTGCCTAATGACGGGTAGCGCTGCAAGACTTGCGCCCAAAGAAGCGCTGTCGAAAGGTCAAACCATGTCCCAACCACAAACACGCCCCTTTTATATGCCCGGCTTTGGCAATGATTTTGAAACCGAGGCGCTGCCGGGGGCGCTGCCCCAAGGTATGAACAGTCCGCAAAAGTGCAACTACGGGCTTTATGGCGAGCAGCTTTCTGGCACTGCCTTTACCGCGCCTAGCCACCAAAATGAGCGGACTTGGTGCTACCGCATCCGCCCTTCGGTAAAGCACACCGGGCGTTTTGCGAAAATCGATTTGCCCTATTGGAAAACCGCCCCGCATATTGACCCTGATGTGATCAGCCTTGGTCAATACCGTTGGGACCCCATTCCCCATGCGGAAACTCCACTAACGTGGCTGACAGGCATGCGCACGATGACCACTGCCGGCGATGTGAACACCCAAGTTGGCATGGCCGCCCATGTCTATCTGGTGACAACCAGCATGACGGATGCCTATTTCTATTCGGCCGATAGCGAGCTGCTGGTGGTCCCCCAAACCGGCCGCCTGCGGTTTTGCACTGAGTTGGGTGTGATCGACCTTGCCCCGCAAGAAATCGCCATTCTGCCGCGCGGGCTGGTCTACCGGGTTGAGGTGTTGGACGGTCCTGCCCGCGGCTTTGTCTGCGAAAACTATGGGCAAAAGTTCGATCTGCCGGGTCGTGGCCCGATTGGTGCAAATTGCATGGCCAATCGCCGCGACTTCAAAACCCCCGTGGCGGCGTATGAGGATCGTGAGGTTCCATCGACCGTTACCGTCAAATGGTGCGGTCAGTTTCACGAAACCCAGATCGGGCATTCCCCTTTGGATGTGGTCGCATGGCACGGCAATTACGCGCCTGTGAAATACGACCTTTCCACCTATTGCCCGGTTGGTGCGGTGTTGTTTGACCACCCCGATCCATCAATCTTTACCGTTCTGACCGCCCCTTCAGGGGTGGAGGGCACCGCCAATATCGACTTTGTGCTGTTTCGCGAACGCTGGATGGTGGCCGAAAATACCTTTCGCCCGCCGTGGTACCACAAGAATGTGATGTCCGAGTTGATGGGCAATATTTATGGCCAATATGATGCCAAGCCCAAAGGCTTTATCCCCGGCGGTATTAGCCTGCACAATATGATGCTGCCCCACGGGCCAGACCGGACCGCCTTTGACACGGCCAGCAACGCCGACCTAAAGCCGCACAAGCTGGACCACACCATGTCTTTTATGTTCGAAACCCGCTTTCCCCAGCACCTCACCGCCTTTGCCGCGCGTGAGGCCCCTTTGCAGGACGATTACATCGACTGCTGGGCGGATATTCAGAAGAAGTTTGACGGTACGCCGGGAGAGAAATGAGCGGATTGTGCGGCTTTGAGAAGCGACGCGCCTTAATACGTTGCCCGCCCACCCGACAAATCGAACACCCCGCCGGTGGTAAAGCTGTTCTCGGCCGAGGCCAGCCAGACAATCATGGCCGCCGCCTCATCCAATTCCAAAAACCGTCCGCGCGGGATTTTGGACAGCATATAGTCGATATGCTCTTGCTTCATCTGGTCAAAGATCCGGGTCTTGGCCGCAGCGGGCGTGACGCAGTTCACCGCAATATTTTTGCCCGCCAACTCTTTGCCCAGCGATTTGGTGAACCCGATCACCCCCGCCTTTGACGCCGAATAGGCCGAGGCGTTGGGATTCCCCTCTTTCCCCGCGACTGAGGCAATGTTGACGATGCGCCCATAGTTTTGCGCCTCCATCATCGGCACAACCACCTTATTGACCAAAAACGTGCCGGTCAGGTTGATCGCCACAATCTGCTCAAACGCCTCAACCGGATAATCGGCCACAGGTGCGTTCACCCCGGCAATCCCGGCAGAGTTGACCAGCACATCAACACGGCCAAAGGCCTGTGCGGTTTGGGCAAACCCTGCTTGAACCGATGCCCAATCGGATATATTTACCTGCACCGCAATTGCACCATTGCCCAGCGCGGCCGCCGTTTTGGTGGCCAAATTCAGATCCATATCCCAAATCGCCACTCGTGCACCTGCGCCTGCCAGCGCGGCGGCCACAGCCCCACCAATCCCTTGGGCACCCCCTGTCACAATCGCTGCCTGCCCTGCAAACCCCATCTGCCACACCCCTTTGCTAACGCCAACTTCGCCCGGCAACCTTGCCAAGGTCCGCGCGAAAGTTCAAGCGGCACCCGGTTGCCGCCTCGCGCCCAACCCGCTAGGTTAAACGAAACAGGAGGCTGAAATGACCTTAAACGTATATCTCGCAGGTGAAATCCACAGCGATTGGCGGACAGATGTCATTGCGGGCTGCGCAGATCTGGATATCACCTTCACAGCCCCAGTCACCGACCATGAAGCGTCAGACGATTGCGGCGTAACCATCATGGGCGCTGAGGCATCTAACTTTTGGCACGATCACAAAAGCGCCAAGCTCAACGCGATCCGTACCCGGCTTGCGATTTCAAACGCCGATATCGTCGTAGTGCGTTTTGGCGAAAAGTATAAGCAATGGAACGCGGCCTTTGATGCAGGGCAGGCTGCGGCCCTTGGCAAATCCTTGATTGTGATGCACCAAGCTGATCATCAGCATGCCCTGAAAGAAATCGACGCCGCAGCTCTTGCTGTCGTCACAACCGCAGAACAAATCGCACAAATCCTACGATATACCCTAACTGGCGCAGTCCCTCGCTGAATTAGGCGTTACGGCCGGCTTGCTGTCCCCCGCGTTTTAACTTGCCCTCGTCTTTTCGCCCTTGCCCACGCGCCTTTGCATTGTTAAATGAGGCGCGTTGGAGGCGTGGCTGAGAGGCCGAAAGCACTCGGTTGCTAACTGAGCGTACGGGGAACCGTACCGTGGGTTCGAATCCCACCGCCTCCGCCAAAATAGCCATTAACCTATTGTTTTTATGATAATTTAGCGCACCCTCTCCCTGTACCCATCAAAAATACCATCATCAAAAAAATGTACCCTCGCGATTCGATACTGCGCCTCTGTTCTAGTCGGTATGCGAAATAAATCCGTGTCTTCAATACGACACGCGGCACTCCATGCACTAATAAGTAAGTAGAAGGTTACCGAATTCCTCGGCACCCAGTTTCAATGGTGTAGCATGAACCAAACCGTACAACCGATTTCTACCTATTTATGTGTCGCACAAGTAGCCCTTCGTTACGGAATTTCTGTCGACAGCGTCTGGCGTTGGCGCCGAGACGCCGACTTTCCCAAACCTTACAAGCTGAGCAAAGGCTGCACACGTCGGCGGCTTGCAGATATCGAAGCGTATGAAAGCACGCTATAGACCTGCTTCGTCGAACGCTTCGACTTTCAGATTGCCTGTTAACGAAGTGAGTCCGTTTTTGCTTGTTTTTCTGGCAAGCTAGTAGGGCGGGGAATGGCTGCACCGCCCTATACACAGCCCCTACGGGACCAGCCGCCACACCACATCTCTATGCAGGGCATTGTCAGAGGAAACTGGCTTGAGCTGGGCCGGACGTCGGCCTAGCCTTGCCGAATGACAAAACGCAACCCATTTCGCTACTTCAAAACCAGCTCTGAGGTGATCCGCCTGGCGGTGATGATGTACATCCGGTTCCCTCTTTCACTGCGGAATGTCGAAGATCTTTTGCATGAGCGTGGCATCGACATCAGCCACGAAACAGTTCGGTTCTGGTGGAACAGATTTGGCCCGATGTTTGCAGCTAAGATCCGCAAAAACCGGATCAGTCGGATGCGAGCGTACTCAAACTGGCAATGGCACCTAGACGAGGTTTTCGTGAAGATCAACGGCGAGACGCATTACTTGTGGCGTGCCGTCGGCCACGAAGGCGAAGTGCTGGAAAGTTATGTGACCAAACGCCGGGATCGCAAAGCAGCATTGAAATTCCTAAAGAAATCAATGAAGCGATACGGCAATCCAGAGATCATCGTGACCGACAAGCTGCGCTCCTATGGTGCCGCGCTGAAGGTCATCGGCAATACATCTCGACAGGAAACAGGCCGCTGGTTGAACAACAGGGCCGAGAATTCTCACCTGCCATTTCGGCGACGAGAGCGGGCGATGCTGCGCTTCAGAAAGATGAGAGGTTTGCAGAAATTCGTCGCCGTCCATTCTTCAATTCATAATCATTTTAACCAGGAGCGCCACCTTTACTCACGGACCAATTTCAAGCTGAATCGGGTCGCCGCTTTGGCTGAGTGGCGTCAGTTGGGTGTCGCATAAGGCGCAGCTTCACTGTCCTTTTGGAGACTGGTTAGCATTGGTCTGACAGCACCCACTGGATGGTTAGGAAAAAACTGCGGCGGGCAAAAGGTAATTGTGGGGGCCACTAGAAGTTCTTTGACCAAGACGCAATCAGTGTCGTCAATGGGAATGATCTGATTATCGCAAAAATACCTGAGCAGTTCCATGTGGGATGCTGGCAGATTGCTATTCACAAGGATCGGTATTGATGCAAAGTCATCCAGATTTTCGAAATGCCTGAGCCGCGGCAAGTATTCAGCATACCAATGTCCAAAATGAACAGCGAAAAGCCCTGATAGGTGAATCGCCCGATCAACCGTTAGCTTAGCCTTAGGCACTATAGCCGTCAGCGCCCCTTCTTGCTGAGACAACACATGCGTATCATTTCGCATATCAACAAACTGACCAATCTCAATATCCGCAAGTGTATCATTTATGACAGCCGCATGGCCACCATAGACAAGACTCGAATTGCCGATGATCCGAACGTTTTTCAGTACAGCAACATAGGGTTTATACCCTGAAACGTAAGACCTGCTAATTTTAGTCTGAGATTCAGCATCTTGGATATTGTCGAAGCCGATATCCTCTGCGCTGGCCTGAAACAATATTTTTGCAGTGCGCCATGAAAAACGCTGTTTTTCTTCCATAGCCACATAGTCTTTAACAGTCCTTAAGCTATAAACTCGCAACCTGAGAAAGCGCGTCCACCAATCCCCTGCAGCACTCACACGCTTAAAAAACTTATTCTTCAATTTCAGTAATTTGCGTCGCAATTTAACCTACTTCACTTGCCGCTGCAGTGCCCCGAAACTTTTCAACAAGGCGAAGTGCCGCCATTCGCGAGCTTCTTTGCGTCCATCAAAAATGCGAGTCCCTGATTACCAGTATAACAGGCAAGCAGCCAATACCAAATGCATCGTGTTCACCAATTGCAAGATGTTGGCGTTACATGAGAATGACTAATTGGAGCGCCCCCATTAGGTGGTCAAGCATGAATGTTAGTGCACGGTTGGTCTCTGGTCCATCGGCATCAAACTTTCTGGCGCCAGTGGGCACGTTTTACGAGGATACCACGTTTCTGGCGGGGCGAGATCATCTTCGTGAACGATTGCAGCCTGGACAAATCAGCAGTGGTCATTCGCGAAATCTCTCAGAATAATCGGCATGTGCTAGGGAGCAGTCACTCGCATAATTTTTTTGATCGCAGATGGTGTTTGGGAGATGGGTGGAGCTCTCCACAAAACCGGCGATTGTGTTGCTGGATGGAGGCTTGCAAGAGCCGTCGGAATTTATGGGGATTTTTACGCGCAGTGGGAACAGGGCTATGACGTGATCTATGGCCGACGCATCAAGCGCGAGATGCCGTGGGTCTACCCCCAACTTTTCTGCCAAAATTGGTTGCCGACATTTATTTACGCATGGAAACCAGAGTTTTGGCGACCTAGACTAGTGTAAGTACACGACATTTGAACCGAACAATATTTAGTAAAGAGGGACGCACCGTTGAAGATCGCACTTTGGCAAACCACACCGCTACATGACCCGCAACTGGCTTTAGCAGCGCTGGATCAAGCGGCGCAGCAAGCACGGACCAAAGGTGCCGACCTTATCGTGACCCCTGAAATGGCGTTGGGTGGTTACAATGTTGGCCCAGCCAGGTGCAAGACACTCGCCGCTTCTGCGGGAGCTTTGATTGAAGCCCTCCGATCAATCGCACAGAAACATAAAATTGCGCTGGTTGTGGGTCTTGCTTTGCCGGGTGAGACATCACCACATAACGGCGTAATCGTTCTGGATGCGGCCGGAGTTGAACTGCATCGGTATTACAAAACACATCTATACGGGGATGTTGATCGCACCCAATTCGTGGCAGGCACAGCGCTGTCTGGGGTCTTTGACTTGAACGGTTGGTCCGTCGGGCTTGCGATTTGTTATGATATCGAATTCCCCGAAGTCGCCCGCGCGTTAGCCCTTGAGGGGGCTGATCTGATACTTGTGCCTACCGCTAATATGATACCGTTTGACAGTGTAGCCACTCGACTGGTCCCGGCCCGCGCCGAGGAGAACGCCGTTTATCTTGCTTATGCCAACTACATCGGCACTGAAGGAGCGTTTACCTATGGTGGCCTGTCCTGTATCTGCGGCCCCGACGGCAACGACCTTGCTCGCGCGCGTCAAGATGCGCCTGATCTGCTATTGGCAGACCTAAACCACACCGATCTTGCGACACGTCGCAAGCTTCAAAACCACCTTACCGACCTTCGTCCAACGCTATATCAATTCCCCAATGCCAAAGGTTTGTGCGATGAATAAAGTTTCTGTCTTTGGGCCAGATTTTCCGTTTGCATATGACGATTGGATCACCCACCCCAAGGGGTTGGGTCATTTGCCAGACACAAGCTATGGCGCCAAGGTGGCGATCATCGGGTCTGGGGCTGCGGGGATCATCGCAGGGTATGAGCTGATGAAATTAGGCGCAAAGCCGGTGGTGTTCGAGGCCGGCCAATTTGGCGGCCGCCTGCGTTCGCAGCCATTTGAAGGGGCGGATGGCGTCATCGCGGAATTGGGCGGTATGCGGTTTCCCGTCTCATCCACGGGTTTTTACACCTACGTCGACATGCTGGGCATCCAAAGCAAACCTTTCCCTAATCCACTAACCCCGGCTGCGGGGTCTACTGTTGTCGACCTGTTGGGCAATACCCATTACGCCGAAACGCTGGCCGACCTGCCGCCGCTGTTTCACGAGGTCGCACAGGCCTATGCCAAAGCGTTGGAAGACGGGGCAAATTTCACCGCCCTTAAGCAAGCAATCCGCGCGCGGGACAACGCCAAAATCAAGGAAATCTGGAACCCGATTGTCGCGCAATGGGACGAACGGACTTTCTATGATTTCGTCGCTTCATCCGATGCTTTTCAGGCATTATCCTTTCACCACCGTGAAGTCTTTGGTCAGGTTGGGTTTGGCACCGGCGGATGGGATTCCGATTTTCCCAATTCCATGCTTGAGATTTTGCGGGTCAATGTGACTGAATGTGACGACCACCAACGCTATATGGTTGGCGGAGTGGGTCAGGTCCCGCGTAAGCTTTGGGAACACGCGCCCGATACCATCACCCATTGGCCCAAAGGCACCACGCTGTCCAAGCTGAACGGTGGGGCAACGCGGGCCGGTGCTACGCGGATCAGGCGGCAGGGCGAGAAGTTTGAGGTCACAGACCAATGGAAACGCGTTGAAACCTTCGACGCGGTGCTGGTCACCTGCCAAAGCCACCTGCTCTCTACCGTGATCGAGACTGAAGAATCCCTTTTTGCACATGATCTGTGGATGGCGCTGGATCGCACCCGCTACATGCAATCAGCCAAAACCTTTGTGATGGTAGACCGCCCGTTTTGGAAGGACAAAGACCCGAAAACCGGTCGCGATATCATGTCGATGACACTGACGGACCGCATGACGCGTGGCACCTATTTGTTCGACAATGGACCGGATAAACCTTCGGTGATCTGTCTAAGCTATTCATGGATGACCGATGCGCTCAAGGTGCTGCCACTGTCGGCTGAAAAGCGGGTAGAACTTGCGTTGTCGTCACTGGCGCATATCTATCCTGATGTGGACATTCGATCGCATATTTTAGGCGATCCGATCACAGTCAGTTGGGAAAACGACCCCAATTTCTTGGGTGCATTCAAAGGGGCGCTACCGGGGCATTACCGTTATAACCACCGGATGTTTGGTCACTTCATGCAAGACAATTTACCGCCACATGAGCGCGGAATTTTCATGGCGGGTGATGGTGTCAGCTGGACACCTGCCTGGGTCGAAGGGGCAGTCCAAACGTCCCTTAATGCTGTTGCCGGGATCATTCGCCATCTGGGCGGAGGGTTTTACCCTGAAAACCCATCACCCTGTGACAGCTATGCTGAGTGGGGGCCGGTGAGGCTGCCAGATTAATAGAGTTTTCAAGACGCCGTATAACAAGTGGCAGGGTCCACAATCACGCCAAGCGGGTTTTCGGATAGTCAAAACGCACCACTTTGGATGCCATAGGTCTCGATGAAAAGACGCAAACGCCATGGGCTAGTCCCCCACCCAAGTCCACAATCTTTGCGTGCGGTTACAGCGCCACTTTGTATTCCTGCACAGTATTGCCGCCGTCGACCACAATCATCTGACCGTTGACATAGCTTGCCTCCTCACTGGCAAGGAACACCGCGACATGACCGATTTCTTCTGGCGTACCGGGGCGTCCGGCTGGTGTATGGCGGCCTGCAATAACTTCGGCCGCTGAACTGGAGCCCGTTTCAATCCAGCCAGGCCCGATGCAGTTAACGGTGATGTTGTGCCGCCCTGCCTCTATGGCAAGAGCACGTGTCATGCCAAGCATTCCAGCTTTGGCGGCGGCATAGACCGAACTGCCCGCAATTCCGACCACCGGGCCTGTGACAGATGACATTTGTACGATCCGACCATAGCCTTTCGCCACCATGTCAGGTAGCACCGCACGCGTCATCAAGAACGCGGTTTTCAGGTTGATATCTATGCCATAATCCCAGCCTGCCTCTGTCATGTCTTGCAGGACGCCCGCCTTAATATCACCGCCGACTTGTGTCATCCCAGCGTTGTTCACAAGAATATCAATGGTTCCAAACCGGGCATTGATGGCTTTTACAAGGGCCGCAACGTGATCGGACTTCGTCAGGTCAGCGGGCATCGCAAAACTGGATGCGTCCGTGCCGCCAATCTCGGCCAACCGGTCATATATCCGGTCTGTCGTCGAGGTGATGGCGACCTTGGCCCCTGCCGCAAACAACAGGCGTGCAGTGGCAAAACCGATGCCATCCGCGCTGCCCGCCCCCGTAACCAAGGCAATTTTTCCTTTTACTCCGGACATGTACAGAACCCCTTTCATTTGACCATCAATCTCTAAATGAGATGCCAACAGAAGGAGGATACGGGCGGCATCAGCCACGGGCAACCTAATAGAATTGGTGTAGACGCGTTGTCTCGGTGCATCCGACCCCCGCAACATCACAGCTTTACCGCACGCCAACTGCTCCCAAGGTCGTGAGGGGATGTGAGTGGGTAGGGCTAGATTACTTTTGGCGTGCGGTTCCGCACCTGCAAATCCACCAAAGCTTCGCAAAATTAGATATAGCAGTTGTGACTGATGTTTTTATCTTGCCGCTAGTTTCGATCAGCGCGCATGAAAGAAAATGGTCCGCGCATGTGACCCGAAGTCACAAAGGCGCTGCGTTATAGTTCCACGCCAAATGGAGATGTGGCTGGGCTCACGTGCGAGAATGGCTAAACCCGAATTGGGCAACAGCGGTAGGCCTCGCATTAGAAAAGGCGCGGCCAGAAGATACAATCTGAATCGTCTGCTGTGGGCGCTCCAATCCCAAATCGCCAAAATGCAGGGACGGGTTTACGAAAACGCCTTGCTCCGCAACTGGTGGTTTGCTTTGGATGATCGCCAAATAGTGTCGCCATTCATAAAAATTGCGGGGCGGGGTACAGGCGACTGAATTTGACGTTCCGGAATGCGCATTGGCATTTTGTGTGGCATAGACGCCCGAAGAGAAAACTTTGTTGTTGTATGTCAATTACTTGAAGTAAGTATTCTATTGATACCGCCAATTTGATGTGGGCTTGCGTGAGGCAGAGTTGAAGGATGCAAAGGGTCGCGCGCTAAATCGGGCTTTTGCCACGATCTGGTCTTTTGTCCAGCGGTTGGACGACCGGCTTATCTTATAAAATCTGGCCTTA
>RCMY010002849.1_pt1 | contig 15537 bp, 7 predicted proteins | sample 2041341 | NCBI WGS metagenome assembly RCMY01 (sample SAMN09708234, study PRJNA481090) | Marine sediment metagenome, whole genome shotgun sequencing project.
CTCGCTGCAGTGCTGGCCCTCGGCGCGCTCGTCGTCGTGTTCCGGTCCGACGGCATTCCGGCGGTCGACGCTGCGGCGTCGCGGGCCACTCGATGGTTTGTCCACCAGCCCACCGGGAACGTGGTGCTCGCCGACGGTTACGGCGGCCGAGCGCTCGCCAGCCTCGACGCCGGGACCGGCCAGAGCCAACTGCGCGTTATCGAGGGCGGCCCAGGTGCCTACGTCGTCAACGATTCTCTCGCTGAAGTGCGCTCGATCGATTCAGCCGAACTCCGCCTCGGGCCAGCGCAGGGCGTCGCTACCCTCGGGAACGGCAACAGCCGTGCACTCGCCGGTGTTGGTTCGTCCGGTCTCGTGGTCGTCGATGCTGCTGATGGCTTGGCCACTCTCGTCCCGGTCACCGGCGAACTCATTCCCTTCGAAGCCGAGGTCGGCGCCGAGGCGCTCGTGGCGGCCGACGGTTCGATCTGGTCACTCGGCGACGCTGAGGTGCGGCGTACCACGTCGGCCGGCTCGACCACCCGCTCACTCGACGGCGCAGCCGAGGGCGGCACGACGTTGTCGCTGGTCGGCAGCCGCCCGCTGGTCGTCGACCGTGAGGGCGCCCGCGCTCGTCTCGGCGACGGTGAATGGATCGCACTGCCAACCGACGTCGATGCCAGCGAGATCGTCGTCCAGCAACAGGGCCCCGCCAACAGCTGCGGTTGGATCGCGGCAAACGACGACCTGTGGTGTGTGTCCGATGGACGAATCACGGAAACGGCGCAGGTGAGCGGTCTCGGTGTCGATGGTTCTGACCTGCTGGCCATCGCGGGCGACGTCGCGGTACTCGTCCGCCGGGGCCCGACGCGGCTCCAACTCTTTGACTGGCGCAGCGGACGGCTGCTGGACGAGCGCACGGCGTCGGTTGCAACCAATGCGATCCTCAATGTCACCGCCACCGTCGACCTCGTCTGGGTCGACGACGTGTCGGGCCGGTTCGTGTGGGCAGTGAACCCGTGGGGCATCGTGGCAATCGACAAGAACGACGGCGCGACGCTTGTGCTCGGCGACGACGGCGAGATCGTCAACGACGGCGATGCCGACGGCGGAGGCGCCGATGGCTCAGCCGATGGAACCGCCGAAGAACCCGAGGAGCGCGAACCGGACAACAACGCCTTCGACGACCCTCCGGTCGCTGTCGACGATCCGGTGACGTCACGCACCGGCCGGGCCGTGCAGGTGCCGGTCACCGCCAACGACTACGACCCAGACGGTGAGGCAATCGCCGTGGTCGGCGTCGGCACGGCAGGCCATGGTTCTGTGGAGATCGGTACGGCATCGACCGTGACGTTCACCCCGGAACCCGGCTACGTCGGCATCGATCAGTTCGAATACACGATCGCTGATGGCAACGGCACGGAGGCCAGCGCCATCGTCACGATCGAGCTGATCCCGATCGACGGCATCAATCAGCCGCCCGTCGGTGCGCCCGACAAAGCCGAAACCGGCGCTGACAAAGCCGTGGTGGTCGACGTCCTCCTCAACGACATCGACCCTGATCGAGACCCTCTCCGGATCGACTCTTTCGAAGTTCCCAAGGGCATCGGAACCGTGACGGAAACGAAAGGTCCGTCTGATCTGAGCGCGCTGCGCTATCAGCCGCTCGCAGGTTTCGAAGGTGACGCGGAGTTCACGTATCGGCCCATCGATTCGTTCGGCGCCGCAGGCGATAACGTCACCGTCACGGTCAGCGTCGCCCAAGTCGGTGACGAGAACCGGCCGCCGATCGTTCGGCCCGACTCGGTCCGACTGCGCCGCGGCCTGGAGACCCAGCTCCCGGTTTTGGCGAACGACGAGGATCCCGATGGCGACACGCTCAGCCTCGGCGTCGTCGAGCCCCTGCCCGACGGTTTGGACGTCGAGGTGCAGGGTGCACAGCTCGCAATCACGGTACGGACCGGTTCCGCCGACTCGGTGCCATTCGAATACACCGTCGACGATGGCAACGGCCATCAAGTGATCGGATCAGTGCTCGTCGACGTGATCGATGAGATCGAGCCCAACCGGCCGCCGGTTGCCGTGGCCGACTCCGCGACTGCTGTCGTCGGTCGGTCGATCGAGGTCGAGGTCACGGCCAACGACAGCGACCCGGATAATGACCCGCTCGTGGTTGTCGAGGCGACGCAGCCCGCAAACGAGCGTGGGCGCGTCGTGGTGCTCGCACCCGACAAGATCCAGTTCACACCGACGCCGCTCGACGACGAAGAAGACGCGATTGCCCGCTTCACGTACACCATCGACGACGGCAACGGCCACCAGGTGGTCGGCGACGTCATCGTCACCGTGCTGCCCGAAGCGTTGCCTGCACCGCCCTACGCGCAGGACGACTCGACCTTCACGTTCGTCGACGTCCCGGTGACGGTCGACGTGCTGCGGAATGATGGCGACCCATCTGGTGAACGTCCGCGACTTGTCGACACACCGGGCTGTTCCGGTGGTCGAGCCATCGTGGCCACCGACGGCCAAGTGCGGTTCACGCCACCGCGTGGCCAGTCGGGCGCGTTCCGCTGCACGTACGAGGTCACCAACTTGAGAGGGCAGCGCGCATCCGCGTCGATCATCATCTCGGTACGCGAGCCGCTCGTCACGAACGCGCCGCCGAATGCCCGCCTCGATGTACTCAGCGTCGCAATCGGCGAGACGGCCTCGATCGACGTCACCGCGAACGATGACGACCCCGATGGCGACAACAGCCAACTCAAGGTGGTGTCGTCGACGACCCCGACGATCGGTAGTGCGACGCGAGCTGGTAACCGGATCACCTTCACCGCCGGCAACTCTGTGGGTGTCACGCTGATCAACTATCAGGTCGCCGACTCCGAGGGTGCGGTCACGCTCGGGCGGCTGTCGATCAGTGTTGTCGAGCCAATCAACGACCGGCCGATCGCGAACCCTGACAGTCGGGTGATCACTGGTCCTGGCGTTCCGACGGCGTTCAGTGTCCTGGTCAACGACTTCGATGCGAACGAATCACGTGATGCGCTCACGGTCGAGGGAGTCGCCATCGTGGCTGGTGAGGGGTCCTCATCGAGGACGGGTAACACCGTGACGATTTCACCGAACCCGGACTTCGTGGGTGACGTCGTCGCCACCTACACGGTACGCGACTCGGGTGGACTGACCGCCAGCGCGTTGGTCACCCTCAGCGTGCTCAAGCCTCTGAACCGGCCGCCCGTCGCCAACGACGACTCGAATGAGGTGACCAACGGTGGTTCGGTCTCGACGGCGGTGTTGTTCAACGATTCCGACCCCGATGGCGACGACTTGAACATGACGATCACCGGTGGTCCGGAGTCGAGCCTCGGCGAAGCGAGTTCAGATGGCGGGTCGATCGCCTTCAATGCGATTCCAGGAGCCTCAGGGACGGCGTCGATCACCTACTCGGTCAGCGACGGCGAGTTCTCGGACAGCGCAACGCTGCGGATTGAGGTTCGACCGTGTTCGGAGTCTTCGCCGGTCGCCAATGACGCCTTCCTCGCCACTGGGTACCGGCAGGCCATTGCCGTTGACCTCGGTGCATATTCGGCGAATGGTCAGGTCACCGATGTCGCTGGACCGGCTGGCTATTCGGGCGGTATCTACACACCGCCGGCAGGCGAGAACGGCAACGTCTCCATCTCGTACGCCATCGTGAACAACTGTCGTCAGCGAGCGACCGGCCAGATCACCATCGACGTCAACCAAGACCCCGTTGCGCAGGCGACGTCGGCAACACTCGGACGGGGCGCGTCGCGCGAGTTCCCCGTCAGCAACTTGGCGGGAGATCGCGAGCCACTGACGATCCTGGGGAGTACCGGAGCCCCGAGCTGGGTGACCACCGAGGCCGCACGCCTTGTCGTTGCTCCGCCGATTGGTACGGCGGCAACGACGTTCAACTGGACGACCACCGTCGTCGACCCCGGCGGCCTCAGCGCTGTGGTGCCGATGTCGATCACCGTGCAGAACGCCGCGCCGTCAGCGGCCGGCGACGTTGTTGACGTGTCCAACGGACCGGCAACTGCAGGGCTCGTGAACAACGACTACGACCCCGATGCAGACGACAGCACGCTGCGGATCCAACAGATTCCCACCAGCCTCACCTTCTCCAACGGAGTGTCGGGCAGCATCTCGGTGTCCACCGACCAGCGGTCGGTCACGATCGACGCACTCGGCGGCCTGGGCACGGCCTCGTTCCAGTACACGGTGGTCGACGGTGACGGTGCAGTGTCCAACGCTGCGACGGTGACCGTCACTGGAGCAGTGTTCAACAAGGCGCCGACAGCAAATGACCAGACGATCGCCGTCGACACCGGGGTCCCGATTTCGATCGTGCTCGACGTGAACGATGCCGATGGCGACACGTTGACCGTGATCGAAGTCGACAACACCGATCAGGTCGTCACCGGTGTGTCGGGAACCACCGTCACCGTCATCGCCCCGACCAGCGGACCGTTGACGTACCAGTATCGGGTCACCGATGGCCTACAGCAGTCGAGCATCACCACCCTGACGATCGTCGCGACGCCGCCGCCCACGACAACCACCAGCACGACGACAACGTCCTCGACCACCACGACGACCGTGCCGGACACCTCCACATCATCGACGACCACCACCACCACCTCGTCGTCGACGACCAGCAGCACGACGACGTCATCGACAACGACAACGACAACCACGACGGCGCCGCCGGACGTGGGCGCCTGACCGCGAGCCGAGTTCTGGTTCGGGTGGTCAGCGAGTTCAGGAGGCCGGTGTCGGCCGCGCGAAGCTCTTGAGTGTCCGATGGACGTCGGCAAGGCAACACTTCTCGCTCGGATTCAAGTGCTCGCACGCGCACTGGCTTTCGGCGACCGCAACTGTGATGGACGCTTTGATCTGGCTCACACCGTCGTTGGCGGCGAGGTCCTCGCGCAGTGCGTCAGCGGTGTGGGCGAAACAGAAACACACCGGTGTTGCCTTGTCGGTCGCCTTGCACCCGACCTGGGTGCTGACCGAGCCGGTCTCGACGATGTCCGCACCGAGGTGAAAGATGACAGCGCAGCGCTCGTTGGCACAGTGCTGCCAGTCTCCTTCGACTGCGTCGGGAAGATGTGGGTGCACAGGTGCGGTGCCAACGATTGGGCCGACGTGGCCACACACTGGGCACGGGTGAGCAGTGGCCTCCGTGGTGCTGCAACAACTGCTCATGATGACCACCGTAAACCTTCTCCCACTGGAGAAGGTCAAGGGTCGTGTCTACGACGACGACGAAACGTGAGGAAGCCGTGCCCGTGAGCCGCTTCCACATTGCCGGGATGGACTGCGCCGCCGAGGAACAGCTCGTGCGCATGGCGCTGTCTGATCTCGACGGAGTTGGTCAACTCGATTTCGACCTCGAAAAGCGTGAGGTCGTGATCGACCACGACCTCGATCCCGGCGCGATCGACGCAGCACTCCAACGTCTCGATCTCGGCGCCCATCACGTCGATGACTCCAGCGAGATCGGGCCCGGCGTCGATCCCGGTCGCCAACGCAACGCGCTGGTCCTCGCGCTCGCGATCAACGCCGGCTTCTTTGTCGGCGAACTCACCGTCGGGTTGATCAGCCGATCCATGGGCCTGATCGCTGACGCTCTCGACATGGGGGCCGATGCAAGCGTGTACGCACTCAGCCTTGCTGCGGTCGGCACTGCTGCTGCCCGCAAGAAGCAGCTCGCCCGGATGAGCGGATACGTCCAAGTTGGCCTTGCCGTGATCGGCCTCGTCGAGGTCGTGCGCCGCTTCGTCGGCGACAACAAGCTTCCCGACCCAACATCGATGATCCTGATGTCGCTCTTGGCGCTTGCCGGCAACGTCGCCACGCTGGTCGTGCTGCAACGAGTCCGCTCCGGCGAAGCCCACCTGCAGGCGAGTTGGATCTTCACCGCCAACGACATCAAGGTCAACGCGCTTGTCATCGCAGCAGCGATTGGCGTGGCATGCACTGACTCGGGACTCCCAGACCTTGCTGCCGGCGCGATCATCTTTGCTGTCGTTGCCAATGGTGCTCGACGCATCTTCGCCATCACCCGATGAACGTCGCGAGACTGACTAGTTGCTCACCGGGGACCGTGTGGATCGGCGCAAGGACCGCAGACTGAGTCGCCACTTCAGGCGCTGGGTACGAGTGCGGTCATCAGCCATCGTGGTCTCGACGCGGCCGAGACAGGTGGCGGCGTCCTCGGCGAGGAGATCGGGGCGTGCCGGATGGCCGAAGGTGACGGCGCTCGACAGCGTGGCGAGACGTTGGAGTTCGCGCGCTGCGCCGGCTGCCAGGGGGACTCCGGACGTCGCTATGTCACCGTTGGTCGCGGACGGGCTGATCGTCAAGCCGGCATCGACCAACCGGTTCGTCGCGACCGCCCACGCTCCCGCCACGCGTCCGGTGGAAGCGCCGCGCAGCAGTGCCATGCGGCGCCGCCGTTTGATGCCGAGAATCAGCAGGACGGCGAGCAGGGTAGGCAGCAGGAGAACAGCGAGCCCGAGTCCGATTCGCTGACCCCACAACCGGATCGAAGACAGTGAACGCGTCAGTTGGTCGTCGAGGACCTCGTCATCTGCGGTCGTCTCGTTCGAGACCTCAGGTGGGGGTGCGATTGGCGGCTGGGCTGCCGCAGGGGTCTGCACCGCTGGTTGCTCTGGAGGCGGTGCGGCGTCTGAGGTTTCTTCGGGTGGAACGGGGTTGAGGGCCGCCCAGCCGCCATCCACCAGGCGAACTTCGGGCCAGACGAGGGCATCATCTGAGGTGAGTACGAGGCGGCCGCTTTGCGGAGCCGTGTTCGCCACGAAGCCGGTCGCCACACGTGCATCGACGCCCAGCGAGCGAGCGAGCAGTACGTAAGAGGTTGCGAACTGTTCCGCGGTGCCGCGCTGGGTGTCGCGGATGAACCGCTCGATCAGGGTGCGCTGGAGTCCGCCGCCTGGCGCGTTGGTCTGAAGAATCCAGTCGTCGCGCATCGTGGACTCGATCCGACGCAGCTGTTCGAGCACGGTGCCGTCGCCGGCGAGTTCCGCTGCGAACTCGTTGAGGCTCGTCACCGAGTCGTCGACGGGCCGGGACGCGATGCCGCTCACCTGTGCCACTGCCAGCGAGGGGGCGATCTCAGCCGTGAGGGAGAGTGGCTCGGTGCCGCGGCGCTCGGAGAGCAGGACAACGGTGCGATCGATGTCGGTCTCGACGGGCGCGTCGACCGTCACGGGTGCACCGGGCAGAGGGACGAGCACGAGGTCGTCGTCGAGGAAGGTGACCTCGACATTGATCTGAGTCGCGCTGTCGGGGCCGAGACGCCGTCCGATCGGACGCACCGTCAACGTCGGCGTCCAACGTTGACCGTCGTATTCGGTGAGCGCAGCAGTGCGCCAGCGCGTGGGGAGGGCAACCCCATCGGACGTGGTGATCTCGTGGAGCTCGATGGCCGGGTCGAGCGCGCGTAAGGCCAGCGTTGATTCGATTGGGTCCAGAAGGGCCGCGGTCTGCGCTGGCGGATCGTTGCGGCGCGGGTCGGCGCGAACGGACAGCGCCATGGGGAGCGACACCGCGGCTGCGGTGACCCCCGCAATGAGGACTAAGGGGATCAGCCGGTGCTCGCCGCGGAGAGTCGCCCATCGATCAGCAAGCGGAGAGTTGGGCCGGAGCGCGGCAAACAGTGCTCCGATGAGTCCCAAGGGTAAGAGCCACGCCAGGCGCGTGCCGACGGGCGCCGAGAGAGCGACCACGACGACGAACGAGGCGAGAATCGGTAACCAGGCGGTGAGATGGGTGCGCAGACGGCCTGCGAATTCGGTTGCCGCTGCCGTGGCGACGGCGATGAGCAACCCGATCGCGCCGAGGAGGTCGGGTCGGACCGGGCTCGGCCATTCAGTGGTCAAGAGGCGTTGAGTACCTGCGGTGACAGCGTCGACAGCGTCAGCGACGTTGCCGCCCTCGAGCCCAACGATCAGCCAGACGCTGCCGGCGACCCCCAGCGCTGCAGCAGCGAGTCTGACGAAGAGTGGCAGCGAGCGGACGGCGAGCGTGACGAACGTCGGGAGTGCCACGGCAATGGCGAAGGTCCAGATCCACTGGTCGAACACAGCGCCGGCGGCCGCCGCGACGACGGCCATCGCCAGGCCGGCAAGGACGATACGGACTCGGAGGAGGCCTGTCATTGGTCCCACGTCCTCCACCGTGTGACGAACTCGCCGGCGTTCTCTGCGGCCACAGCGATGCCGCTCGTCGCTATCGCGCCGTCACCGATTCGGACGACGAGTGTTTGTTCGAGGTTGGCGAATCGGCTGGACGGGCCGTTCGGGCCGGACACGAGCACCACCGAGGTGTGGTCGATCCCGCCGCTGAAGAGCGCGGCAACGTTGAGTGAGTGTTCGGCTTTCGTCTGCTGGACGGGCGTGAGGAAGTCGAGGACCTGTCCTTCACTGAGCAACGGCGTTGGGCGGCCGGGGTGGATGTTGCTCGTGGTTCGGACCACGACGTCGAGTCCAGAGCGGACAGCGTGCGATGCCAGCGTTGCCGCGACGTCGACCATCTCTTCGAAGTCGTCCGGGGCGCCCACATGGTCGGCAGTGTCGACGACCACCGTGAACTCCGGTCGGCGGACCTCGACGTTTTCACGCACCATCAACACCCCGGTCCGCGCCGTGGTTGGCCAATGGATCAGGCGCGGGTCGTCACCGGGCACGTACTCGCGCATCGACACGAAGCCGGACATTGGGTCAGCCGTTGGTCGGCGGAGCGCGGACTCGCTGTCGACGACTCGAACAGCGCCCTGGGGGCCAAGCAGCCGGTACACCTTTGGGTGGACGGTGACGCGGCTGAGCGCCTCGTCGCGCCGATTGCCAACGGCGAGCCAGAAGGGGTCGATGCGTTCGATCGCGAACGGGCCAACGGAGAACACACCGCGCCGCACCGTGGCAATGTTGCCGAAGAAGTCGATGGCAGCTTCGGCACCAACAGGCTCGAGCTGGATGCGGCACTCTTGGCCATCGCACTGGTCGATGACCGTGGCTCGTCCGGTGCGGAAACGGCTTGCGTTGCGGACCCGGTAGACCACGTTCAGTGGGTCACCGCGCGGGACGCGGATGGCCCCGATCCGCCGTGTAACGGTGGCGCGCAGCGGGCGCTGGGCGACCCAGACCGCTGCGAGCACGATGGCTGCGACGCCGATGCCGGCGATGACGAGTTCTTCGTACCGCCACCACAGGCCCAGTCCGATCAGGATCACTGCGGTGACGCTGGCTCCGAGCCCTGACCGTGTGAGCACAACGTCAGGTCCCGGGATTGCGCGGGACCGGCACCTCGTCGATGAGATCTGCGAGGACCGAATCGAGCCGAACGCCGCGCAACTCTGCTTCGGAAGTCAGCGCCATTCGATGTGACAGCACGGGACCGGCAACTGCTTTCACGTCGTCAGGCGTGACGTAATCGCGCTCGTCGGTTGCGGCGAACGCACGGGCGACACGAAGCAGTGCCAGCGTGCCGCGAGTCGAGACGCCCAGGCGGAGGTCGGCGTGCCCGCGGGTGGCGTTCGCTATTGCGACGATGTACTGGTTGATGCTCGGTGTGACGGTGAGCTGGTCGATTGCATCGATCACCCCATCGAGTTCAGTGGCGTCGGTGACGGGTTCGAGCTCATCGTCACGCTGTCCCCGGTGATAGTTGTCGAGCAGGCTGGCCTCGGTCGCGGCGTCGGCATATCCGAGGCTGAGTCGCATCGTGAATCGGTCGAGCTGCACGTCGGGCAGCGGGAAAGTGCCTTGGAAGTCACGGGGGTTCTGCGTGGCGATCACGAAGAATGGTCGCGGTACCGGGCGGCTCACGCCGTCGGCGGTCACCTGGCGTTCCTCCATGACCTCGAGCAGGGCAGCCTGCGTCTTCGGACTGCCACGGTTGATCTCGTCGCCGATGAGCACGTTGGTGAACACCGGCCCCTCGCGGAAGGCGAACGTGCTCGAATGCTGGTCGTACACCATGACGCCGGTGATGTCGGTCGGCAAGAGGTCCGGCGTGAATTGCACCCGCTTCCAGGACCCGGAGATCGAGTTCGCGACCGCCTTCGCCAGGCTGGTTTTGCCCGTGCCAGGCACGTCGTCGAGGAGCAGGTGACCCTCGGTGAGGAGGCAGCACAGGGCAAGGCGGATCTCGTGCCGCTTGCCACGGACCACGGCGTCGATATTGTCGATCATTGCTTCGACGACAGGAGTGATGTTGCTGGCCACGTTCGGAGTGTAGATGTGGGTCGGTCGCTGGTCAGGGAGACCCCGCATCTTGACGACCCCGTGAAGCTCTACAGATGGGTGCAAGACCTGTGTCCCACGACGCGGCGGCGGCAGTTCAGACACTAGGGATCGTCGACCCAGGTCAGTAGATCGCGCCAATCGATGAGTGCCTGTTCGACGAGGCCGGCGACGGCGCTGACGTCGCGCAAGGCCAGGTCAAGCACGGCGCGGGGGAGTCGGTCGCGATCGCGGTCGCGTGTGTCCGGCATGCGATCGAGCTCCTCGATGACCCGGTCGGCGTTGTCGCCGAACTCGCGGCGCGCACGTTCGATGATCTCATCGGAAAACAGGTATCGGGGTCCGGCCATCAGATCATCCAGTCCAGGGGTCAATCCGCTCAGTCCGCTCGGTGAGCGACAGCGAGTTCGGCAATATCACGCATGATGCCGGAGATCTCGTAGTCCTTCGGTGTGTAGATCCGGGCGATCCCGATGTCGCGCAGACGCTGCCGATCGTCTTCGGGGATGATGCCGCCGACGACAACCGGCGTGTCGACACCCATTGCCTTGAGGTGTTCCAGAACGTCTGGCACCAGATTCAAGTGTGAGCCCGACAGGATCGAAAGCCCGATCACGTCCGGGTCCTCATCGCGTGCCGAGGCAGCGATCTGTTCTGGTGTGAGACGGATACCGGAATAGACGACTTCCATGCCGGAGTCGCGGGCGGCGACTGCGATCTGCTCGGCGCCGTTGGAGTGGCCGTCGAGGCCGGGCTTGGCGACCAGGAACTTCGGCGGGCCGCCGGCCATCGACTTCACGAACGCAACGACCGCGCCGAGGCCCTGGGCCGAACCAGTTGCTCCGGCGACACCCGTCGGTGCGCGGAACTCGCCGTACACGTCGCGCATGAGGTCGCCCCATTCGCCGGTGGTTCCGCCGGCCTTGGCGAGCGCGATCGAGGCGGGCATCACGTTGTCGTTCCCCTCGGCGGCGGTACGGAGCTCCGCGAGCGCAGCGTCGACAGCGGCCTGGTCGCGACCGGCCCGCCAGGCTTCGGCGTCGGCGACCATTTCGGCTTCCACCGCGTGGTCGACCTTCATGATTGCGCCTTCGCCCCCGAGCGGGGAGTCGGTGGTTTCACGAAAATCGTTGACGCCGACGACGGTCTGTTCGCCGGACTCGATGCGGCGCGTGCGGAGTGCCATCGACGACACGAGCCGGGACTTCAAGGTTTCGACGGCTTCGAATGCGCCGCCCATTTCGAGGACATCGTCGAGCTCGGCCTGTGCTGATGCGCGCAGCTCGTTGGTCTTGGCCTCGATGACCGTCGAGCCGTCGAAGATGTCGCCGTACTCGAGCAGGTCGGTTTCGAATGCGAGGACCTGCTGCATGCGCAACGACCACTGCTGATCCCAGGGAGTCGGCAGGCCGAGCGCCTCGTTCCATGCCGGCAGCTGGACCGAGCGAGCACGAGCTCGTTTGGACAGCGTGACGGCGAGCATCTCCAGCACGATGCGCTGCACGTTGTTCTCCGGCTGGGCCTCGGTCAGCCCGAGTGAGTTCACCTGCACGCCGTAACGGAAGCGCAGTGCCTTGGCATCGGTGACGCCGTAGCGCTCGCGGCCGATCTGCTCCCACATGTCGGTCATCGCGCGGAGCTTGCAGACCTCTTCGACGAAACGGATGCCGGCGTTGACGAAGAAGGAGATCGAGCCGAAGACTTGGCTGAACTGCTCGTCGGACACCTGGCCGGAGGCACGAACGGCATCGAGGACATCGATCGCCGTGGCCATCGAGTACGCGATCTCCTGGGTCGGCGTCGCACCGGCTTCCTGCAAGTGGTACGAGCACACGTTCATCGGGTTCCACTTGGGAGCGTGCTCGGTACACCAGGCGATCATGTCGACGATCAGTCGACGCGACGGGGCCGGCGGGAAGATGTAGGTGCCGCGCGACAGGTATTCCTTGACGATGTCGTTCTGTGTCGTGCCGCGGAGTTCGTGCGAGGCCACGCCCTGTTCCTCGGCATTGGCGACGTACAGCGCAAGGAGCCAGGCAGCCGTGGCGTTGATCGTCATCGAGGTGTTCATCTGCCCGGGCGGGATCTGGTCGAGCAGCGTGCGCATGTGGCCGAGATGGGCAACTGGTACGCCGACCTTGCCGACTTCGCCACGGGACATCGAGTCGTCGGGGTCGTAGCCGGTCTGTGTGGGCAGGTCGAAGGCGATCGAGAGTCCGGTCTGGCCTTTCGACAGGTTGGTGCGGTAGAGCTCGTTTGAAGCCGCGGCGGTCGAGTGGCCGGAATAGGTCCGCATCATCCACGGCCGATCGCGTGCCGGCGGGCTGTCGGTGCCGGTGTCTGTACCGCTGTCGTGCGTCATCGCTTCAGTGTCGTCGGTCTGGCCCGAAATCCTCAAGTTCCTGCTCAAGTCTTGGGGGGATCCGCCGAAACATATTGTGTCGGCGAGTTGTCCCCACATACAGCTCGAAGACACAGCCCGGAGGGCACAAAACCTCCGGCAGAGTCGCAGCCGAGCTGTTCGTTTCCTCCCCCTTGACGAGCTGCTCTGGCTGACAGGTTTCCCCAATTTGGCGGGAACCCCGCCGGCCGGATGGCGGATCCGGTCGGCGACGGACAACAGAAGCGGAGTGATCCCCGAGTAATCGGATGGTCACTCCGCTTCGTCCGTTTTCGAATGGTCCCCTCTGGGGCGTTCCCTGTACCGGTTTCCGTTGAACGGGTCAACAGTCTTCGTTACAGGGACACAAGTTCAGGCCGAATCGTTGCGTATGGCGCAGCCTGACCACGAATCTTCATGTCGACCGTTCCGCGTCGTCTTGCGCGAGGGGTCGACCGGACCAACCAGTGTCGGCCTCCGCCGCATGAGCGCGCCATGATCCACCCCCTTGCTCCGCTTCGTTCGTCGATGATCAACGAGTCGAAGAGCAGCAAGTTGGCGCCGTCGATCGCCCTTGTCGTGCTGCTGGCCTTCATCATGGCCGCCACCGTCGCGACCACGCAGTCCAACAAACGCCAGGTCAGCCTGGCCACGAGGGCTCGCACGGATGAGGTGATTCACTCGATTGACGATCGTCTGGCGGCGTACGAGGAGGTCCTGTACGGCGTGCGCAGCAGTTTCAGCATTGTCGAGCCGCTGGAGCGGCTGGCGTATCACGAGGTCATTCGTCGACTCGAGATCGAGGGCCGTCTCGTCGGGGTCCAGGTGCTCGGTGCCGCGCACCTCGTCGACGATGAGCTGGTCGGGGCCTACGAGCAGGAAGTCAACGAGCTCGCCGAAGCGTCGGGGCTGGCGTACCCGCAATTCGAGGTCTATCCCGAGATCGAGTCCGACACCGCGCTCGTGATCGACTACATCGAACCCCAGGTCGGCAACGAGAGCGCCTTCGGTTTCGACTTCTTCAGTGAGCCGAACCGGCGAACGGCGGCGCTTGCCGCACGAGACACGGGCACTCCGACAGCGACTGCACCGATTGTCCTGGTTCAGGAGACCGCAGTCCAGAGCGCGATCCTCATGATGCTGCCGCGGTATCGAACGGGCGCTTCCACGGACACCCTCGCGGAACGGCGTGATGCGTTCGAAGGCGTCGTCTACGCGGCGTTCCGGATGGGCGACCTCATGGACGACGTCCTTGGCGAGGGGGGCCTCGATCAGCTCGCCGTGGTCGACGTCGGGTCGAACGAGTCGTTGTACGGCGGAGATGGCGGCTTCGACGTCGCAGGCCTCAACGACGACCAGATCGCCGAGATCGACGTGGCGGGCCGCACGTGGCGCATGTACGCCCTCGACGGACATCAGGTGCTTTCCCCGGTCGAGCGGGCGCTTCCGCTCGTGACGCTCCTCGGGGGCCTGCTGGTAGCAGGCCTGTTCCTCGCGCTCGTTGCATCGATGAGGTCCGCCCGTTCGCGAGCAGTGCGCTACGCAGACGAAATGACGAGCGAGCTCGATGCGCTCACCGAATCGTCGTGCGAAGGCATCATCTCAGTCGACGAAGGGGGCGCGATCGTCGCATGGAACAGCGGAGCAAGCACGATCTTCGGCGTGTCGCCGGACCGAATGTTGGGACACCACGTCCACGACCTCGTGCCGGCCGAAGACCGTGACGACTTCGACAGCGCATTCGGAGCGTTTCAGGTCGGGTCCTCAGACCAGCACGTCGCACGCTCGATCCTCACGACGGCGCTTCACCACGATGGAACCGAGTTCCCCGCTGAACTCTCGCTGTCGAAGTGGACAGCCCAGGGTCGTGTCTTCGTGACAGGGTTCGTCCGCGACGTCAACGATCGCGTCGAGGCCGAACAACGGCTCGTGCGAACGAGCAACGTCCTGCTCAGCGTGCTCGCTGCAGCGACGGAGATCTCGATCATCGGAACCGATCTGGACGGCACGATCGACGTCTTCAACCCCGGCGCCGAACGCATCCTCGGCTACCGGGCAGATGACATCGTGGGGCAGCACACGCCGGCCATGTTCCATGATCCGGAAGAAATCGTACAACGGGCAGCGTCCCTCAACATCGAGCCCGGATTCGAGGTGTTGGTCGGGCGTGCGCGTCAGGGCGAAGCGGACACCCGGACGTGGACCTACAAGCGTGCCGACGGTGTCAGCGTGCCCGTCGAACTGACCGTGACCCCGCGATACGGCTCGGGCGGGGACATCGTCGGCTTCATCGGCGTGGGGGTCGACATCACGGAACGACTCGTCGCGGAAGAAAAACAACGGCAGCTACTCGTCCGAGAACGCGACATGGTGGCCAAGCTTCAGGAGGTCGACCGAGTGAAGAACGACTTTGTGTCGACGATGTCTCACGAGCTGCGGACACCGCTGACCAGCATCATCGGCTACGCGGAGTTGCTCACCGACGACGCCGAGACCCTGCCTCCAGAGCCGTTGAACATGATTGCGATGATCGAGAAGAACGCGCAGCGGCTCCTCCTCCTCGTCGAGGACCTCCTTTCACTGTCGAAGATCGAGTCGGGCTCACTGAACACGACACGTGAGCCGTGCGATCTGGCAGAAATCATCGAAGCGGCATCGGTCGCGATCGATCCGATCGCTGCGCAGAAGGATGTCACCGTCGTGCTGGACATCAGCGAGTTGCCCCCGGTGTCCGGTGAGGCATCTCAGCTCGAGCGGGTCCTGCTCAATCTGTTGACCAATGCCGTCAAGTTCAGCCACCACGGCGGCGCGGTCGAAGTGATCGCCCGCGCGAGCGACGACGTCGTGATCAGCGTCACCGACCACGGCATCGGGATTCCCGAAGAC
>RCMY010002850.1_pt1 | contig 15534 bp, 16 predicted proteins | sample 2041341 | NCBI WGS metagenome assembly RCMY01 (sample SAMN09708234, study PRJNA481090) | Marine sediment metagenome, whole genome shotgun sequencing project.
TCGGCGGGTTGGATGTCCAGACCGGCGCGTCCTTCCGGATGCGCGCGCCGACGTTGACGGCCCCCGATGTCATCGGGTGGACCGTGCTGGCTTGGTCAGAAGCCCCGTCGTCGTAGGAGTTCGATGATCACGTTGTGGTTTTGTGCGATCGGCGCGGCACTCGGTCCGCTGACGCTTGCAGCCAGCCGACGCCTCGCGAAACATGGGGCGGTACCGATCACGCGTCGGACCGCGGCGGCTGCCGCTTTTGTTGGCGCGGCCGTTGTCGGGTCCGGCGGACTGCGTTCGGACCGCGTCGAGATCGTCGGCGTCTACGCCGTCGCGTTCTGCGTGCTGTTCTGCTTGTCCGTCGTCGACCTGGTCGAACTTCGTCTCCCGGACGTCGTGTTGCTTCCGGCGCTCGGAGTCGGCGCCATCGCCACGGTCGTCGCCCGGCTCGCTACGGGGCCACTCGACTGGACGACCACCGGCCTGCTGACGGCAACGGCCGGCTTCACGATGTGTTTCTTCGTCGTGCATTGGTTCTGGCCACGAGCGCTCGGTTTTGGTGACGTCAAGTTGTCAGCTCTGCTCGGCCTCATGCTCGGATGGCACGCTTCTTCGGCGGCGGAGGCCCTCCTGCTCATCGGTTGGGCGATGGTTACGTCGGCGACGCTCGGACTCCTCCTCGCGTTCGTACGTCGCGTCGCAGCGATTCCATTCGGCCCCGCCCTGTCGGCCGGAACCTGGCTGGTCATCGTTGCCGCGACAGGCGTGCTCCGCTAGCGGCCACCCGACTCGATCACGTGACCTCAGGTGGTTATCCGGAACACCTCTGCGAGGCTGGTATCGCCCGCCAGGACCTTCCGAAGGCCGTCGGACCGCAGCGTGATCATGCCTTCATCAATCGCCGTCCGTTCGATTTCATCGGCGTCGGCACGACGGAGGAGAAGATCGGCGAGACGGGGGGTCATCAGCATGACCTCGTGGACCGCCATGCGTCCCCGGTAGCCGGTTTCGCCGCACAGCTTGCATCCGCCCGGCTCCCATATCTCAAAGGTCTGGGAGCTATCGACGAGATCAGCGAAATACGCCGCCTCCGGGCTGGACGCTTCGACTTCTCGGGGTTGTTTGCATCGCTCGCAGAGGCGTCGGGCGAGGCGTTGCGCGACCACGGCATTCAGCGACGACGTGACGAGGAATGGCTCGACACCCATTTCGATCAATCGCATCGGCGTCGACGCGGCGTTGTTGGTGTGCAGCGTCGACAACACGAGGTGTCCGGTGAGCGACGCCTCGATCGCAATCGTCGCCGTTTCGCTGTCTCGAATCTCGCCGACGAGGATCACGTCCGGATCAGCACGAAGGAACGAACGCAGCGCATTGGCAAACGTCAGGCCGGCACGGGTGTTCACCTGGACCTGTTTGATGCCCTCGACCCGGTGTTCGACGGGGTCTTCGATGGTCAGAATGTTGCGAGTGGCATCCTTCAACTCGTCGATCGTGCCGTGCAACGTTGTCGATTTACCGGAACCGGTCGGTCCCGTCACGAGAACCGCACCCCAGGGCTGCCGATACGCCTTCTCAAACATCGCGAGCTGCTCGGGGAGAAACCCGAGTTCGGTCAAACCGGTACCGTGCACGCCGCTCGGAAGGAGCCGCAGCACCACGGACTCGCCGTACACCGTTGGCAGCGTGACAACACGAAAGTCGACGTCGAGATCGGCGATCGTCACGCTCATGCGGCCATCCTGCGGAACTCGACGCTCTGCGATGTCGATGTCCGCCATGACCTTGAGCCGGCTGACGACTCCGGCTTCCAGCGACTTCGGCGACATCATCGCTTCGCGTAGCAGTCCATCGACCCGGAACCGGATGCGCAGGTCGTCGGCCAGCGGTTCGATGTGGATGTCCGAGGCGCCTTCCTGGATCGCCTTTGCGAGCAGCAGATCCACGAACTGGACGATTGGCGAATCATTCGGCGTCTCGGTCGACCTGACCTCGACCTTGCGCGCCACGTCTGGAGAGGAGGCCCCGACGGCAGCTTGAATGGCCTCTTGCACGCGTGAATCACTGTGTTCAAGGTCGTCGATCGCTGCTTGGATCTGCGCCGCTTCCGCCAGGACGGCCGTCACCTGGCCGCCGACGGCGATTCGAATGTCGTCGAGGGCAAGCACGTCGGCCGCGTTCGCCATCGCCACGATGATGCGATCGCCGCGGCGCATGATCGGCAGGGCCCGATGCCTTCGAGCCATCTGCAACGAGACTCGCGTCGCGAGTTCGGTATCGATCGTCTGCTCGTCGAGGTCCATGAACTCGAGGCCGAACTGCACCGCCAACGCTTCGACCAGGTTTCGACGGGTTACGAGACCTTTTTCGAGCAAGATTTCACCGAGACGTCGACCGGACGATCCCTGCGCCGCCAACGCGTGCTCGATGTCAGCGTCTTCCAGAACGCCGAGGTCGACGAGAATCTGCCCGAGCCGGCGTTTTGGAGGTGCCTCAGTGGCGGTCATGCCCGAAGTATCGACCACGCGTCGGCGGTCATTCGGCCCGCTGCCCAAATCACCCGGGCATGGCCCGCAGCGCTCACGTCCATTCGGACCCGACCGAGACTCACCGCGTGGCAAATCTTCGGGGTGACACATGACAAGCGACTGGGACGACCTGGATGACGAGAGTCGTGCCTGGCTTTCCTCGGCCCTCGCAACCACCGATCCCCCGCTGGCGACCCAAGGACTACGGCCGCAAGAGCCCGAGGCCCACGACCCGCATCGGAGTCCCCTCCCGGACGCGCCTGCTGACAACGAGTTGCTACCGCTCTTGGCGATGAGTATCGAGATGGGCGCGTCGGATCTGCACCTGTCAGCCGACTGTGCGCCGCACGTGCGAATGAACGGCCGACTCCGACCACTGGCCGGCCAGTCCGCCCCTACCGGCGCTGAGCTCGATGCCTTTTTGCTCTCCCTTCTCTCGCCAAGCCAACGAACCACGGTGCTCGAACGTGGCGACCTGGATGTAGCACTCTCGGTGGCCACCCCGGCCCACGAAGCACGACTTCGGGCCAGCATCTTCCGCCAAGCAGGCTCGCTGGCGGCAGCCATCCGCGTGGTGCCGTCGACGATTCCGGCCTTGGACCTGTTGGGACTACCCCCGCTGATCCGTCGGTTTGCCGAGCTCGACAGCGGCTTGGTCCTGATCACGGGAAAGACCGGGTCGGGCAAGTCGACGACATTGGCCGCAATGCTTGATGTCATCAACCGCGAACGCTCTTGCCACGTCGTGACCATCGAGGATCCAATCGAGTTTCGGCACCGGTCCGTGAACTCAATCATCCAACAGCGCGCTGTCGGCACCGACACCGCAAGCTTCGCGGTCGCGCTCCGGCACGCGTTGCGTCAAGATCCCGACGTACTGATGCTCGGGGAACTTCGGGACCTCGAGACCATTCAGATCGCCTTGACCGCAGCCGAGACCGGCCATTTGGTGCTCGCCACGCTGCACAGCAGCGACACCGCCGGGGCCATCCATCGCCTCATCGACGTGTTTCCGGCAACGCAACAACTGCAGATCCGCTCGCAGCTGGCCCTCTCGCTGCAGGGGATAGCGGCGCAGGAGCTGGTCGAAGTCGGTGGTCGGTTGACCGCCGTGGTCGAGACCCTCGTCGCTACCGACGCCGTGCGGAACCTCATTCGCGAGGAAAAAGTCCACCAACTCCGGTCGGTCCTCGAATCGGGCGCATCGAGCGGTATGCAGACCATGGCCCAGGCCCGGGCGCACCTCGATACGGCTGGGCCGACCCACTACCCGAAGGCGCAGCCATGAGTGCAGCCCCGAGCACGCTGACGCCACGGCCATTCGTCTATGAGGCGATCGATAGAACCGGTCACCTGGACGAGGGCGAGATTCTCGCAACGACGGAAGCACAGGCGCTCGAACGGCTTCGACGCGCGGGCGTCCGCCCCATCAGCGTGCACCCGAGCAAGGACTCGGTCCTTGCTCGGGAGATGCGCATTCCCGGCCTCGGGCCGCGGGTTACGAGTTCCGAACTCGCGATCATGGCCCGCCAGTTTTCGACCATGATCGGCGCAGGCATCCCGCTCATTCGCTGCCTGCTCGTCCTGCAAGAACAGACGACGAACACGTTGCTGAACAAGACGTTGTCCGATGTGCACCTCGCCATCGTCGGTGGCGATTCGCTCAGTTCGGCTTTGGAACATCACCCCAAGGTCTTCGACCGCCTCTTCGTCGCCATGATTCGCGCCGGGGAAAGCGCAGGCGCCCTCGACACCGTGCTCTTGCAGTTGGCGAATTCGCTCGAACGCTCCGCAGCAATCCGGCGGCAGGTCCGGTCGGCGATGTCATACCCCGCAGCGGTTCTGGTCATGGTGTTCGTCATCATCGTGGCGATGTTGATCTTCGTCGTCCCGGTGTTTCGCGGCATCTACGAAGATCTCGGCGGAACGCTGCCGCTTCCGACACGTGTGCTGGTCGGGACATCCGACCTCCTCACCAAACGACTCCCCCTCGTCCTTCTGGTTGTCGGCCTCAGCGTCTGGGGTGTACGCCGATGGAAAGCCTCGCCAGAGGGCGAGCAGCACTGGGACGCCATGAAGCTTCGACTGCCCCTCGTCGGTCCGCTTCTCCACAAGACCGCCATGGCACGGCTGGGCCGCACCCTCGCCGTGCTCACCAGATCTGGCGTTCCGGTCTTGGAGGCGCTCCGGATATCGGGCGCCACCACCGGCAACGCGGTTGTGTCGAAAGGTCTGGCGGACACCATGGCGGGAGTCGAGAAGGGTGAGCGACTCGCCGAGAATCTCGGACGACATGTCGTGTTCCCCCCGATGGTCGTGCAACTGGTCGCGGTCGGGGAAGAAACCGGCGCGCTCGACGAGATGTTCGAGATCATCGGGAGCACGTTCGAAACCGAGGTCGAAACAACGGTCACCGGTTTATCGGCGCTCATCGAGCCGCTGCTCATGGCGTTCATCGGCCTCGTCGTCGGCGGCATGGTGATTGCGCTCTACCTGCCGATGTTCCGCATCGTCGATCTCGTCCAGTAGTCCTTCTGGACCCTCATGATCCGGGTTCACCATCCGAGACTCCCTGCACAAGTTTGATCGAGAGGTTGCAGATGTTGAAGGCGATGCAAAGCAAACGGCGCGAACGAGGCAACGGTGACGAGGGATTCACGCTCGTCGAGGTGATGGTCGTCGTACTCATCATCGGCATTCTGTTGGCTATCGGCATTCCCACATTCCTGGGGGCTCGAGAACGAGCGCAGGACCGTGCGGCGCAATCGAATCTGCGGACCGCCCAGAACACGGCCCTCATCATCTACACGGACAACTCCGACTTTCGGGAATCCAGTGTGACCAACCTCCGGATCGCCGAACCCTCACTCACGTGGCGAGGCGCAAATAGCGTGTCGCGCAACGAGGGCGAGGTGAGCATCTCCAATCCGCGTGCGGGCGACGAATGGGGCGCCGCGGTGATGTCGGACTCTGGAACGTGTTTCTTCATTCATCTTCGCTCCGACGGCAGCACGCAATTCGGAAGCAGCGACGCGACGTCGTGCACCGGTACGAATGCGCTCTCCGTCACCGGATCGAGCTGGTAAGACCCGCACCAGCTTTGGCCCCACTACACCCCGGAGGGGGGGTGCAGTGGGGCCAAGTTCGTTTTTCGGACAACCACCGATGGAAGGATCGCCCACGCAATGAACCCCAATGTCGACGTCCCGATCGCTCGCCTGCGCCGCCCGCTGGAGCGACTCATCCACCTGGAGAACATCTCTGGTGTGGTCTTGATCCTGGGCGCAGTAACCGCCGTTGTTCTGGCCAACTCCCCGCTTCGGCACAGCGTCGACGACTTCTGGCATGTTCACCTTCGCATCTCCGCCGGGCCGCTCTCCCTGGATGAGTCGCTCAAGCACTGGGTCAACGACGCGTTGATGACGATCTTCTTCTTCGTCGCCGGACTCGAGATCAAACGCGAGCTGGTGACGGGCAGCCTTGCGGATCGCCGGCAAGCCTTGTTGCCGGTGTTTGCTGCCGTTGGCGGCATGGTGGTACCAGCGCTGATGTACGTCGCCGTGAGCGGCCCCGAAGCCAGGGTCGGCTGGGGAATCCCGATGGCCACAGACATCGCATTCGCCATAGGCGTACTGACGCTGCTCGGACCGCGTGTCCCCGCCAAGCTCAAGGTGTTCCTGCTCACCCTCGCGATCGTCGATGACCTCGGCGCGATCGTCGTCATCGCAGTCTTCTACTCGTCGACGATCGACCCCATCGCTTTGGGGTACGCCGGCATTGGGCTCCTGATGATGGGCACCATGCGCAGCTTGGGTGTCTGGTGGATGCCGGCATACATCATCACCGGGTGTGCCGTCTGGCTCGCCACGTTCGAGTCGGGCGTTCATGCGACACTCGCCGGTGTCGCCTGCGGCCTCATGGCTCCGGCGCTGCCTCGACGGCGCGAGGGCTGTGCAGCGTCGGTGTCGCCGACATCGACCATCGACGAACTCAACGGCATTCTGTTCGATACCCGCGAGACCAGATCGGTCGCTGACCGGCTGATCCATGCGCTCCACCCGTGGACGGCGCTGTTGGTCATCCCGGTGTTTGCGCTTGCGAACGCCGGCGTCGATGTCTCACCCAGCACGCTCGGCGCTGCAGCCGGATCCGCAGGCGCGAGAGCCATCGCCGTCGGACTCCTGATCGGCAAACCGGTGGGAATACTGCTCGCCTCGTGGACCGCGGTGCGACTCGGGCTGGCATCGCTTCCGAGCGGAGCGAACTGGCGCCACATGGCAGGCGTTGCCTATCTGGGAGGAATCGGTTTCACGGTTTCGCTGTTCATCACGGACCTGGCATTCGAGAATCCGGCCATGGTGGCCACCAGCAAGGTTGCGATCCTGAGTGCGTCGGTTGTCGCAGCGGTCGCTGGCGCACTGCTGCTGCGAAAGACTGCAGCCCCGCCGGACGAACTCGGTCCAATCTCATACGAAGAACTGGACGCGACCAGCCCGTCGCCCCTGATTGCGACTCGTGCGAACGGCCGATCTCCGGTCGGGTTGGAGTCGGCTACCGCTCCCGGCGTCGGCGAGCGATGAACGATGAGTGTTCTCCAGCGACTCCGCAGCCTTTCCCGCAAACTCTGGCGGTACGCACGGGAAGGCCGCGAACAACCCAACCCACGGCAGGAGAGGCTCCTTCAGGCCGTGCGCACGCTGACCGCCGGCACTGCCCTCGCCGAGTCTCTCGAGTCGGGTGAGGGCGCCGATGGCAGCGTTGCGACTCCTTTGTCGCAGTGGAGTGAACGCGAGCTGGAGTCATGGCTGCAGCAGCAAGTTGCCCGCCCCGCCACCCCCCCATCGGACGATTCGACCGGTTAGCGGGGTCTGACCTCGTCGTGGCCTCCCGAGCTGGCACGCTGGACCTATGACCTCCGTGTTCTCGCTACTTCGAGTCACCCTCGTCGCCGCGCTTCTTCTTGCCGGCTGCACGACCAACAACTCCACGAGTTGGGACGATGTGGCGCCATCACCGGGAGCAGACCCCTATGAAGGTGACGTGCTCGGACCATTGGCGGTGCGACTGAACTCGGTGGTCGTCGAGCGGGCGTTGACGATCATCGATTCTCGCGTCGAGTACCTGCCGGCCGGAGTCACGTGGGCCGAACATCTGGAATTCCGAGCGGACAATGTTGGCGACCTCCACTACATCGAGGAACGCATTCCGGAGCCCGATCGTCCAGTGCTCCTGGCCGAATATCGAGCCGACAACAAGACGGTTCTCGTGATCGCCAATGCCGACACGGCCGGGGAGCGACTCGTCGTGCTGACGGCTCTGACGTCGACCTAGGCACGGCACCGACCAACCCCTCCCCTCCCCCGGCACCTCTTGGCGTTGTCAGCCGAGCACGTTGGCGGTCGCGAGCCAACCCTCGCGCACGCTCGGATACGTGGGCGCCCATCCGGTTGCCGTTCTGAAACGATCGTTGCTCACCCGCAGCGAACGCGTGAGTGAAGTCGTTCGGTCGCCGAGCAGCAGAGCCGCGCGACCGGGGTATCGAATCCATGGTCGCTTCCGGGTCGCAGCGGAGAGCGCGTCGGTGAACTCTCGTTTCGTGACGGGCTGGTCATCGACGACGTTGTAGATCCCACCGGCGACGTCGAGTGCCGCGACCACAGCCTGGGCAGCGTCGTGCATGTGGATTGAAGACACGTAGGTATCCGGTCGGCCGAGCTGCATGTAGAGGTGTCGGCGGGCCAAGGCGAACGCTTCCTCGCTGTGGGTGGCGCCAGGACCGTAGAACCATCCGAACCGCAAGACGACCCCGAGACCGGCAGCGTCGCTGAATCGCTTGGTGTTCGCTTCGGCGGCAAGGTTTCCCTGTGCCAGTGGAAACGTATCGGGGGCGATCGACTCGTCTATCCACTGTTCCCCAGAGTCGGGGTAGATCATCACCACCGATTCTTGGATCAAGCGACCGACGCCCGCGGCGATCGCAGCATCGACGATGTTGGTGGAGCCCTCCCTGCGGACTCGATCGTTGTTGGCCCAAGCCTTGCTGCTCATGAACTTCGAATTGGGAGGAATGGCGGTCGCAAGGTTCACGACCACATCGTGGCCGGCAAACGCAGGCTCGAGCTGACCGGACTCGTAGATCGAGGCGATGACCGGTCGGGCGCCCTTCGCCGCGACAACGGTTGCCTTTTCGGTCGAGCGAGCGAGCGCGGTTACCTCGTGGCCTGCGGCTATGAGGGCAGTGAGGGTTGGGGCGCCGACTGCGCCGGTGCCCCCGACGAGAAATACCTTCATGGCCGGCTACGCGCTGTGTGCCGGCAGGTGTTTACGGGCCGTCAGCAACACGCCGACCGGGATGATCGTCGACAGCGTCAAACCGCCGAGGCTGGCAGCAACGTCGCCGGAGGCAAGCCCGTCGGTGTTGACAATGTGGTAGAGCAAGTGCGGCACGGTCCAGACCAGCGATGCCGTCGCCGCAACGACCACCAGATCACGCGACAGGCGCACTGCGGCGGCGATCAGTAGCGCGCCGAGCGCGAGGTTGAGCGCTCCCACGTCGCGGATCAGATGCTCGTTGAACGGACCGTCGACGCTCACCCACGTTCGACCCAGCCCCGGAAAATCGTCGTAGAACGACTGCGGGGCCAGTAGCGCCCATGCGCCGAGCTGTGCGGCAATGAGTGCGAGGTAGCCGAGGGCGATCCGGAGGAGTCGTTCGTGCGTCATCGGCTGCAGCCTAGGGAATATTGGTCTGTCCGAGAAGACCAGTTATGGCTTAAGATTCCATACCAGTGCGATCGCTTCACCTTGACATCGATGCTTCGGGCGGCCGCCGCAGCGGCCTCGAGCAGGCACTGCGCGAGGCAGTTCGTTCCGGGCAGCTCACGCCGGGTGTTGTGTTGCCCTCGACGCGATCGCTCGCGTCGGACCTCGGCTTCTCGCGCGCCACCGTCGTCGAGGCATTCGAACAGCTCGTCGCCGAGGGCTACCTGGCTGCCCGGCAAGGGGCCAATACGGTCGTCGCCCACATCGCGCTACCCGACGTTGTCGGCGAAACAGAACCACCGACCCCTCGTGAGCCGGTGCCGTTTGACTTCATGCCCGGCGAGCCCGACGCCAGCGCCTTCCCTCGACAGGCATGGCTTCGCTCGGTGCGCCGCACCCTTGCTGACGCGCCGGACAGCCTCTTCGGCTACGGCGATATGCGAGGTACCCCCGAGCTTCGCGAAGCCCTCGCGGTCTATCTGGCGCGATCGCGGGCGGTCGTGGCGACGCCGAACTCGATCAGCATCTTCCCGGGGTTCATGGGGGCGCTTTCGATTCTCTGTGAGACGTTCCGCGCCCGCGGCATCACGCGTATTGCCATCGAGGATCCGACGCTGTTCGTTTGCCGAGACGTCGTCGCACTGTCTGGTCTGACGGCGGTGCCGATCGACGTCGACGAACACGGCATCGTGGTCGACCAGCTCGCCGAAGCCGATGTCGGCGCCGCCATCGTGACACCGGCGCACCAGTACCCGATGGGCAACACGATGAGCCCCCAGCGTCGAGCTGACCTGGTCGGCTGGGCCCAGACCGCGGACGCCTGGATCATCGAGGACGACTACGACGGCGAGTTTCGGTACGACCGCCAGCCCGTCGGAGCGCTGCAAGGGCTCGCGCCCGAGCGGGTCATCTATGCAGGGACGGTCAGTAAGTCTCTCGGTGCCGGGCTCCGTTTGGGATGGATCGTCCTGCCTCGCGAGTTGCGAGACGAGGTCTCCAAGGTCAAACACGCCCGCTCCGGGGTGTCCAACCTCGAGCAAGCGACGTTGGCCGACTTCATCGACCGAGGCGAGCTCGACCGACATGTACGACAGATGCGGGTGCAGTATCGAACCCGTCAGCTCGCGTTGGCCGAACGTCTGCAATCGTTCGATTGGCTGTCCGTCCCCGACGTGTCTGCAGGGCTACATCTGACCTGCCTGATTTCCGACGGTCCGAGCGAGAACCAGATCGTCACCGAGGCGCGTGCTCGTGGGGTCGGCATCATCGGTCTCGAGCCGCACTGGTTCGGCCACGGGGCCGACACCGGTTTGGTGCTGGGGTACAGCCGATTGCCGCGACACCGGTTCGGCGAGGGGCTCGACCGTCTCACCGATTCCCTCGCCGCCCTCTGAGTTGCGCGACATGGCGTTCCGAGTTGCTAGCGCTTCGGTTTCTTCGTCGGCTTGGGTTTGAGCGTGCCGCTGTACTCGTGGCTCCGGTCGAACCACGTCAGCAGCTCGGCCGTGTCCTCAAGTAGCGATCTTGGCACCGCTACGTAACCGCTCATCGTGCGGCCGAACTGCTCGACCGGGCCGCTTTCGTAGCGAGCGAGAAATGCTTCTTGGTCGTCAGTGGAGAGCCGGAGTGCGCACAGTCCGGTGGCATCGAGAAAGCTGAACATGTGTCCGTTGCGCGAGGTGTACGGGTTCTTCGCCCCCTTGCGACTGACGTCGGGATGGGCGGCGACGAGCTGCTCGTAGCGCGCTAGCGCGTCCGCCGGGCCGGGGTACGGATCCTTCTTCGCCATGGCGCGTGACCTCCTGTCCTGGTCCGACCCCGACAGTAGTCGTCGACCCGACACGCTCGCCGGGGAGGTTCCCCTCGCTGCGCCGTTACGCCGTCCAGAACAGGACGTCACCACCTTGGCCCAGCAAAATCGAACCGGGAAACACGCGCACTCGATACGGCTCGAGCTTGAGGACGGCGAACGCCTCGCTCGTCGGTCCGCCGGCCCACGGTTCGATGATCGCCGGATCGTAGCCGACCGGTTCGGGCGCGGTCTTGAGCGCTTCCCACACCGCCTCACAGGTGTCGTCGTCGAATGCCCACGTCGCCCGACATTCGGCGGTGCAGACGTCTTGGGACGGAGTCCAGTAGTTGCACGACACATGCGCGCTCGCCGCAAGATCCGCTCGCTTGATCGGCGTTGGTCCGGTCGCGATCACCCCGGACAGCGCGGTGCCGTCGAAGTCCCAGAGCGGATGCAGAATACGGCTGCGCGGCCGATTGTGCCGATCGACGGTGGCAACGGTGGCCCAGACGATCTGATGGGCCATCTCGACAAACGCCGGGGCGACGGCGCCGAGGGTGCTCGCTGCTTGTTCGGTGGAAGACATGCACCACACCTTTCCCGCCCAGAGCGACACGAGCAACCCGATTGCAGATCGCTCTGCGCTGCGCTCCATGCCGCACTCGTGCGAGGACGAGGCTCGAGTAGCACCGACGACCACTCCCCTACCCCGTCAACGGTCGGTCGACTTTTTGCGTTTGCGACGGGCTCGCCAACCGAGCATCGCCTCGACCGCCTCGAGCTCAGCCCGCTTCTCGGCCAACGACTGGGCCGCCTCTTCGATGTCGGCTTGGTGGGATTCGGTCAGATCGATCAGCTCATGCTCGTGCGACTCTCGAAGCTCGACGAGGTCATCACGCGAAGCTTCGAGATCGACGAGGGCTGTTTCGCGCTCGGCCTTGACGTCGTCGAGTTGCTTGCGCACCTCTTCGGTGCGCGCCACCGCGACGTCGCGCTCTGTCGCTGCTGCGGCGAGGTCGGCCTGACGCTGATCGAGTTGTCGTCGCAACTCCTCGACATCGTTGGTCAACTGCTGCGCCTTGGCCGCGGCCCGCTCGGCATCGGCCTTGACGTGCCGGAGTTCGGCATGGGCCTCTGCGGCGGCGAGCTGCGCCTCGACCTGGGCAGCATGCGCGTCCGCTATCAGCGCTGTCTCCAACGGCGCCTCCACCGTCGCGGCGCTCATCGCCACCGCTCGCGTGAAGTTGGCGTCGAGCCAGGCGTCATCGAGGAGCCATTGGCCATCGACGTCTTTCGCCGCCGAATCGACGCCGTCGGCCAGCCGCCGGCGCAACGTTCGTTCGGACACCTTCCAGTGCACAGCTGCTTCAGCAATCGGGACGGCGGCCATGACATGGCAGCTTAGATCGCCAATCCGTCCCGAACGACGACCCTGCCTCATGGGCAACCCCTCCCCCACTCGCAACGGATCTCGAATGCCGCCGTCATGACACGGCGAGGCCACCAACTTGTCCCCAGCACACGTCGTTTCTGGGGACAATGACATTTTGGCATGCCGGTGCCATGACACGGCGAACCCGTGGCCGACGGGTGCCACGAGACATGACACGCACACCTCTGACCCATCCGCTCCCCGGAACAAGCGCCACTCTCCCAGAGCGATGGCATGGCCAATGGCATGACAACCATCCACCTTCCCCCGCCGGCCGTGCCCCCGATTACAACGATGCGTCGAACGGCCGTCCCCGCCGATCAACACCGTGGCATGACACCGGGTATTGCGTGACGAAGCAACCATGGCTGCGATTGGTGACATGACACTGGCACTGCCACGACCGCTCACTTGGCATGCCAGTTGGCCATGCCGATGGCACCCCCCGAAGGTGATCAACCACCGCAATTGGGCCACCCCTCCCTGTTAACGCTGCCATTTGCCATGCCATGGCACCCCGATTGGCATGGCAAGTACCTGGCTATGCCACTGTCATGGCCAATGCGTCCCCCCGGGTTTTCCCTGGCACTGCCACTGACAGAGCAGCGCCCAGGACGCCGTCCACAGGCCATCGGATTCCCTTGGGCACCACTACCCCATCGGCAACGACAAAACCGCTGTGAGCGGCTCTTGAAGCGTCTCACGCGCGACCATTTCCCACCGCAGCAGGCGCATCACCGAAGGACTCGAGCATCCACCGATCGCCCGACCCCGGTGGCTAGTTTCCAGGTCATGGAACGTACCCCGAGTGCACCCCCGTTGCCCCCCTCGACCAACCGCATGACACCTGGTCGTACCCCTTTAGTACCTACCCGTCACCATGTTGGTACTAAAGACTTTGTACCTGTTCGAGCTTTCCCTATTCGGTCTGTACCTGTTCGATCTGTCGCTGTGCAATCTCCGCATGGCGCCACGTACGACACGGCCGGTAGGGGAGGCGAGCGATGATTCCGAACATGATCATGGTCGGCAACGGCAAGGGCGGCGTCTACAAAACATCGATCACCTCCAACGTCGCAGGGCTCGCGGCGGCGTCGGGATGGAAGATTCTCGCTATCGATATGGACCCCCAAGGGCATCTGGCGATGGACCTCGGCGTCGAAGATCGCAGCGACTTCGGCGAGAGTCTGCACGACGCGCTCATCACCGGATCTGCGCCCAAGATCATCAGCGACGCCCGCCCCAACCTGGATCTGATCGCCGGGGGAGAGGTAACCCAACACGCGGTTGGAGCGCTGCAGAATCAGCTCGCTGCCGGTCAGCTCTCCCAAGCCGTCGGCGCCCTCGACCGGGTCATCGCGCCGATCGCCGGCAACTATCACCTGATCCTCGTCGACTCGCCGCCCGGAGAGAAGGTGCTGCAACAAACCATTCTCGCGGCGGCGCACTACGTGCTCGTTCCGACCGCCGTTGATCTTGGATCGCGCCGGGGACTCGACCGGGTATGTCGCAACTTCGTCGAAGCGCGACAGTTCAACCCTCACCTCGAACTCTTGGGGGTCGTGATGACCGCGGTCGAGCGACGCGCCACCAAGATGAAAGCCACCGCCCGACAACAACTCACCGCCGACCTCGAGGACTTGGTACCGGTCTTCGAGTCGGTGATCCACTCGGTCAACAAAGGCGGCGTCGACGCGCGCGAACGAGGCCAGCTGGCCCATGAGTACGAGGCGAACGCCGACGCAGAACGCAGCCGATTCAAGTCGGTGTCCGATCGCATTGCAGCTCGACGCGAGGGCAGGCTCACCGACTACTCCGCCGGCGCCGGCAACCTCGCCGGCGACTATCAGGCCTTGACCGACGAACTACTCGGGGCCTTTCTCGCCCGCCAGAGTCCGCCGCCCGAGGCACCGAACAGCGGGGGAGTGCAGACGTTCTGATGAGCGACGAACCGAACGAACCAGATCCCGACCAGGCTGAGACGAACCGGTCGATCGACCCGCGGCCGGGTTCGGCGATCGAAGCGGCCAAACGCGCCTCGAAGGTCGCACCACCCCCACTTCCCAACCCGAGTTCTCCGGTGCCTGCAACGGCGACGCCGCCGACCTTGACCATCGTCGACCAGGCATCGCTCGGGAATCTGCCGAACGAAGACGCCGCAAATGACGATCGGGGCCCGTCGGATCAGCCGGAGCTCGTGCTCGCAGAACCGGTCGCCGACGCGCCAGGCGCAGCCACCACCAACGACGATGAACCCGACGTCGACCCCGCACTCCCGAGGCGAACGCGGCGTCCACGTTCTGCCGCACCTCGGGCGCCCAAAGACGCACCAAAGCTATTGGGACGGCCGTTGGGCAACATTCGCCAGGTACTGGTAAACCTGCGCATCGAGACGCGCGAACTGCTCGACGCCCGGGTGGCAGCCAACGGCACCGCCCTCGGGGTTGAAGCGATGGCAGCTGTGCGAGCGACGCACAAAGAGTTTCGGGCCGAGGCACCTGAGCCGGAGGACGACAACGACTTTGCGCCGCCACGCCAGTTCGTTCGGCAAATGCCGAAGGGGGAAAAGCGTTCCACCACGATCTCGGTCAGCAACGAAGAAGCCGCCGCACTCTCAGACCTCTCAGCTGCGACGCGGATGTCGGTTGCGTACCTGATCGACGAGGCGATCAGGCGCCACTGGGGGGAGTAGCACGCGAACTGCTACCGAGGTAGTTGCTGGCGAAGTTCGGCGAGGGTGGACTTCACCGCGGCCGGATCCTTGAACCGCTCCATCGGATCCAACGCTTTACTCGACGGTTCACGCTCTGCCGACTTCGACGATGGCCACGGTCCCGGCGGAGAGGTCGCCGTCGTCGCATTGGCCCCGTCGCCAGGGAGCCGAACCTCGGGGGGGTTCTTGGGGAAGTAGTCCGGCGAGCGATCTTTCGCGACGTTGGCCAGCTTGCCGACGGGACGGGCCAGCGCACCGGACTTGGTTTCGGTAATGAGCTTCTTCACGGCGAACCGCACCTGCGCATCTGTGAATGGCG
>RCMY010002851.1_pt1 | contig 15533 bp, 16 predicted proteins | sample 2041341 | NCBI WGS metagenome assembly RCMY01 (sample SAMN09708234, study PRJNA481090) | Marine sediment metagenome, whole genome shotgun sequencing project.
CGTTACCCAATGCGTCGGAAAAAAGTGTACCGCCGATCTGCACATCGTAGCCTTTCGATTTAACGGCCTGTTGCAATGCCTCAATGGTTCTTTTGGGCACACTGGTTTCTACGAATATGGACTTCACCTTTTTGTCGATAATCAGCTGGGAAAGTTTTTGCACGTCCTGCACCCCGGCTTCCGTGGCGGTGGAGAGGCCCTGTAACCCGACAACCTCGAAACCGTATTCTTTTCCAAAATAATTAAAGGCATCGTGGGCGGTGACCAGCACCCTCTTTTCTTCAGGCAGGGTGCCAATGGTATGTCGAACTTCAGCCTCGAGCACATCGAGTTTTTTCAGGTATTCCGCTTTATTAATCTCATAAAAGGATGCGTTATCGGGATCGAGTTTACTCAGTTCTTCGGTGAGGTAGGTTGTGATCTGTTTCCAGTATTCGATATTGAACCAGATATGGGGATCGTAGTTCGATGCGAAATATTCGGAGCCTATCAGGCCATTCTTGTCCAGGGTTTCTGCAAGGGCTATCGTATTGCTGTTGCGTCCCATTTTTTCGAAGACGTCGACCAGTTTACCTTCGAGGTGCAGTCCACTATAAAAGACCACATCGGCTCCGGTCAATTTGGAAACATCGCCCTCACTGGCTTTGTAAAGATGAGGGTCTACACCGCTGCCCATTAATCCTTGGACTCTGACGGAATCTTGACCGATATTTTCAACGAGATCTGTGATCATGGTGGTGGTTGTGACGATATTCAGTTGGCCGTCCTTTCCGTTATTGGCGTCTTTACATCCTACACAAAGAAAAAGGCAGAGAAAAAACATAAAGATGTTGTTGCTAAAAGTAATGCGGTATTCGAATTTCATCCGTTGGGATTTGATGTTTGGGATTTTGACACTGGTTTGCACTCTGGGTGGGCGATGCGAATTTTTCACTGCTCCACATATATGTTATCTGTAGCCGTTTTGGAAAGCTGGACTTCCTCTTGCGCAATGCGGACGGTCATGCTCTCATCGAATTTTTCAATGTTGACTACCTCTACCGCAGTGCCCAAACCGATTTGTTGTTTGGCCAAGTACTTTAAAAAGGATGATGAGGCATCATTAAAGCCTTTGCAGGTGCCCCGGTCCCCTTTTTTTAATTGTGACAGTTTTTTCTTTGGAATTTCGGGCATGTTTCCTTTGGCATCCGGTATAGGGTCACCATGGGGGTCATAGGCCGGTCGGCCCAAAAACTTGTCAAGCTCTTCGACGAGTTGTATCGATTTTATATGCTCCAGCTGTTCCGCTACTTCATGTACTTCGTCCCAATTAAAATGTAGACGTTCTACGAGAAAAGTTTCCCATAAGCGATGTTTTCTGACCACGGCCAACGCATGTTCCTTTCCAGTTTCGGTTAATTGTACACCATAGTACTTTTGATAATCAACCAACTTTTTATCGGCCAGTCTCTTTACCGCTTCGGTCACCGAGGCGGCCTTGGTATTTAAGTGTGCCGAAATGCTGCTTGTCGATACGCCGTCATCCGTTTCCTGTTGCAAATGGAATATGGCTTTCAAATAATTTTCTTCGGATTGGGTAAACATAAATTTCAAATATTTTACAAAGATACATTTTATCCCTTGATAATAAATTATTAGCTTTGCCTAAATATTTAATTAACAACACCTATACTTAGGATAGTACTTTATGAAACAAATACTTTACTTTTTATTCTTTCTAACTGCGGCTACATCGGCGCAGAATCCTGAGGCATCGATTTCGGGTACCGTGACCTCGGAAGGGGAACCTGTGCATTACGCAAGCATTTACGTCAAAGGGGGAACGACCGGTACCAGTGCCGATGCCGATGGAAACTATCAATTGACCGTTCCCACGGGGGAAATAAAACTTGTTGTACAATCACAAGGTTTTCGATCTCGAATGAGGACCCTTGATCTTTTAGAGGGGGCCGAAGAAGTCGTAAACTTTATGCTGGTCGAGGGCAACGAAGCTCTAGAAGAGGTAGTCATTACAGGAACAAGAACCGAAAAACGTCGGACAGATTCCCCGGTCATCGTCAATCTTATCGATAGCGAAACCTTGGAACAGGTAACGGCGACCGATCTTTCCGAAGGTCTGCGTTTTCAGCCGGGGCTCCGCGTAGAAGTCGATTGCCAGACCTGTAATTACACGCAGATACGTATGAATGGACTCCAAGGCGGGTATTCGCAGATTCTTATTAACGGTCGGCCCATATTCAGCCCACTTACCGGTCTGTACGGGCTGGAGCAAATTCCCGTAAATATGATCGAGCGGATCGAAGTGGTCCGGGGCGGGGTTTCTGCACTTTACGGTTCGAGCGCCATCGGCGGAACGGTGAACGTACTTACCAAAATCCCAAAAAAGAACGGGTATAGCATGAGTTATAGCTTTCAAGATATCAACGGAGGGGCGGATCAAAACCTGATCAATGGTAATGCCACTGTCGTTAATGAGGATGCCAATGCAGGTGCGAATTTTTTCGTTAGCAATCGAAAGAGAACCGCTTACGACTCCAATGGCGATAATTTTTCGGAATTACCGGAATTAAAGGACAATTCCTTTGGGGCGAACGCATTTTTCCTTCCCAATGAAAATTCAAAATTGGAGGCGAGTATCAGCAGTATGAACGAGTATCGTTTCGGTGGCGAGATGGTCGACAAACCAGCATATTTGGCCAATCAATCCGAAGAACGTACGCATAACGTAGTTATGACAAGTCTTGATTATCAGCTGAATTTTGATAGAAGTTCACTTATTTTCTACTATGGCGGGCAACGTACCGATCGAGATCATTATACGGGTATCATTCCCGATGACGAAACTGAAAAGCAAGCTTTTTTCGCAGATCCCCCATACGGGACTTCCGAGGTGGTAACCCATCAAGGCGGAACCCAGTATAACTATAGGTTCGATGAGTTTTTAGGTGGAACTACCGTACTTACCGGAGGTGCGGAATATATGTATGATGATGTTTATGACGAAATCGAAGCCTATCGCTATCTGATTGATCAGACGACCAAAACCTTCGGGGTATTTGCACAAAATGACTGGGAAGTCACTCCGGAACTGAATTTTCTTGCCGGTTTTCGGGTGGATAAACATAATTTGGTGGACAATGCCATTGTAAGTCCTAGACTTTCCTTGTTGTACAAAATGAAAGAGACCACACAGTTCCGATTGGGATGGGGTACCGGTTTTCGGGCGCCTCAGGCTTTTGATACTGATCTTCACATCGCATTTGCCGGTGGAGGGGTCTCGCGTATATCTTTGGCCGATAATCTTATAGAAGAACGTTCGAACAGTTATACCGCGTCCATTAACTACGATAAAGCTTCCGAACATTTTATCGCCGGTTTTACTTTAGAGGGATTCTATACCCATCTTAACGATGCTTTTTTTCAATTTCCTTTAGGGGAGGATGAGTTCGGGGAACGCTTCGAGAAACGTAACGGAAGTGGTGCCACGGTAAAGGGAATAACCTTGGAGGCGCGGGCCAATTTTGATTATATAGTGGAACTGGAGGCCGGTTTTACGCTACAATCGAGCGAATTCGACGATGCCGTCGAAAATATCGGGGGCCTTCCTACAAGACGGGAATTTTTACGTACGCCCAATGATTACGGCTATGCCACATTTACCTACACCCCTAATGAAAAATTGACCGCCAGTGCCAACCTGATATTTACCGGAAAGATGGATATCATTCACTTTGCCGGTGAGGGAACCGGACAGACTGTCGATGAATATGACGTAACTCCGACTTTTACCGAATTGAGCTTACGTGCCGGGTACACTTTTGAACTGCCCAAAATAAGTACGGGCCTTGAGCTTTCTGCCGGTGTAAAAAATGTGACCAATAGCTATCAAGACGATTTTGATACGGGCAAAAATCGCGATAGTAATTATGTATACGGTCCCGCGGCACCACGTACGTTTTTCGTGGGCCTGAAAATTTCATCCTTATAAGTCATGAGTTCAGTTTTTATACGAGTGTTTTATGTTCTGTGTTTCGTGTCGGCCAGTACCACTTTTTCCCAAAGTGAAGAAGCGGTTCGCTGGCTCGATTTTGAGCAATTGGACGATTCCCTAAAAGTACATCCGAAGAAGGTATTCATCGATTTTTATGCGGATTGGTGTGGCCCCTGTATCCGGATGCAAAAAGAGGTGTTCACCGATCCAGAAATCGCTGCCCTTTTGAACGAGGAGTATTATGCGGTCAAAATGGACGTAGAAACTCAGGACACCATTAGCTTTGGGAACCAAGAGTTCATTAACGAAAGAATCAGGAAAAGAAATCCCGTTCATCAGATTCCTCTATTGATGGGGCGGCAAAAGAACAAGCCTTTTTCTGTACCGGCGTTGGTTTTCATGGATGACGATTTTAAGGCCACTGCGCGGTATTTCCAATTTTTGAATGCGGAACAACTATTGAAAATAATATCAGAATGAAAAAAAGTGACCGTATCTTTAGTTTTTCGGAACCTGCCAGATCGGCGATCAGATTTAGAATTTGGATGTTTTATTTTAACGAATGAGTTCAGAATCCCTCAGTGAGGTACATTCCTCTGTAGAACTAACAAGAAACGTTGGCGCAAGTTTTTTGCTTTTTTAGGACCGGCCTATTTGGTCAGCGTCGGCTATATGGATCCTGGCAACTGGGCGACCGATATCGCCGGCGGTTCCCAATTTGGGTATAAATTGATCTGGGTGCTGTTGATGTCCAATTTGATAGCACTCTTACTGCAGTCGCTAAGTGCACGGCTTGGAATAGTCAAAGGCTTGGATTTGGCGCAAGCTTCGAAAAATGCCTATCCGAAATGGGCGAACATTCCCCTGTACATCCTTGCGGAGATTGCCATCGCTGCCTGATTGATTATGCGCTTGTTGGCCATAATTCCCGCTTTGTTCACCATTCTTTATTTCGGTGAGGATGCTTTGGGTAGCCTGCTCGTACTGAGCCAAGTGGTGCTCAGCCTGCAACTGGGCTTTGCCGTCATCCCCCTCATCCATTTCAATTCGGATAAGAGAATGATGAAGGAATTCGCCATAAAACCATGGGTCCAGTTTTTAGCCTGGTTGAGCGCCGCCGTTATAGTATACCTGAACATTACCTTGGTCATCGAGGAAATCAAAGGTTGGATCGAAGCTTCGTCGGGAGAAAATATCGTTCTCATTTACGCCGTGGTAATTCCTTTGGCCTTGGCCTGTCTGGCACTTCTGGTCTATATATTTATTCATCCGATGCTTACATCCGCTCCGAGGGAAAGGCATCAATTACCCCACGGCAATGCTTTGGACTTTATCGAGGGAACCCCAATTGTCTACGAACATATCGGTATTGCCATCGATTTTTCCGGAAACGAAGAACGGGTTATCCAGCATGCCCTGTCGCAAGGCGGGAAATCCTGTTCGTATACTTTTATCCATATCGTAGAAAGTGCGGCGGCCAGATATTTGGGTACGAATTCTATGGATCATGAAACCCAGCAAGATGTTTCCGGCCTGCAGTGGTATGAACGACGATTGGCCGCATTGGGATACACCGCCAATCATAAAATCGGATTTGGTGATGCCGCATTGGAAATCGCAAAGATTGTCGACGCCGAAAACATTGACTTTATGGTAATGGGCGCCCACGGCCACAAGGGAGTCAAGGACGTAATTTTTGGAACTACTCTGGACGCGGTACGCCACAAAATCAACGTGCCCATATTGATTGTGAACTAACCTAAGTTGTGGTACGCTAGCTGCAGCATTCTGATATCTTCTAGCAATTTACCGGTAGCAGGACCTTTCACCCTGATATCAGGTACAATATCCGTAATAGGAAAAAATCGGATGGGCGTCCGTACCTTCTTGAGCCATTCGCCCAACTGTTTTGCGGAACTAAGATAAACAATGGTGCCAAGTCCGACCCAGCCATGCGCGGCGGCACACATGGGGCAGTGTTCGCCGCTGGTATACATAGTGGTTTGTTTGCGTTCTTCTGCGGTTAGATTTTCAGCAGCCCAGTGCGCCAGTTCGATTTCCGGATGCGCAAGGGCCGTCAGCGCGTTGACCCGATTTCGGGCGGTGGCAATAACGTTGTTCTCGGCATCGACCAAAATGGAGCCGAAAGGTTGGTCGCCGGCATTCAAGGCTTCTTCTGCGAGGGATAGGCATTGTTTTAAGTGGACGAGGTCCGAATCAGTCATCTTATTTTTTGCCATGGTAGTCATATTTATCCAAAATAGATACTTGCTTTCTCGTTCGAAAATGTCTGTTTTCCATTTTTGAACCCAGCCAAAGCTTGGGCAACGGTTCGAATCGCTTCTACGGGACTTTCCGCTTCCATAACCACAAAATTCGCCGGGGCACCAATTTTGATTTCTGTTTGTCTTGAAAGTAATTTTGCCGCGTTTTTAGTAATCATATCGTACACTTCGGAGATGGCGGAATCTTTGGAAAGCTGGGCGATATTGGCGTACATATTGGCCATTCGTACCAGCGAGGCGTCGCCATAGGGCGTAAACGCATTTAGAATATTGTTGCTCGATAGGGTAGTGGTAATGCCTTTTTCGGAAAGTTCGTTGGCGTTGACCATACCGCGTGGTACCAAAGGTTCATGGTCTCGGCCGTTCAGAAAAATGTCGGTGGCCGGTAAAACGGTGAGGGCGATATCGGCATCCTTTAACAGGTCGGTCATTTTGTTACGTTGATCTGAAGACATCGCCGCCAACTTAGTGACATGGCCAATGGAAACCTTGCCCTGATACTTTCGTTTACGGGTTTCTTCAGCGATTTTTGGGATGCTGGAATTGTTCGGGTCCAAATCAAAGTCCAAATGGAAATCTACGTGGACATCGAATTTTTGTGCCAGGTCAAATATCATTTCGATATGACGGTCGGGATTTTTGTCTTTATATGGGCATCCACCTACTAAATCGGCACCATTTGTAAGTGCCTGCTCTAGCAATTTGTGGGTTTCCTTTTCTTGGGTGAGTCCCTCTTGGGCGAAGGCGCAGATTTCCATATCGATGGCGAAGGCGTATGTATCCCTAACTTTTTTGATGGCCTCGAAAGAACGAAGTCCTGTTTTAGGGTCCGTCTCCACGAAGGTGCGCAATCCCATGGTGCCTTTTTTGATGGCCATTTCGACTACGCGGGAAGCACGTTCAAAAACATCTGCCTCGGTAAAATTTTTCTTTGCATTTCCCGTCTCTTCGACGGCTTCGTCAAGCGTGCCTTTTTCTATGTTGCAGCGGTCGAGAATACAGGCTTTATCCAAATGGATATGGCTTTCATAAAACCCCGAGCATACCCATTGTCCCGCAGCATCATAGATGACCGAGGCCTGATCGCCTTGGCTGGATACGGTGTGGACTTCGGAAGGGCTTTCGATGGACGTTATTTTTTCGTCGCTGACACCAACATCAAACAGGTCGCCATCGTTATCTATTCTTGCATTTTTAATCAGTAGGTCTAGCATGCTTTTGGGTTTAAATCTACAAGGATCGCTCGTGTACTTCGACCGCGCTCAGCACAACGTCTCGCTCATACCTTGCCGGTCGGGTATTCTTATATCAAACTGTTTTCTTTCCAAATATTAGGTGTACTCCGGCAATGATTACCGATAGGGAAATCCCCAAAACCGAAACGCCGGTCCACGCGAAGTTTTCCCAGGCGTAGGCGCCTAAGGAAGTTCCCAGGGCACCACCGATAAAAAATCCCACCATATAAATCGTATTGATTCGATTTCTGGCTTCTGGATTTTTCGAAAAAATGATGTTCTGATTTGTGATATGCAAGGCCTGCAATCCCAAATCCACAAAGACCACACCTATAATTAATCCGATAATTGAATTTCCGGAAAAAAGGAAAACTACCCAAGAACCGATCAAAAGAAGCGCCGAATACAGTATAATTTTACCCTTATCGATTTTATCGCTCATTTTTCCTACGAAGGCAGCCGCTAAGGCACCGGCGATGCCAAAAAGGCCAAAGGCACCGGTTACGTCGCTCCCGTAACCGAAATTGTCTTCCATCAGAAAGACAAGGGTGGTCCAGAACGCGCTGAGACCGGCAAAGGCGAGTCCACCACGAAGGGCCGCCAATCGCACGGAGGGTTCCGTTTTAAAATAGAATCCGATAGATTTGAGCAGGCTACCGTAACTACTTTCGTATTGAGGAACTAACTTGGGCAGTTTGAGCTGAAGCATGATGAACAGCGGCAGCATGAGCACGGCCGCGGCATAGTACATGGTTTGCCACCCGAAGCTTTCGCCCACAAGACCACTGATGACCCGACTTCCAAGAATGCCAATCAATAGACCGCTCATTACGATACCGATCGCCCGGCCCCGATTTTTCTCGTCTGCGAGCTGTGCCGCCATGGGAACAAAAAGTTGGGGTATGGCAGATGAAAATCCTATAAAAAAACTACTGATGATCAACATCAAAAGCGAGGTGGACATCGCAGCGGCTACCAGTGATGCGATGATAACGACGAAATCATATTTTAAAATCTCTTTGTTCGATATTTTGTCGCCCAAGGGAATAATAAAGAGCAAGCCCAAGGCATAGCCCAATTGGGTACAGAGCGCAACATTGCTGACCGCGGATTCGGTAACATCGAAGGTAACCGAGATCTGATGTAGTAGGGGCTGATTGTAATACAGGTTCGCTACGATAAGTCCCGCTGAAACGCTCATCAAATAAAGCACGGAATTTGAAAGTTGTTGTTTCATCGCAAATTGAAATACAGGGAAATAAAAAGGAACCCGGACGTGATTGACGCAGTCCGGTTACTGGATTATACATCGGAATCCGTTATCGATTTTTAACTACCGCGATAGGTTGAGTAGCCATAAGCGGAAAGAGTAAGTCTATAAACACCTATGTTATCTTTTCCAGAAGGTAAAAAATCGTTAACCCTACCGCTTTTTTCGGTCCTTTTTTTCGATATTAATTCCCACGAATCGGTTTCGACATTCATTTTTTCAAGATCGATTTTAACATCTCCCGCAGGTAATCCTTTCGAAACATCCAAAACATGGGTGCTGAGCTGAAAATCTTTCTCTTGGGAAAAGACGAAGCTGGTCGTTAACGTCAATATAAGAACAATAGCAAATTTTTTCATCATTGTGGTTTCAAAATTTCACGATATTGATTTCTATAGGCATATAATATACAGACATTTAGGATGAGCAAAACGAGTGCCCCCCATACTTTTTCCGGATCCAGTGCCAAGTGAAATAAGACGGCATTAATCGACACGCTCATCAAAATAAAGGCCATCAAAGCGCCAAATCTATTAAAAATAAAGGCTAGGCCCGCTACGATTTCTACGATACCCGTCAACTGCATTGCACCGGTAGATACCAAGTTTTCAAAATAGGCGTTGGCCTCCGGCGCCATTTCGGGAAAAGGAATGTAACCGAAAAAATGGTCGAAACCGAAAAATAAGAGATAGATGCCCAATAGAATTCTAAGGGTCAAAAATAGTTTTGAATTCATAAGTGAGATATGATTGGCAATTAAAACGGTTTAATCCTTAAATTTTCGGCAAAGGTACTATGATCATAGGCAGAAACCCTATTCTATCCCAGCGATTTTTGCCTCTTTTAAACGGATAAGAACAGAGCTATGAACGCCATCACCTTTTGATTTATTCCTCTTTTTGTCTTTGATCTTCGACAAGTTGGCGTGTTGTTTCTTGCTTGACATGTTCGTTATGCTCGTGTTCCGCCTTGTAGTTTTTCTTGCGGTTGTACACACTCTTTATACCGTCTGCCTTACCATAAATGGTCACCACGTCATCGGGCAAAATCTCGAATTCTCCCGAGGGTGAACCGAAATAGTCGTTGTCTTTACGATCTATGCCAAGCACGGTGATACCTTCTTCCCTTAGGTTGAGTTGTATTAGCGTTTGGTTGGCCATCCAATCGTCGGGAGCTATTCGTTTTTCGCTGATTTTAAAATCGTCTTTAAGATGAAGGATGGCGGCAAAATCCTTGACCTCGAGATCGGTGTAGCGCTGTAACATCCTATTGATCATTTTTGATAATCCGCGGTCGACCCACTTACTTTTGAGCCCGAACCAAATAATGGTCATGCCTACGACGACGATTAGAAGTCCATATAACTTGGTGGCCAAGGTATCGGGCAATACAAAGGTCAAAATGAGCGATGACATCACCGTTACGATACCGGCGTTGCCCACCAGCATTAAGGTGAAAATAATTTTGCGGCGTACGGGGTGGTTCATAATCTTTTCGGATTCGTCAGACGTAAATCCCGCTCCAGTATATGCGGACCTCGCTTGAAAACGTGCGATATCGGTTGAAAGTCCGGTATGGATCAAGGCGATTGCCGCTACTTTTGTAATCAGGGCGGAAATCGAGACAACCAGGAATAAGGTAATTGCTGCTATCATACGCTATAGTTTAAATGGGTATTCGGATTTTACCTACAAAGTTACAAACGAGATTTAATACGCCTTCAGGTAGAGGAGGACATTCCAAAATAAAAGGGCTGTAATTTGTGGGACATCCAAAACAAAAACAGGACTGGTACCGAACTAGCCACTGTACTTTTTCTAGGCGTAATACCTTTACATCCGTGAATGCGTTTTATGGGTTGCCTGTGGACAAGCGGTTCGGAAGTTACTTGATGCGCTTTCCTTCGGTAACAAAAGAAAGACCCTGCGAGCCATAGGTATTAATCATAACGGCTTCGAACAGGGGCTCGTTACTTATCTTTTTTTTCTTCCAATCGAAAATAAAATTGGCGCCCGTACCGCCTTCCTTATCGATGCCGTCGATAACGATTTGCACCGTTTCCAATGGCTTTATGTAAATAGTATGGTCGAAATAGGTACGGATCGGATCGCCGTGGGTGTTGTAATATATGGCTTTATCGATATAGACATTTTCGTCACGGTTCGGGTTGTGCAGGCTCACGGTAACGGTCAAGTCGGACTGTTCTTTATCGTTGCGCATGTAAATCGAGGAGTAAATGGACAAAAAGGTATGACCGATATCCAACGTATCGAGAATGGGGGAATTGACCCTTCGTTTTTCATAATTGATCGGATCGGTCGAACTCAGTGCCCGAGGCTGTTCATTACACGAGACTGCCATGAAACAAAGGGAAAGTAAAGCAAATGCATATTTCATTGGTAGCGATTTGACGATAATTTATAATTGGGTGTTAAGATAATAAAAACCAATCCAAAGCGGTTTTCTTTTTTTAAGATTATTCTTATCTTGAAGATTAATGGAAAATGAAAAGGATTGGACTTTTATTTGACTTACGATTTTATGGCCTGTACGAAGACATGGAGGTTTGAAATACAAATCTTCTCAGGTTGAGTTCCGCAGTTAAGGCTATTCAACTATAAAATGAAGCCATTGAGACACAAAGGCCTAAAATCTCGGTTCTCAACAATAAATTTAGACGAGTTCAATACTAACCTTAAAATAAGCTATGAGCAGAGGATTTGTAAAGGAGGATGATCAAGAGGAAGTGCCCATGGTACCGCCAAGAGCCGACTTGCCTTCAGGTGTGACCAATTATGTTACCCCAAAAGGTATGGAAGCCCTATCGGCCGAAAAAGGACGCATGATTGCCGAACGGGAAGCTCTAGATACTTCCAACGAAAGCGAACGACGCATTGCATTGAACCATATCAACGCAAAATTACAATTGCTCAACTCTAGAATTTTGAGTGCGAAGGTGGTAAACATGAACAACCAGCCTAAAGAAGAGATACGTTTCGGAGCGGTAGTAACCCTGAAAATCAAAGATGTGAAGGGCTTGAAAAAATATCAGATCGTAGGTGTAGATGAAGCGGATATTGGCAAAGGAAAAATCTCTTTCGTTTCTCCGATAGCTAAGCTATTGACGAATAAAAAAGTAGGGGAAACGGCCATTTTAAAACTCGCCAAAGAAGATCGGGTCTTTGAGATTATAGAAATTGCTTACGATTAAAGTGACCGCTAATATGCAGTTGGGGTATCCTCATTTCTAAAAATAATTCGGATAACAGGAAAGTAGGTTCGAAAAAAACTGGAATTGGAATAAAAAAAGGGATTTTCTTTTGAGAAAATCCCTTCTAAAAATAATTGGCAGTGCGCCAAAAATCCTATTAATTATTCGTCTCTCGATTGATAATGTTTTCCGCTTGGGAAGCAGGTAAGAATACCTGTATACCGATGGTCAACCCTAAACTATTTTGATAGCTCGTATCACCGCCACCGGCCAGACCGTTGTATTTTAAGGTAGTTTCCAATGCAACATTATCGGTAATAAAGTACGAATAGCCGGGTCCGAACCCAAGGGCAAAACCGTTGGTGGAAGGACCATCTCCATTAACTCCGGAAATACCACCGTTAGCCTCGACGAAGAAGCGTCCTCTCTTTAATAGGTTGTCGACGCCAACTACACCAGGAAACAGATAGTATCTAGACAAAGCCTGAATACCATAAACCGTCGTGTTGGTCGATTCTCCTAATGCATTCTCAGGCGATTTAGTGAATCCGAGATTGGTGGAAACACCGATCAAGAAGTTGTCAGCTATAAAATAACCAATCTTAGGGCTAAGACCAACATTGTAGCCCGCACCATCATTAAGACCAAAATTCAAACCAAATAGACCATCATTGCTCGAGCCTACCAGTCCACTTCCGGTATCGGCTCCCAGCATGAAGTCTCCCTCACTTAGTTGTGCGTTCGAGATGCCTGCCACACCGAATATCATGGCAACCGTTAGCCATAAAGCAGTTCTCATTGTTTTCCCAGTACGTTTATTTCCAAGCTGGGCCTTTTTGGAATTACTTTGATAAAGATTTTTCATTTGTGTGTTTTATGGATTTAATTTGCAAAGCTATACATCAACTTTTGTGGGTATTGACGTTATTGCAAAGATTAGTATAACAGAAAAAACGACTAAAATCCGTAGAAAAAATGAGTAAAAGGGAATTTACTCCCAAGCTTTTATCGCTTTTGAAGGCCGGTATAACGAGGAAACAGCTTACCAAAGACGCAATGGCGGGTATTTTCGTGGGTATTATGGCACTTCCTTTGGCGATTGCCTTTGCCATAGCATCAGGGTTTCCCCGGAAAAGAGATTGATAACGGCCGTCAACGGCGGCCTGTTTATTTCGGTTTTGGGAGGAAGCCGCGTGCAAATCGGCGGTCCGACCGGTGCTTTTATCGTAATTGTCTATGCCGTTGTCCAGGACCATGGCATCGGTGGACTTACCATTGCCACATTTATGGCGGGGTTAATAATTATCGGACTGGAAGATTCTGACGGATTTCGAACAGTACCCCAAATGAAATCCATTGATCCATCCCATGCGGACAATGGAAAGCACGTAAACGGCATCAGGAGCAAACTGAAAGGCATGACTCTCACACCCACGGTTTGGTCTTTGATCAGAATTCGGAATCAAATGGCTCGGTCATTTTTTGTTAAAAGGAATTTTTGAATGTGGAATTCGTTGTTCAAAGTTTAAACGTAAGGCACCACCATAAACGGAATATCGATATGAAACCCGATTTTTTTAATGACGGGCTCGATGAAGAGACGTTCAAAAAAGGTATGTTTGTTGCGTATCATCATCAGTAAATCCATCTTTTTTTTCGATTTAAATTGGTTGATGGCCTCGATAACACCTTGATCTGGCAGATCATTGAAAATTGGATGGCCTGTAGCAAGAATGCTTTCTAATTTTTGTTTGTTCCGCAACTGGGCCTCCGAAAGTTCATGACCGGAAGAAATATGTATGATATCGATGCTCGAACCGTGCTTTTCCGCAATGTCCAGTACGTGTTGTAGCTGTTCTTTATGGTAATCGATTTCGTAATCCGTGGGGAATAGGATAAGCTTGGGTGGCGTATATGTAAATGCCGAGGGCACTGCGATGATGGGGCATGTGACATTGCGTATGACATGCATCGCATTCGAGCCGAGCAGTATTTCTTTGGCCCCGGTTGCACCTTGCGTTCCCATAATTACCAAATCCGCTTTCTCGTTTTTTTGGGTCTCCCTGATTTGATCGACCAAATTGTTGAGGGCTACTTTGGTGATAAAACTATGCTTTGGATTTTTAAACTCGCTCTCCAACTCTTTCTTTACGTCTTCGCAACGCTCTAGTGCAATGCCCCTAATTTCATCGCTCAAACCAAATTGAGCAGGACTCTGCAACAAATAGCTGGTCTGATACACGGGGGGAATATAGGTGTGCAACAGATAAAACTGAGTTTCCGTTTCCTTGAAAAGCTGTACCGCATATCGGATTGCATTGTATGCATTCTCTGAAAAATCGGTGGGCAACACTACTTTTTTCATCACTAGTTTTTTTAATATCAGTACTCCCCATGGTCTGCGCTCAGGAGAAACTTCGGCAGAAAAACATTTATTTTGTCATTTCCACGTCGGCCAAGTTTATATTGACTCCGCTCAGGAGAAACTTCGGCAGAAAACTGTTCTTAGCTTCTTTCACTCATGCAATACTAAAAAGGGCACTTGGGTGTAATAGCTGATTTTCTCAACGTCGGGGCGGAACAATATCCGTTGAAAGAAGTTGAGGTTCTTGGCGACCATGGCGATCATATCGATATCACGGCTTTCGGTAAAGGCCTGAACCGCGGTTTCTAGTTTTAGACCGGTAAGAGAATGGAAGCTATGATTGATATCAACCAGGTAATCATCGAGAAAATCTTTGTTTTTCTGCTGTTCCTCGGTTAATTCTTTCCCTTCTTTTGCAATGTTCAGAATACGGATTTCCGCATTGTTCATGGTTGCGATTTCGATCAAGTTGTCCAAAACTTTGATATCGTAGTTGATCTGATAGTCGGTAGGAAATGCGATTTCTGCAATGTTGGTGTACTTCGCATTTTCCGGAACTGCCAATAATGGGTGGGCCACCTTCGTGATTACATCGCCCGTATTGCTTCCTACGGTCACTTTTTTTAGTCCCGTTGCGCCTTTGGTGCCCATGATGATCATATGGACCTTATTCTTTATAGCTTCCCGTTTTACGGCTTCGGTAAAATAATCGTAGAAGGCCAGGGGTACAAAGCTGTGTTTTGGGTTGAGCGCAATTTCCTTTTGTATCCTATCTTGTAGCATCTGAAGGTCTTTTTTGCTATTTTTTAGGATAGCGGCCCTAAGATTGCCGTCAGAAGCACTTAGCGACGTGCCAGCCCCGGAGTAGGTCGGAATCGGATTGACGTGCATCAGATAAAAGGTACACTTTGTTTTTTTATACATTTCAAGGCCGTAAGTAAGGGCGTTCCATGCATTGTCAGAGAAATCGGTGGGAATAAGGATGTGCTTCATGCCTGTCTTATATTTTCGGATTAAAACCGTAAAACTAAAACGATTTGAGCAAGCACGAAATGATAATGGTCATGTCAACTGTTATTCTACCCGACCGAGTTTCTTCAAGTTTAAGATTCGAATTTTCCGATTCTCGATATCGATAAGACCTTCCTTTTTAAAGCTGGACAGGGTTCGTATCAG
>RCMY010002852.1_pt1 | contig 15532 bp, 17 predicted proteins | sample 2041341 | NCBI WGS metagenome assembly RCMY01 (sample SAMN09708234, study PRJNA481090) | Marine sediment metagenome, whole genome shotgun sequencing project.
CACCATACCTTCCGACACGCCAAAACGCATTTTGCGTGGTTTTAGATTGGCGACGACCACGACCAATTTACCAACCAGGTCGGATGCCTGATAGGCCGACTTAATTCCGGAAAACACCGTGCGCGTGTGGTCACCCACATCGAGCGTGAGCTGCAATAACTTATCTGCACCCGCTACGTCATCGGCCGCGGTAACGCGAGCCACGCGTAAATCAACTTTCAGAAAATCGTCAATGGTTATTTCGTCGCTGTGCTCCACTGCGGCTTTTAGCGCAGGTTTTGCCGTGGGTTTTACGCTAGCGCTTGTCTGGCTAGTGGCTGTCTCGCCGGTGGCTGACTTACTCTCTTCTACCATAGCGGCTATCTGCGCCTCTTCAATGCGGGTAATCAACGGTTTAAATTTGTTAATCGAGTGGGCTAGCAATATATCCCCCTGCACCGGCCAGCGCAGCGGCAGGTTCAAAAAAGCTTCGGCTTTTTTTGCAGTGGCCGGAAGAATGGGTTGCAGGTAAGTGATCAGATAACGAAACAGGTTAATGCCTACCGAGCAGACTTCATGCACGGTTTGCTGCTGGTCTTCATGCTTGGCCAGCTCCCAGGGCTTGTTGGCGTCAATGTACTGGTTAGCCTGATCGGCAAGCTGCATAATCAAGCGCACCGCTTTGCTAAATTCACGCTTCTCATATAGCTCGGCAATGTCCTCACCTGTGGCAATGAAATGCTGCATCAGTTCGGGTTCGCTGCACTCAGCTGCGAGTTGGCCCGCAAAACGCTTACCAATAAAGCCGGCGCAGCGACTGGCAATATTCACCACCTTGCCGACCAGATCGGAATTGACCCGCTGTTGGAAATCTTCCAGGTTCAAGTCAATATCATCCACCGCAGCGGTCAATTTGGCGGCGTAGTAATAGCGCAGGTAGTCGGCCTGCAGATGGTTGAGATAAGTGCGGGCTTTGATAAACGTGCCGCGCGACTTCGACATTTTGGTGCCGTTAACGGTGAGAAAGCCGTGCACAAAAATTGCGCTTGGCAGGCGAAAGCCGGCGCTGGAAAGCACAGCCGGCCAAAATAAACCGTGGAAATTAATAATATCCTTACCGATGAAATGATACAGCTCGGCGTCGGATTCCTTGCCCCAGTACTCGTCAAAGTCCAGTCCCTGCTGCTGGCAATAGCGGGCGAAACTGGCCATATAGCCGATCGGTGCGTCCAGCCAGACGTAGAAATACTTGCCCGGCGCGCCCGGAATTTCAAAACCAAAATAGGGCGCGTCGCGGCTTATGTCCCATTCCTGCAGGCCGGCGTCCAGCCATTCGCTGAGTTTGTTGGCAACCTGGTCTTGCAGCGTGCCTGCCCGGGTCCACTCCTTGAGCATATCCTCGAACAAGGGCAACCGAAAAAAGTAGTGCAGTGACTCTTTTTCAATCGGCGTTGCGCCGGACAATTGCGATTTTGGGTTGACCAGGTCAGCCGGGCTGTACGTAGCACCGCAGTTTTCGCAGTTATCGCCGTACTGATCCTCGGCACCGCAGCGCGGGCAATTGCCTTTAATGTAGCGGTCGGCCAGAAACAGGTTCTTTTCGGGGTCATAGGCCTGCACGATATTCCGCTTGGCAATATGCCCCTGCGCCTCGCAGAGCTGGTAAATCAATTCGCTGTAGTGGCGGTTCTCTTCCGAGTGAGTGGAATGGAACTGATCAAAATCGATATTGAAATCGGCATAGTCGCGCATATGCTCGGCTTGCACATCGGCAATGAGCTGCTCGGGCGTAATGCCTAACTCTTCGGCTTTAAGCATGATAGCCGTGCCGTGCGCGTCCTCGGCACACACAAAGATGCAGTTCGCTCCGCGCAGCTTTTGAAACCGCACCCAAATATCGGTTTGAATGCTCTCCAGCAAATGGCCAAAATGCAGCGAGCCATTGGCATAGGGCAGAGCGTGAGTGACCAGTATTTTTCTATTCAGAGCTTGCATTTGGATTACTTAAAGGGAGATGGCCGGAAGCCAGTAGAAGACCCATTACTATAGCGTTTTTGCGAGCATTTTGCATCAGGCCGGCCATTTCTAAATCGCAGGCTGCGGCGTCTGCTTTAAACGTGAATACTCCGTACGCGCGGCGCACCCTGCGCGCGCCGGTGGTACACTGGCAGACTTTTATCAGCAGCATTACGGGAGCATAAAACACCATGAGCGGTCTCGATTCGGTTAAGTATATTGTTGCCGTTGCCTCGGGCAAAGGCGGCGTCGGCAAATCCACCACAGCGGTTAACCTGGCTGCCGCACTGGTGCACGAAGGCTTTGCAACCGGCTTGCTGGATGCCGACATCTATGGACCCAGCCAACCACTCATGCTGGGCATTGCCGAAGGCACTCGACCCGAGGTGCGCGACGAGAAGTTTTTTCTGCCGGTTGAAGCGCACGGGCTGAAGACTATGTCCATGGGTTATCTGGTGACCGAAAAAACGCCCATGGTATGGCGCGGCCCCATGGTCAGCGGCGCGCTGCAGCAATTATTGTCGCAAACACTGTGGGGCGAGCTGGATATTCTGGTGATCGATATGCCGCCTGGCACTGGCGATATTCAGCTAACACTTTCGCAGCAGGTGCCGGTCTCCGGCGCGCTGATTGTTACCACACCACAGGATATTGCTCTGCTGGACGCACAGAAAGGCATTGAAATGTTTCGCAAGGTAAACATACCCGTGCTCGGCATCGTTGAGAACATGGCGCTGCATATTTGCAGCCAGTGCGGTCACGAAGAACATTTGTTTGGAACGGGCGGCGGCGAGCGCATCGCCGCCGACTACAACACCGAGCTGATTTGCTCATTGCCGCTGCAGCGAGAGATTCGTGAGCAGACCGATGGCGGCCACCCGGCAGTCACAGTTGACGCCGACAGCGCCGTTAGCAAGCTATACCGCGAAGCCGCGCGCAAGGTGATGCAGCTATTGCAGGCGCAGCAGAGCAATGCTGATAGCGCTCCCAACATAACCATTTCAGACGATTAACACGAGTTTTACCGATGACAATAAAGTCCGACCATTGGATTCGCCGCAAAGCGGCAGAGGGTATGATTGAGCCGTTTGAGCCTGGTCAAGTGCGTGAAAAAGACGGCCAGAAAGTGATTTCCTACGGCACATCCAGCTACGGCTACGACGTGCGCTGTTCAAACGATTTCAAGATATTTACCAATGTCCATTCAGTCACCGTTGACCCGAAGAATTTCGACGCCAACAGCTTCGTAGACATTCAGGCCGACGCCTGCATCATCCCGCCTAACTCTTTCGCGCTGGCGCGTACGGTGGAGTATTTTCGCATTCCCAGCAATGTGCTCTCCATTTGCCTGGGTAAATCGACCTATGCGCGCTGCGGTATTATCGTCAACGTCACGCCGCTGGAGCCGGAGTGGGAAGGGCATGTGACGCTGGAGTTTTCCAATACCACCAACCTGCCGGCGAAAATCCACGCCAACGAAGGCGTGGCGCAAATGCTGTTTTTTGAGTCGGACGAGCAGTGCGATGTGACCTACAAAGACCGCGGTGGTAAGTACCAGGGACAGCGTGGCGTGACTTTGCCAAAGGCTTAATTAAGCACGCATAGATTGTAGGGTGCGCCGCGCGCACGGATTCGCGTCATGGTTTAAGCTGGTGCACACGGCGCACCCTACTGTGGTAAACCGACTACCTGTTTGCCAGCAATCGTCGCTGAATTTATCAAGGTACGATCCGGCTTGCCGCCTGGCTTGTCCACATGGTCGATGCGTGCGATCAGGTAATCCCAATCCTTAGCAAACCAGATAAAATCCTGCCGCTCTTTTTCGCCACGATCGCGCTCGAATTTGAGCGTGCGTAACTTGCCCAGCGGCGTATCGATAGTTTCTTCGGCAACAAAATCGTAGGCGTAGAGTTTGACGCGCTTATGGCTGGCGAGCCGGTATTCGTAGCGCTTCTGCAATGGTTTGTTGATAAGGTCAAGCCGAAACTGCGGTTGAAAACTGAGCTTGTCGTAAGTAGGAAACTCGATACTCAAAGGCTTATGATTGTTGATAAGCCGATCACTGACCTGCTTGGTATTCCAGTCGAATCGCAAGTCAGTATTGTGCTTTTTGCTGACGCCGCTGCGAATATGTGAGTACACAGTCGGCTTCACTATGCCGTTCGCAGTAATTGTAAAATCGCCCCGTTCTTTGATCTTGAACCACAGTTTTTGCATATCCATCGACAGCGTGTACTGCTCACCGTGGCGCGCTAGCTGACGCTGCAACGTCACATCGAAGCCAGAAATCCTGGCTTCGTACTCCGCCTGATACGGTTTGAGCTCGCTAGCCAGAGCGTTCGCGCAGCAGAGAGCAACACCTAAAGCCAGTAGCGTGGTATGCAACAATTTAGTCATCGGCAGTGAATACAACCCCCGTCGATGGCAGCACTTCGCCGTCGAGCAGAGCCTGACTGCCCTGCAACCGCAAGCGCTTGTCAATAAACCAGCCAGCCGCTAATGGGTAGATGATGTGTTCCTGCTGCAACACGCGCTGCGCTAGCAGCGTGGCATCGTCGCCCGGCAGCACCGGCACCTTGGCCTGCACAACAGGCGCGCCGCTGTCGAGCTCCTGCGTCACAAAATGCACGGTCACGCCGTGTTCGGCATCACCGGCATCCAGCGCCCGCTGGTGCGTGTGTAAGCCCGGATATTTGGGCAACAGGGAAGGGTGAATATTCAATAAACGTCCTTGCAGCGGGCTGACAAAAACCGGCGTCAGGATGCGCATAAAGCCCGCCAGCAAAATCAAGTCGGGTTGATAGTGCTGCACGCGGGCTAGCAGCTCGGCGTCGAAGGCTTCGCGCGAGCCGAACTGTCGGTGGTCAATGGCTTCACCGACTATGCCTGCATCGGCGGCTCTTTGCAGTCCGTAAGCGTCGGCACGATTACTGATGACGGCGCAAATATCGGCGTTGAGCGAGCCGTTTTGAGTGGCGTCGATAAACGCCTGCAGATTGCTACCGCTGCCGGAAATAACAACGACCAGGCGGGCTTTTTCAGTCACGCAATACAACCTGCTGCTCACCCTGCTGCGCTTCGACCACGCCAATCTGCCAGGCCTGCTCGCCCTGAGCCTGCAATACCTGCAGCGCCGCGTCGGCCTGGTCAGCCGCAACACAAAGCACCATGCCGATGCCGCAATTGAAGGTTCTGTGCATTTCCAGCTGGCTTAACGCGCCGTGCTGCTCCAACAAATCAAATAACGGCTGCCGTTGCCAGCTGCCAAGGTCTACGCTGGCTTGCATGCCAGCGGGTAACACACGCGGCACATTCTCGATCAGGCCACCGCCGGTGATATGGCTAAGGGCTTTGATGTTCACTGTTTTCAGGCATTCGAGCACGGGCTTGACATAAATTCGGGTCGGTTCGAGTAACCGCATGCCCAGCGACTGGCCGTTCAGGTCAGCGTGAATGTCGAGCGGTTTGTCGGCGATGATTTTACGGATCAACGAAAACCCGTTGGAGTGTGGGCCAGAGGAGGCGATGCCGAGCAATACGTCGCCGTCGCTAACCGTTGAGCCATCAATAATGGCGGATTTCTCAACAATACCAACGCAGAAGCCGGCGAGGTCATAGTCTTTGCCGCCGTACATGCCCGGCATTTCTGCCGTCTCGCCCCCCACCAATGCACAGCCGGCCAGCTCGCAGCCTTTGCCTATGCCTTGTACAACGTGCTCGGCGATGGCGACATCAAGCTTGCCCGAGGCATAGTAGTCGAGAAAAAACAGCGGTTCGGCACCGGTCACCAGCAAGTCGTTGACGCACATCGCCACTAAATCAATGCCGACCGTATCGTGTATTCCCAGCTGCATCGCCAGCTTTAACTTGGTGCCCACGCCGTCAGTGCCGGACACCAGCACTGGCTGCCGGTAGCCGCTGGGCAACTCAAACAGCGCGCCGAAGCCGCCCAGCCCGGTTAAGACTTCGGGCCGCAGCGTGCGCCTGGCAATCGGTTTGATTTTTTCAACCAGCTGGTTGCCGGCTTCAATATCAACGCCGGCGGCCTTGTAGGTGAGTGATTCGTTGCTGGTAGAAGTGGTTGGCATAGGCAGGATCTGGCGCTTGCAAAAGCCGAGTATTCTAGCAAGCAGCGACCGTCGTCGCCATCGACGATTATGCAGACGTGTTGCGTGTTTTCGCGGCTTATCAGTGCTTTGATGTTAGCGACTTATTTAACCTTTGCCACATGTCTTATTCGCTAGCCGCATGCGCGAAGCTTAACTGTTACCATTTTAGGCGTATTATTAGATAAATTGGTTCTGCGCATGAAGTAAATGACACCCACCTTGATCCGATTTTTGACTGTTTTTTGACCTGCATACAGGCGCTGAGTGTCACGCAAGCACTGCGTACAGTTACTTGAACGAACCTTCACAAGACAGCGCACGAGCGCCAAAGTAGCATGTCGCGTGTCAATGTCTACTGTTACAATAGCGCCGCTTCCATGGGGATCCGGAACCCGATAAATGCATGTAAAACACCTTACAATATTCGCCTGGCTACTCACCCTGTTCGCGGCGTGCGGCGCAATCGCTCAACAAGGACCCGGTGCCGGTGATATTGCTGATGACTTTTCCTTGGAAACGCAGGAGCCACAGCTGGACCTTTACGAGGCGAAGGTGGTGGTTGAGAGTCAAACCGATCTGCTGCGTCAGCGAGCCATGAGCCAGGGCTTGCGCGAGGTCATCGTCAAACTGCTGGGTAACGAGAACGCGTTAAGCGAGCCCGAAATAGTGCGCGCGCTGCGCGCACCGCAGCAGTACGTGGCACAATTCAGCTACGTAAAAGAGTACCCGCAACCAGCCGAAGACGATGACAGCTATGCCCGCACCGCAGAGGCTGCAGAGCAACCGCAATTGCAAACTTTTCTTAGAATGCAGTTTCTGCAGGGGCGGGTCGATGGCTTGCTGCAGGCGGCAAATCAGATCGAAGTTGGAGAATTGCAAGACATAGCCATCGAGGTGCAGGGCGTTGTTGATTTTGCCGACTACGCCAGTACGCTAAAGGCGCTGCAGGGTTTGCCAATGGTGCGCGAGGTGTCGCCCGTTTTAGTGCAGGGTGAGACAATAGATTTCAGTGTGCAGTTTGAAGGCGATGTGGAACGCTTTACCGCTGCGCTGGAAGATGAGACCCGCCTGCAATCACTGGACGCCTATTTTGACCCTGTGTTTGATGATCAGCTTAGCTACGAGCTTCGCCCTGAGATAATCAATATTGATGACTAAAACGGAACGTTTGTACATTGTTGGCGCCCTGCTGGTTTTCTGCTGGCTGTTTTATCTGCTGCAGCCCATTTTGGCGCCGTTCCTGCTGGGCGCGTTGTTTGCGTATCTCGGTGATCCGCTGGCCGACCGCTTGGAACTCTGGGGTCTGGGCCGCAGCTCGGCGGTTGCCATTGTATTCCTGACGCTAACGCTGCTCATGACGCTGGTGGTTTTTTTGCTGCTGCCATTATTAGGCCGACAGGTAGATGCGCTGATCAGCCAGCTACCGCAAATTGCCGAGTGGTTTCAAAACGTGGCGTTCCCCTGGTTAAGTCAGCAGTTTAATTTGCCACTCTACGAGCTACCCATTGAAGAGCTGAAAAGCCTGTTGGCCAATAACTGGGAGCAAGCTGGCAGCCTGCTCAAAGTTATTATGGAGAAAGTCACCACCTCAAGTATGGCCTTCCTGGGTTGGTTCGCCAATCTGGTGTTAATACCGGTGGTAACGTTTTACCTGCTGCGCGACTGGGACCTGTTGATGGGGCGCATTCGTGAGCTGGTGCCGCGGCGTCTCGAACCAACCGTTGTTGAATTAGCCAAAGAATGCGATTCAACGCTGGGCGCTTTTTTACGTGGTCAAATGACAGTGATGTTCGCGTTGGGGGCTATTTACAGTCTGGGGCTTATGTTAGTCGGTCTTGATCTCGCTCTTTTGCTGGGCATGCTGGCCGGCTTTGCCAGCGTGGTGCCGTATATGGGTTTTATCGTCGGCATCGTGGCTGCCAGCATCGCCGCGTTTTTTCAGTTCGATGGCTGGTTTCACCTGGTTGCAGTATGGGCCGTTTTTGGTTTTGGGCAAATGCTGGAGGGTATGATTCTTACTCCTCTGCTGGTCGGTGATCGCATTGGTCTGCACCCGGTGGCGGTCATTTTTGCTATTCTTGCCGGCGGTCAACTGGCTGGTTTTGTCGGTATATTGATCGCCTTACCGGTGGCGGCCGTCGGTGCTGTACTGCTGCGCCATGCGCACGCCAGCTACAAGGTCAGCGCCCTGTACGAAGCGCCGCAACAAAGCGAGCAACAGCACAGCGAGCACCAGCAAAGCTAGTGGACGATAGCGCGACACAAATACCGCTTAACATCGCGCTGTCGCCGGAGAATGATTTTGCCAATTTTTGCGTTACCGAACGCAATCGCGAGTCGGTCGCGGCAATAGTCTCACTCGCGCAAGACCCGACACCGGCGGTTGCCTGGCTGTATGGTGAGTCGGGCAGCGGACGCACGCATTTACTCGAAGCCACCTGCTTGCAGGCAAAAAAATTGCAACGCTCGGTGGTCTACCTGCCATTGCAGGACCTATGCGCCGGCACAGCCGAAGGCGCGCTGCAGGGGCTGGAGCACACAGACCTGCTGTGCCTCGACGACACGCACTGCCTGCAGGGTTCTCCCGCCTGGCAGGAAGCACTGTTTCACCTGTATAACCGTGTGCAACAGAGTCGCTCGGTATTGCTGCTTAGCGCCGATCGCGCGCCACGGCAATGCGAGTTCGAACTGCGCGATCTGGCCTCGCGCCTGAATAGTGCGCTGGTGTACAAGCTGCACGCACTGGACGATTCCGACAAAGCCGCCTGCCTCAAACTGCGCGCAAACAATGTAGGGTTACAGCTTTCCGATGATGTCTGTGAATTTATTCTACGCCGCGCAGAGCGCGGCATGAGTGCCCTGTGCAGAACCATCAATCAGCTCGACCATGCGTCGCTGGCCGCACAACGAAAGCTCACCATACCGTTTGTTAAACAAGTTCTTGGTTGGTAGCCTAAGTAGCGACAGCGCCGGTAATGAAAAAGGAATGACCGCATGAAACCCGCCCATTATCTTTTGTTGACTTGCGTGTTGCTGGTGCTTTCCATACTTGGGCCGGCCGATCGCCTGACCTGGTTTGCTGAAGCGGTGCCGGTAATGATTGCGATTCCGTTGCTTTTCGTGACCCGCAACACGTTCCCCTTAACGCCGCTGCTGTACCTCTTACTCTTCTTACACGGCCTGGTGTTACTTTTAGGTTCCTTCTACACCTACGCAGAAGTGCCGCTGGGGCACTGGCTGCAAGAGATATTCGGGTTCGAGCGTAATCACTACGATCGCCTTGGCCATTTTATGCAAGGTTTCACACCGGCCATTCTGGCGCGAGAATTGTTGTTGAGACTAACGCCTTTGCAAAGAGGCGGCTGGCTTTTTCTGCTGGTCGTGTGCGCCTGTCTCGCCTTCAGCGCATTTTACGAGTTGATCGAATGGTGGGTGGCGTTAGCGCTAGGCGGTTCGGCCGACGCCTTTTTGGGTATGCAAGGCGATCAGTGGGACACGCAGTGGGATATGTTTATGGCGCTGTGTGGAGTTCTTAGCTCACAACTATTCCTTGCACAGGTGCACGACCGTCAATTGAGAAATTCAGGCTGGACCTAAGTGCATCGAGAGAGGCAGAGGTAACGATGTTATTCCCACAACATGCTGATATTGCGGCGGCGACAGATGCCATTCGCCAGCAAACAAAGATCACGCCGCGCGTCGGTGTGATCCTCGGCTCCGGTTTGGGCTGCATAGCCGAGGCAATGCAAAAGCCGACTATTATTTCCTACGGCGAAATTCCGCAATTTCCTGTTTCCAGCGCGCCTAGCCACAAAGGCCAGCTGTGCGTAGGAAAATTGTATGGTGCGCCGGTTGTAGTGATGCAGGGACGCATACATTTATACGAAGGCTATACGCCGCAACAAGTTACCTTTCCCATCCGCGTCATGCAGGCGCTGGGAGTCGACACGCTGCTGGTAACAAATGCCGCTGGAGGGATCAACCAGTCCTACCAGGTTGGCGACCTCATGCTCATTGAAGACCACATCAATCTGCCAGGTATGAGCGGCCTGGACCCGATGCGCGGCCCACAGGCACCCGACCTTGGCACCCGATTTACCAGCCTCAACGGCTCCTACGATGCTGCCTATTTGCAGACCATTGCTGCGCTGGCTGAAAAAGAGCAGTTTGCCGTGCAGCGCGGTGTTTACGCATTTTTGGTAGGCCCGAGCTTTGAAACTGCGGCCGAGATACGCTTTCTTAGCGGTATAGGAGCTGATGCGGTCGGCATGTCAACCGTGCCCGAAGTCATGGTGGCGCGCAATGCGGGCATCAGGGTGCTGGCCATCAGCGCCATCACCAATATGGCTATCCATGAGTCGGCATCGGTTGCGCAAACTACAGAACAAGATGTGTGGGAAAATATTGAAATCGCTATTCCCAGGCTGACAGCGCTTATTGCGGGTTTCCTCAAAAGCTTGTCTTAGGAACGATCACGAAATAACTTGCCGATCTTGCTTGTCTTTTTGTCCGTCTTCTACGTTGCGGTAACAGTTACATAGTTCGACTATGCGCCTGTTACCACGCCTTGAAGACCAACAAAAATCCGGCGCAATACCGTGACTTATTTCATTCCCATTCCCTAACCGCAGCAGCGGTATTTCTACCCAGGTGAAGTATGGCAGTTTTTAAAAGCATTGAATGGCTGCACGATGACAATGCAATTCGCGTGCTTGATCAATCGATTTTACCGGGTAAAGTCGAGTACAAGATCTGTCGCACAGCAGCAGACAGTGAGGCCGCGATTCGCGACATGGTCGTCAGAGGGGCGCCGCTGATTGGCGTTACTGCCGCCTATGGTCTCGTCCTCGCGGCATTTCAAGAGCAAGCAGAGGATATACAGGCTGTACAGCAAGCCGTGCAGGCAGCCGATGCGTTGTTGCGAACCTCAAGACCGACAGCCGTTAACTTATTCTGGGCGCTGGACGAAATGGCGCGCAGAGTACAGGAAATAGTTCGAGAAAGAGCTGAGCGACAGCCGGTTACGACGGCAGGCGAGTATCGCACCGTGTTCTTGCAATGCGCCCATCAATTAGCCGCAGAAGATGTCGCCATCAATAAAGCCATCGGCACGGCGGCGATGGCGCTGATGCCGAAAGATAAAGTCACGTTTATCCACCACTGCAATACCGGTGCGCTGGCGACCGTCGATTATGGCACGGCACTCGGCGTTATTCGCATGGCGCACGAAAGCGCTTTAGACGTACACGTTTTCGTCGACGAAACCAGGCCAAGGCTGCAGGGTGCGCGTCTTACCTGCTGGGAGCTGCAACAGCAGGGCATTTCACACCAGCTTATCGTGGACGGTGCCTCGGCACACGTAATGCAAACCTTCGATGTGGATATGTGTGTTGTTGGCTGCGATCGCGTCGCCGCCAACGGCGATGTGGCCAATAAGATAGGTACCTGCAATCTGGCAACCGTTGCTACAGCCAACGGTGTCCCGTTTTACGTCGCCGCGCCGCTCTCCACGATCGATCTCGACACAGCATGCGGTGCCGCTATTGAAATCGAAGAAAGGGCGGCGGAGGAGGTGACGATCATCGATGGTGCGCAAGTTGCACCTGATGCCACCCAGGTTTATAACCCGGCGTTTGATGTGACTTCAGCCGAATTGGTTACAGCGATTATTACAGAGAGAGGCGTCGTGTATCCGCCATTTGAGGAGAGCTTGAGGAAAATTAAGGCTGCTGACGCAGGGGGCGACTGTGAATAATCGTTATCTGCATTCAAGGAGTTTTTGCACCTGGCAATTGCGCTACAGCCCCATCAAAGCTATAAAAAGCAGATAATAGCGTGCCGCTTTTAGCGGCGACGTGATGAGACTTATGCGCGATCAAAGCATCGGCAAAGTCTAATTCCTTACCGCGTATTGGTTTTGCGTCTTCGAAGTCACGCAATGCCGACCAAACCACCTGGCTATCCTCAAAGATAAATGCGCTGTCCCGTATCAGGGCGTGTACTACGCTACAAATAGCGGCCTTATTAAGCCTGTAACGTTTACCAGTCAAGGTCCAAACTGTCTCTGCCAACACCACATCGGTTACCAGAACCGGGCGCTCGCTCGTAACTAACGTTTTCGCTTTTGTGTATTGGCGCTCATCATCCGCTAGCAAGTAACGCAATAGTACATTTGTATCTATTGCAATCACTCAAAGCGACTCTGTCGAGATTGGGTCTCGCTGATCGCTTTGTTTGCTTTAGTGCCTTTGAGCGCGCCGGCTGCTGCTTCCAATTCCTTCTTAATGATGTTGAACTGGTTGCCATGACGAAATATTTCCACCTCGTCTCCGGCATTAATACCTAACTCTTCACAGCCGGCAATCGGCAGTGTAACTTGTCTTTTTGAGCTGACTTTAGGCATAGGGGCTAAACTCTTTACATTTGGCTTTAAGTAAAGATAGCAAAAACTTTACTCATGATCAATAGTAAAGATCTAATTTTTCTTGCTTGACTCAGCTGCTATGAGTTATCCGATTAGCCTAACGCTTCAACTCAAACTCGACGTAGTCAGTAGCGTCATCAGTCAAACGCCGATCAATATGCTTAACGCGCGCCAGCTGCGGCCCACGCTTTAGTTCTTCAATACATTTCAACACATCGTCTTGTGCGCCGCACAGCAGTGCTTCAACACGCCCATCGGCCAGGTTTCGGCACCAGCCTCTGAGCGCGTACTTGTGCGCCATGCGACGGGTAAAATCACGGTAACCAACCCTCTGCACAAAGCCGGAGATCAACAGATGTTCGCGATAATCATCCATCGGCGGCTGGTAATTCTGCTTGCAAGTCTTGCAGGGTTTGTGGGCCATGGAGGGTATTGATCAGTTTGCCGTTTTGCAGCACGTAGGTGGTGGGCAATACTTGGGGCTTTGTTAACTGCAACTCCTCGCCGGCCTGCAGGTCAGTGCTGGCAAAGGTAATCCCCATTTCTTCAATTTCCTGCTGCAGCTGGTCGCCGCTACTACCGTCAAAATTGATTGCAACAACGGTGACGGCATCTTTATGTTCAAGCGCAAACTTATTTAGCTCGGGAATTTCTTCGCGGCAAGGCCCGCACCAGGTCGCCCAGTAATTGACGAACAGCAGCGGTGCGGCACGCAAGGCTTCTGCTGTTTGTAGCTGGCCCTCAGCGGTTTGCAGACTCGCCGTTGGCGGAGCTTCCTGTTTAGCACAGGCGGTAACAATAGCGATGCAAATAATTGCGGCGCTAAACAGATTTAAGTGTCGCATTTTGTGGCTCAGTGTCTCCTTTCTCAAATAATTGGGCTAGCGGTATAGCAAACACTTTTTGATGCTCGCTCTGCTGCGACTTCATTAACCGCTGCAGGTTTTTGTACCAGTCGACGTTGATAGCAGCGTTGCCCGCATCGCTCACATGGTGCAGTTTGCGCTCAGCGTATTGCGAGGCAAGCGGTGAGTGCAGGGCCAGCTGCAAACCCCACAGGGTAAAATAGTTTAAATCGCGCACCAACACGTAGTCGCCGCTTTCGGTGATTGCGAGTAGCCGTTCTTTTAAAAAAGTATTGCGCAGCTGCTCCCATTGTTCGCGGTTAATGTCGTGGCCGAACAGCCAGTTGCTTTCCACAATGTCTTTTTCCTCTATTGCCTTACCACTGTGCTGTTGCTGCCAGAACTTATTTAATATGAGTGTGGCAACGACTAAATCCGGATAGTCCGGCGTGAAGCGGCCTTTGTAGGTAGACAGCGAGCGTACGAACTCGGCACCGGCCAGTACTAGCAGCCACGAAAGATACACCCACAGCAGAAACAGTGGCACGGTAGCGAAAGTACCATAAACCGATTGATAGCTGGAGTTGGAAACCAGCGCCGCAAACAAATTTTTGGCAATTTCAAATGACGCGCCGGTAAGAAAGCCGCCCAGCGCGGCATGCCCCAGCGGTACTTTGCAGTTAGGTACGGCGATAAACAGCAGGGTGAAGGTGATGGAGGCAAACACCCACGACAAATATTTGAACAGCACCGGCACCACGCCCAGGGAGTCGTAACTGGTCACGAACACGACAACATAGGTGGTCATCGCCAGACTGGTGCCGAGTAATATCGGGCCCAGTGTCAATATTGCCCAGTAGAGCAGAAAGTTACTCAAACCTTTACGGTGGGTGCGCGTGCGCCAAATACGATTGAACGACGTCTCGATGTCTTTTAACATTAAATAAGCGGTAACGCCGAGTAGCGCAACGCTGATGCCGCCGAGGCTGCGCGCCTTGGAAGCAAAGGACTGAAGGTAGCTCTGTACGCCCGAGCCGGTGCTTGGCACGAAATGTTCAAACGCAAAGTTCTGCACGCGCGCGCCGAGGTCTTCAAATGTGGGTACGGCCGAGAACATCACCAGGCCCACGGTCATTATAGGTACCAGCGCGAACAGGCTCATGTAGGTTAATGCTTTGGCGTAGTGCTGGCATTCGTCTTCATTAAAACGCTGGATGACGAACTTGCCGAAGGCAATCAGTTCCTGCAGACGGCGCACACTGAAGTAATCGCGCATGGGTTCCTGCTATAATTTCCGGCCGGAATCGAAAGTATATCAGAGCATTAATAGAGTGAGGCAAGAATGAGTGATGTAGTGATCTATCACAACCCGCGTTGTTCAAAATCAAGACAGACGCTTAAACTGCTGGAAGACAACGATATTCAGCCTGAAGTGCGCTTATACCTGGAAAAACCGCCTGCGGTCGCGGAGTTAAAGCAGTTGCTGGCAGCGCTAGATTTGTCCGCCCGTGAGTTGTTGCGCAAGGGGGAGTCAGAATACAAGGAGTTGGGGCTAGCCGATAAAAGTCTGGCTGCAGCAGAGCTGGTGGCAGCCATGGCCGAACACCCGCGTCTGATAGAGCGCCCGATTGTGGTGCGCGCTGGCAAAGCGGTGCTGGGTCGTCCGCCAGAAAACGTTTTAGCTTTGCTGTAGCGACATTATGTATGTGTTAGTGCTGTATTACTCGCGCCATGGCGCGACGCTTACCATGGCCGAGCATATTGCGCGCGGCGTTGAACTGGTACCAGGGGTGGAAGCGCGCCTGCGCACCGTGCCGCCGGTGTCTACGGTTTGCGAGGCGACCGAGGAGGATATTCCGGCCAGCGGTGCGCTCTACTGCGAAACCGATGATCTGCGCGACTGCGCGGGCCTGGTGCTTGGCAGTCCCACCCGGTTTGGCAATATGGCGGCGCCGCTAAAGTACTTTATCGACGGCACTGCGTCTCTTTGGTTGATCGGTGCGTTGATTAACAAGCCGGCCGCTGTGTTTACCTCTACCGCCAGCTTGCACGGTGGGCAGGAGACAACACTATTGAGTATGATGCTGCCGTTGCTACACCACGGCATGCTGTTGGCGGGTTTGCCGTATTCCGAAGCCGAACTGCACAGCACAAAAGGT
>RCMY010002855.1_pt1 | contig 15526 bp, 14 predicted proteins | sample 2041341 | NCBI WGS metagenome assembly RCMY01 (sample SAMN09708234, study PRJNA481090) | Marine sediment metagenome, whole genome shotgun sequencing project.
GGCAGGCGATTTTTGTCTTCGTTAAACAGGCTGGTGACATTACTATGGGCATTATTGTGCAGCAATGTGTACTGCTGCGCTGCATCCCCCTCCCCCACGGTCAGAAACGTGACCTCTGGCAACGCAATAGCCGGGCTGCCCTGCACTGCCTGCAACTTGTCCAGCGCCTGCCGGTGTGAAGAGGGTACATCGGCATGCTGCAAGCTGTATTCGTCTGGTAGCACGGCAGCAAGGCGTTGTTGCAACATGGCGTATAATTCCTGCTTGTGGTCGGCGGTTTTGTAATCAATACCGGAGGGTTGAACAAATGACTTATGCGGCGCCAGCAAGGCTTTACGCTGCCTGCTGGACACATCCCGATACCACTGCTGCATCTCGCTAATGCGGGTTGCCGGTGGCAGTAACGCCAGAAAGTTGAACTCGCCTTCAATGCGCAGAAAATCCATATACAGGCGGCTGTTCAATTGGTGACCGACATTGCCATACACATCGAAGCCCGCCACCAGCAGGTAGTGAATACGCTCAAGCAAGCCGTAGTCTATCACCCAGGCGGTCTGCGGCGGGCGGCCCACCAGGCCTTTCAGCACGGTTGCTGAATCGAAATGCCGGAACACGGTCAAGCTGGCGTTTTGATTTTCGCCATCGCCATCCCACACAACGCCGGTGGTGAGGTGTTCACCGTTCGGGAAGTAGCGGTCCATGCGTTTGGTTTTGGCGCGAAAATAGTTGCGTTGCAGTTTGGAATATTTCAGCCAGTTGGTGACAATACCCGCATTGCTTGCCGCTGCCGAAGGCAGGGCCAGTTGGTCTTGTTCCTCACTATAGAAAGCGAAATGTTCCTTGAACTCTTGCTCCCAGGGGGTGACAAAAAACACCCAGAAATGATCGTTAATAACGTTCAGCGCGACCTGCCCGCGGCACACCGGCCCTTTAATAAAATTCATGATGGTGAATTGGGCCTCTTCGAGTAAAAACTTGTAGCGCGCAACCGTGGGTATCGCCTCGAATGACTTGAACGGGTTTGATGCAACCTTCGGCGCGTAGGAAGGTAATGCCGTTACGGCGTAGTCTTGCTGGAGGAACAAACTGCGGTATTTCTGCAGACGATCAGCATTCAGCGCGTAGGGCATATGGGTTTTGTCGATGATGGAGCCGCGTTCGCGCCACAGTCGATAGTAGACCCGCTGCACGCCGGGGTCATCGTAAGGGCGGCGCGTGGCGATGATATCAATCGGCTCACCCGGGGGCGTGCGCGAGCGCACCGCGCGAAAAAACTCTCCCGCCGGCAGGTCGTCGAAATACAGATGCGCTATAAACCAGTGCTCGTACAGGTAACGACCGACCAGCTGTTGTTTGAGTGAATCACCGTTGAGAAATTCCTCCCACTGCGCAACCTGGCTGACATGGTCGGCGCTTAATGGCGGCAACGGCGCCATTTTCGCTCCTTGCTTTAGCCAACTCTGCAGTGTCTTATGCTCCGTTTTGCTCAGCCCCGGTAAACCGAAGGGCATGCCCCATTCGGGGAAGTCGCGCTCGTAGGCATCAATTTCGTCCGGTTTAGGGCATTCCTGCTTACGGTTTAGCGAGAAGTCGAATGTGTCGGGTAAAATTTCGCCACCCGGAAGCGGGTGTTTTTTCTTTAGCTTCAATAGCCTGGACATGACACTGGCTTGCTGGTTAGCCAACGGGCTTTGTGCATGCTCGTTCAGCACCGGGTAGAAATTGTGATCACGCCATTGCGCGGTCGTTGCATAATCAAAAAAAAGACGGCTGGTAGGCGCTGCGCGCAGGCGCGAGCCCACGTAGATCTTGTTCTTGCTGGCACCCCGATCAATACCTTCGGCTGATGACAGCTTGAGCTGGCACGGCGCATCATAGCAACCGTGGCAGACGACACAGCGCTTTTCAATCAACGGCTGCACCTGTTGGTGGTAAAACTTGCCCTCCTCTGTCTCCACAGCAACCGTGCGCTGGCGTGGCTCCGCCGGGCCGAACATGTCATCGAAACGGTTGCTGGCGATTACCGCGCAGCCAGCCAGAATGACAACAATAAAGAGGCTGATGAGTGGCCGTGAATGAGGAACAAGGATCATCAGAATATTTGGTTACCAGTCTTTACTCGAATTGATTGAACTATTAACTAACTGCCAGTAATCACTTTCGCCAGCACGCGTAGCCAAACCTGGCTGGCACAGCGATTGAAAATGGGCTTCTATATTTACATATCTCGCTTGCACTATACGCAGCATTTGCTGATCTTTATTTGATTTGCGTCAAGTTGCGCGTTACTTATGCTGCCAGTGTTTGAGCCTGCCTTAAGCCGAAAAAATCGCCCGCACCTTCTGTAGGATCGAATTTATTACACTCCGATGTTGTCCAAAGTTAACAATATTACCCTTCGATTGTTGATTGCAATCAAACTACTTAACAAAGACCTTCGTATAATTGCTTTACAGATAAACTTTCCCTACGTGCAATGACAGCGCGGCAATATTGGAGCTAGAGCATGAGTGAATTGACAACCGGCGAGCGTGACAATCTCACAACCATGTTACGCGAGCGCAAGCAGGTAATGCGCGACGAAATTCGTGAAGGCCTCACCCATTTGCGCGAGGAAAGTTATGAGGCCCTCCTGTCCGACACGTCGGATGCGGGCGACCAATCGTTGGCCACGCTGATAACTGACGTTGCCAACGCGGAAGTAGCGCGCGACGCAGCCGAGCTGCAAGACATTCACGCGGCCGAAACCCGTCTCACGGTCGGTACTTTTGGCGTATGTATCGATTGCGAAGTGCCAATTCCTTACGCGCGCCTCGCCGCGTATCCGACTGCGAAGCGCTGCCTTAGCTGCCAGGAAGCCCACGAGGCATCCCGTGCGTAGGCGTGATGCCCCCCGTAAACAAAACCGGGGATAAGAGAGCACACACCCTGCGTGATATCAAATTACAAAGATAGTGCGGCAATACTTAAACAACGCTTAGGAGTAATTTATGCGTAAAGACAAAACTGCATTGCGAAACGGACTCATACTCGGCGCGACAATTCTTGTCATGCTGGCAATTATTATTGTTTTTTCCAGGATTATATAAGGCGATGATCATGACCAAACGCTTATGCTTTCTTGCGCCGAACGTCGCGCACGCACAACAGGTAGTACGCAACTTTGTCGACAATGGCATTCAGGAAAAACATATTTACGTGCTGGCCAAACACGACGTCGAGCTGCAAGACCTGCCCGGTGCCGGTCCGGCAAGCAATGACTTTATCGAGGCCTACGAACGCGGTCTTGCCGTTGGCGGTGTTGGCGGCCTGTTTGTCGGGCTGCTGGCGCTGGCATTCCCCCCTGCCGGCATGGTTGTCGGTGGTGGCGCGGTGTTGTTGATCGGTGCATTCGGCGCTAGCCTGGGCGGCTTCATGTCCGGCCTGGCTGGCGCGTCTTTTCCCAACTCGCGTTTGCGCGACTTTGAAGACGCGATCGACCAGGGGCAGATATTGGTTATGGCAGATGTACCCAGTGATCGGGTCGAGCACTATGAGCAGCTCATTCGTACTGTCGACCCGGACACGGAAGTGATGGGCGTAGAACCGCCTACGCCAATTATCCCCTGACGCTTTAGTTAAGCCGCAAAACATTGTGTATTGCAATAAATTTTCATCGTAGCGTTTACAGGAGATCAACATGACAACAAACAAACCACACTATATGCTTGTTTTTTTAGTGGCGGTCGTTGCCGCATTTCTTTTCGCGTCGATCAATAGCTATGCAGCTGTCGACAGCAAAGAAGAACTCAATCAAAAGTCCCAACTGACGCTGCAGACTCTGCTAAAGCGCAACACGTCAGCGGCAGCACTTTCAAAACAAGCTGAAGCGATTCTGGTATTTCCTAATATATTGAAAGCCGGTCTCGTGTTTGGCGGCGGTTACGGCGAAGGGGTGCTGATTGAGAAGGCCAGATAGCCGGTTATTACAACTCAGTGTCGGCGTCCTGGGGCTGGCAGGCGGGGGTTCAGTCGTATGCCTACACTGTCTTTTTGATGACCGACAAGGCCGTGGAATACCTGAAAAAAACGCGTGGTTGGGAACTGGGCACCGGCCCAAGTCTTGTCGCTGTAAAAAAAGGTGTCGGCAAAAACTTGACCACGTCGACCTTAAAGAATGACGCCTATGCGTTTATTACCAATCAGCAGGGCCTGATGGCCAACTTCAGTATAGAAGGCACCAAAATATCCCCGATCAGGCAACGCCAGGCTGCAGATCAGCCAGCCGAGTAAGAGTGCGGCGCTTGTAGTGTAAACAGCGCAACCCGGGTCGGTGTCAAATGTGCATCAACGGCATTAGACACCGACCCGTATCGCGCTTCTTTCAACAGTTGCCGAATCCATAATAGCCTCGAGATCATCAGTCAGTCGAATACTGGAAGCATACGCAACTGCGTTTACTTCTGGTATTTTCCTAACTCATCCACGCTGGTGCGGCTTTACGAACGTGAAAGCTGGTTACGAAAAGTGCGCAACTTGAATGCCAGAATCATGAGAATGACGCCGAAGATGACGGCATATGTCGCAATCAGCCAAAGTACGGCCAGAGCACCTACGACCGGCTTCGCCATGAGGAGTAAGCCGAACACGACCGATATAAGGCCTCCCAGAATGAGTAGCCACTCACCCTTTAACTCCCTTCGCAGGCTGATTGCGGTCACAATCTCAAGAATACCCGTGGCAATTGCCCAGAACACACAATAGGGTCAGCACACGATAGGGTCAGGTCTATGATTTGTGATAATCAATTAGTCCACCCTTTCGTAAACGATTTGGGACGCATGTCGTCAACCAAAAATCATAAATCAGATACCTGCCCCCAATCAACGAAGTGAGGTTTACATGTCTTCAAAAATATTCATACTCAGGACGTTAATGGCACTGACAGCCGTCCTGTGTTTTGCCGTCCATAACTGGCTGGGCTTTGAGCTGCTGCGGTGGATTGGTCTGTTTTTTTATTTTATCTGCTTCGCCATGTACCTGAAGGCTCTGTTCATTGCCCTGACCAAGACCAAGAGGGTGACAGCCGACCTGTTGGTGGTAACGGTTATGGTGGTCTCGCTTCTGGCAGGGCAACCACTCAGCGGTGCGCTGGTGGCCTGGTTCATCAGTATGGGGCTTGCCATTTCTTTTGTTGTTATCGAAAAGACTCGCAGCAGAATCGAAGCCCTTACCCAAGAAAAAAATAAAGTTGTCCGCGTTGTAAGAAGCGAGAAAATCCTTGAAATACCTGTTGAGCAGGTTGTCCCCGGTGATGTGGTCATTGTCCCCCAGGGTCAAATGATACCGGTGGACGGGGAGATTGTCGAAGGGGCTTCGTCTCTTGACGAATCCATACTGACCGGCGAACCTTTTGCGGTTTTCAAGAAAGAAGGCGACTCTGTTACCTCAGGGGCGATCAGCCTCACTGCGCCGCTAAAGATCCGGGCCGCCAAGGCCGGTGACGAGGGGTTTCTCCATGTGATGGCCAAAGAAATTGAGGCCTCACTGAAGGTAAAACCCAAGATACACCGAACAGCTGACAACATTGTTCAGTTTTTCATCTCCGGTGTTGTCCTCTATGCAATCGGCGTGTTTCTCTTCACCGGCGGCCTGACAGGCGATGCTGCCACTGGTCTGATGCGCATGGCCGCCGTCACTGCGGTGGCCTGTCCCTGTGCATGGGCTCTGTCCGTGCCGACGGCCTTTGCCGCCGCAATCGGTGGGTTGAGCCGCCGCGGCATTCTCGTGCGTGGCGGCACCCCCCTGGAGACGGCTGGCCGTGCGGTACATGTGGTCCTTGACAAAACAGGGACCGTCACCCTGGGTGAGCCCAAAGTCGTGGGGATCGAGTCCTTCACCTTATCTCAGGATGCACTGCTCCAGATTGCTGCCTCGGTTGAATCCGGTTTCAACCATCCCATTGCCAACGCGATTGTGTCGTATGCGTCTGCTAAAGGGGTACGGCCTTTAAACGCAGAGGGCTCTGTAGACCTTCCGGGCTTTGGCATACAGTCCTCTGTCCAGGGACGCAAGGTGGTTTTAGGCTCCGCCGAGACTGTTACTGCGCTGGGTATGACCCTGGATTCGGAACTAACGACAAAAGGGCGGGCTACCTGGATCGCTATCGATGGCAAGATCGCCGGCGCAATAATCGTTCAGGACGAGTTGCGAGACTACGCCGAAGGTCTTGGCCAGAAGCTGCACGACCTGGGCATAACCAAAATTGAGCTTGCCACCGGTGACACTGAAGAGGCCGAAGCACGGCGTGTGGCCCAAATCATTGGCGCGGATACGTACCACTGGGGATTGAAACCGGATGACAAGACAGCGATCGTGAAAGCGTTCAGCGCCCAGGGACCTACGATCATGGTGGGGGATGGGGTCAATGATGCCATCTCGCTGGCCGCAGCCGACGTCGGGATTTCCATCGGCCGAGCCAAAGCAGACCTGGCTATTAAATCATCCGATATCATCGTACTGCGTGACGATGCCACAAGCTTGCTGACCATTATCAAAAAGGGCAAGAAACTGATCCGCATCATCAAGCAGAATTATACCTGGGCCATCGGCTTCAACGCGATTGGCATCGCCATGGCCACAGCCGGCCTGCTTAGCCCATGGCTGGCAGCCTTGTTTCACCACATCAGTTCGGTCTTCGTCGTGCTCAATTCCGCCCGACTGGTTCGCAATGATGCTGCGGTTGGAGCACAACATCCCGAGGCTTTTCACGACGCAGTCAATCAATGACAACCTATCCTCTCTTGTTTCCCCTGGGAATTACCTTCATCAGCCCAAGTACCATTCGGGATAGCAGTACCTCACGGCAACTTTGTTCCCTTCGTTCATTTCGAACCTCGAAGGCAAGCGTGGAGGAATAGCCGGTTATTACAACTCAGTGTCAGCGTCCTGGGGATGGCAGGCGGGGGTTCAGTCGTATGCTTACACTGTTTTCTTGATGGCCGACAAGGCGGTGGAGTACCTGAAAAAAACGCGTGGCTGGGAACTGGGCACCGGCCCGAGCCTTGTCGCTGTGAAAAAGGGTATCGGCAAAAATCTGACCACGTCGACCTTAAATAATGACGTCTATGCATTTATTTCCGATCAGCAGGGCCTGATGGCCAACTTCAGTATAGAAGGCACCAGGATATCCCCGATCAGGCAACGCCAGGCTGCAAAACAGCCAGCCGAGTAAAAGTGCGGCGGTTGTAGTGTAAACAGCATCAAGCGCGCCGGCGTCAAATGCGTATCAACAGCATTAGACATCGATCCGTATGGCGCTTCTTTAAACAGTTGCCGAATCAACAATAGCCCGGTGCCAGCAGTATCAACACGGCGAAGCTACCAGTCTACTTTGAAATTGATCCACGGTTGTGCGGCTTTACGAACGTGAAAGCTGGTTACCAAAGGGTGGTTCCTCCAATCGGCTGACAACCCGTTTAAAACCCGGCGACCGTCCAGCCAGACTGGTCAACATTGCTGCGCCGGCAGCAATGTTTCAAGTTTGCGGCTATCCGTATCGGTCAACAGCCTGCTACGCCGGTCAGCGCCCGGCATGGCAGGTTTCACAACCACGGCGAGTGATGATGTCCGTATCCCGCGCCGTCGATGAATAGCCAATGGACGCTACCGAACATCAGCCAATGCAACAACACGAAACCAACCGAACTCAACAAGGCCATAATCAACGCCGCCAGCAAGGCCGCGCCGAAACCCGTTACGTCGAAGTCCTGAACGATGCGCGCGGTAAGCCAAATCATCAAGGCGTTGATAAGCAGTGCGAACAGACCAAAGCTCAATACCGTTAGCGGCAAGGTCAGCCACCAAAGCAACGGGCGGATAAACGCGTTGACCAACCCCAGCACCAACGCAGCAAGCCACAAGCCGGAGGCGGAACGCGCTGTTACCCCCGGTACGATCCGCGTCACGATCCAAAGACCAAGCGCCGTGGCGGCCCACATAACACAAATCTCGACAATCACTTAATAACCCCTTCACTGGAAAATTGCGGATTCATATGTCTTGCCAAATATAGAGCCAGCAGCTGAAGACAGCGATGCTGCACGAGGTTTTTCGAGTAGTACACCCTGGTATTAGCCTTGCGTCAGTCCTGCTCCAATCCCGGCTCATACTGCCCCAACATGGCCAGATGATTCAGCCGTGCGCGTTTCAACAGAGCCTGTTGCGCTGCCACTGTGTTCTCTGTCTTGCCCATCCAGGCCTGCAGTGCGGTTTGCTGCAGGGCGCGGCCATAGGAAATGCTCAAGCGCCAGGGTGCATTCGGCGCCTGCTGGTTGAGGGCATTGAGGTTTATAGTGGCTTCTTCGGGTCCCTGGCCGCCGGAAAGAAAATTGATGCCGGGTACGGCGGCCGGTACCGTGCGGCGTAATACTTGCAGGGTGGCGGTCGCCACTTCATCCGCGTCGGCGCGTCGGCAGTCTTTGCCAGGCAGCACCATATTGGGTTTGAGAAGCATTAATTCAAGCACGACATGATGCCGCTGTAGCGCGTGAAATACAGCGTGTTGTACCGCTTCGGTAACCTCGGCATGGCGGTCGATGTCGTGCTCGCCATCCATCAGCACTTCCGGTTCCACTATCGGCACCAGGCCTTCTGCCTGACACACGGCGGCGTAGCGAGCCAGCATTTCGGCGTTGACTTCGATGCCGTGTGGTGTGGGCGCGTGTTGTTCAATGGCATACACTTCACGCCACTTGGCGAAGCGCGCGCCCTGTTGTTTGTAAGCGCGTATCCGTTCGGCCAGCCCGTCGAGTCCCTGGGTCACCAGGTCGCCCGCTGACAGCGCCAACGGAATTTTTCCCTTGTCGACCTTGATGCCCGGTACGATTTTTTGTGCCGCTGCGGCAGCGGCTATGGAATTGTCGTCGTCGGTTTCCTGTGCCAGCGTTTCCTCGAACAGAATAATGCCGCTGATATACTCGCCCAATCCGGCACTGGTCACCAACAGGCTGCGCCAGGCGCGCCGTTTCTCTGCGGTGGAGTCTACATTGATCGCTTTAAAACGTTTGGCGATGGTGGGTGAACTCTCATCGACGGCGAGAATACCGCGACCTGTTTGCACCATGTCGTTGATGGTGGCTTCAAGTTCTGTCGAATAGTGCATTTGCTTTCTCCTAGTGGTGTAAACAATGATTTTTTCAGCTCGTCAATGCTTATTCAGTGGTTGCTTCCTAGTCGAGAACGCTTTTTTTGCTTATTTGCATGCACGCATCGAAATCGTATATATGCGGGCAGCCAGTATTTAGTTCATAAGCGACAATCTGTGCCGCTGTCATCTGTTCGATATGCATGATGATGGCGCGCAGCGAGTTGCCGTGCGCGGCGATCAGTACATGTTTCCCCTGTTGTAGGCAAGGAACGACATGGGACTGGTAATAGGGGAGCGTGCGGGCCGCAGTCATGGCAAGGCTTTCGCCGTTGGGTGGTGCTGTGTCGTAACTGCGGCGCCAGATGTGTACCTGCTCCCTACCGAACTGCTGTCGGGCCTTATCCTTGTTCAGACCCTGAAGATCGCCGTAGTAACGCTCGTTCAGCTTATCCGACACGTAGATTTTCAATTCTGACGTGTCACTTTGCGTCGCCATAAAATGTTCATACCATTCGCTGCCGGTCTCATGAATACGCAGATACTGGCTACAGTGGTGGTTGTATCTGAGTATTTCATAGAGCGTATCCTGCGCTCGCAGCAGGGCCGAGGTGAAGGCCAAATCAAAACGTTGATCGGCCAACAGAGCTGCCGCCCGCTGCGCTTCGTCAACCCCTGTGTGACTGAGCGACACATCGATCCAGCCGGTGAAGCGGTTCTGTTGGTTCCAGATGGATTGTCCGTGGCGGATCAGGGTCAAGCGTCCCATGGGTTAGCCTTCTGCAATGATCGACCGACGGCTATAGGTGCTGACCCCGGCATAGCTTGGCGAATCATCAACTTTGTTGTGCCACGATATCGTGAACATAATCCCAGTTTGTCGAGTGCCGGAAACACGGTGAAACTCTAAAGTCTCTGCTGAGATATGAGGTTTCAGTCATCTTTCGTGTGTATATTCTAATAGGTTCAATAGAGCGCGGGATTATGAGCCACGCCTCGCGGCATAGTAATTGGGAGTTGTACTTACAAGAATCAGGAGACACCGGTACAAGGTATCGCCTTAAGACGATGAGCATGACAATCTCACAACCATGCTGCAAGAGCGCAAGCAAGTAATGCGCGATGAAATTCGTGAAGGGCTCGCTCACCTGCGCGAGGAGAGTTATGAGGCTCTCTTGTCTGACACGTCAGATGCGGGTGATGAATCGTTGGCCCCGCTGATAACCGACGTTACCAATGCCGAAGTGGCGCGCGATGTAGCTGAGCTACAGGATATCAATGCAGCCGAATCTCGCCTCACGGTTGGTACTTATGGCAACTGCGTTGATTGTGAGAAACCCATTCCTTACGCACGCCTGCATGACGTCAAGTTCAGCGTGCCTACAGCACACCCTGCGCTTAAGCACTGTAGGGCTGAATTTATTCGGCCGACGTTGCTGGAAGCAACGTTTTTGGTCGAATAAATTCGACCCTACAAGAGACAGTGCCATTCGGGTGGGTCTATGACCCTGTCAAAATTCTTACTTCTCATTCCACCTCAGTCCAGCACAATCGCAATCAAATCACACATTGCAACTACTATTCCGTTTGAATTAAGGGCAGCTGCGCTCCGTGCCTGTCGCTAACGCAGTAAATCCTTGAACTCGATAAAAGAGTATGAAACCCTTATTCCGCAAGAGTAATTGGGGGTTTTACTTACATAGGCAAGGGCTTGCCGTCATATAATAGTTACAACATCCGGTTATGCGCCTTTTACCATTCCTTGAAGGTTTGGAATTTCCGGTACAATATTTGCACTTTTCCGCGTCTAACCCCTACTTTGCACGCAACAGGCAACACATGACCGCTAACAAACAACAAGTGTATATCATCGATGATGACGCTGCCGTGCGAGAGTCGATGAGTCTGCTGCTCGAGACTGTCGATATACCCCACCAGTGTTTTGCGACCGCCGATGCATTCCTCAACGGGGACGACGGTACGCGCAGAGGCTGTCTGGTGCTGGACATGCGCATGCCCGGCATAAACGGCCTTGAGCTGCAGACCAAGCTCAGGCAAAAGAACAACCTGCTGCCGATTATCTTCATCACCGGGCACGGCGATATACCGATGGCGGTAGAGGCTATGCGCCGTGGTGCCGCCGATTTCCTGAGTAAACCGCTGCGCGGGCAGGACCTGCTGGATTGCATTCAGCAAGCGCTGAATGTTGAAACGGGCAAGCGCAATGATTTGCTCAGTCATCAGAACATGTTGCGTAAACTTACGACATTGACGTCGCGTGAGCGTGAGGTGTTTGAGCTGGTCGCTGCAGGTCATGCCAATAAGGTGATTGGCTTCGAGCTGAACATTAGCGAGCGTACCGTCGAGGTGCATCGCGCGCGCCTAATGAGTAAACTCGAAGCAACTACGCTGGCGCAACTGGTGCGCATCAAGGTGACGGTTGAACAAGGAACGGCGCACTCCCCCAAGCTTTGTTAAACATCTTCAATTCGATTTCTACTAACCACGGATTAGGCATCCCGGTGTAAATCAAGAAACTTCACCGTGCTACCGGTAAGCGCAGCACTCGGAATTTTGCACAGCGTATTGTAGATACCGCTTGGCCGATCACAGCTAATGCTATCAAATCGACATTCGTCAATAGTGGTTATCCACAGTATTTTTTGCCGCGCGAACCTCCTAACATCAACACTCTGCAATTTGGTTTGATCGGGTTAGACATCGAGAACGGCATTACCCGGCCTTTCCATAGGCCAGAATATCGCATGGCAAGTGCCTAACGGTCGCAATCTGAAGAATCAAAACAACGCTGCCATACTAACAAACCAGACCGGTGAGCTTGTGCGTTTGACATTAACCGGGAAAGTACTGCGCAGGATCCTATCCGGTTCGATAACCTGGTCAAGGAGATGGAGGAATCACTGCGCCAAAAATATCCGGCGCATGACATTCAGTCACTGCTGCAACCGTTCGAGGCGCTGGCTGCAGACCGTGATTTCTGGAACTATACAGGCGAGGGGCTCGCGATATTTGCCGCCCCCGGATTATTCCGCGTCTACACGCTGCAGCGGCCGGTGACGAATCTGGCCGTGGTCGCCGACAGCTTTTTGACCAAACCGCTGATTCGCATCACTCAATCGGCCGAACGTTATCAGATCCTGGGGCTGAATCGCCATGCCTTCAAGCTGTTCGAAGGTAACCGCGATGTGTTGGATGAAATCGCCCCCATTGACGACGTACCGCAAACCGCCCCTGACCTGCTGGAAAAAACATTGGGCGGCGACGAGCGTAGCGACCGCGTCTATGGCCCCGCTGGCGTTGGTTCCATGACGCGGCAAGACATGGATATAAAACAGGATGCCATCAGAAGAGACACTGAACTATTTTTTCGCGCGGTTGATCAGGCTGTACGGGAACATCATTCCCAGCCCTCGGGTCTGCCGCTGATACTGGCAGGCCTACCGGAACATCACAATATGTTTCACGAGATCAGTCAAAACCCGGCACTGCTGACAAAAGCGATTGATGTCTACCCGGACGCTATCTCGCTTGACGATCTGCGCGACCGCGGATGGCAAGTCATGCAGCCCTATTACCTGGAGCGTCTGGCGAATCTGGTAGAAAGTTTCGGTGACGCCGTTGCGAACGATCGAGGCACGGATAAGCTTGCCGATATTGCCACAGCTGCAATAGAAGGACGCGTTGCAACACTGCTGATCGAGGCTGACCGATTTATTCCTGGCAGAATTGATACCGCAAGTGGCACCCTGATAGAGGGTGATTTGAGCAATCCGCAAACGGGCGATTTGCTCGACGATTGCGCTGAGCGGGTGCTTAAGGCCAAAGGCGATGTGGTGATCGTTCCTGCTGAACGCATGCCAACGCAAACAGGCGCGGCGGCAATTTTTCGCTATTAGTAGCCTGCGCAAATAGACCACCCCGCAGCAAGCTGCGGGGAATCAAACCCGCAGAGAATGAAAAATATCAACCGTGTTTAGGAAAGGATGAACTCGGAAACCCCTCCAGAGTAACCTTATACGTGATTCCCGCACTACGCTGCGGCAATCCCCAATGGCAGGCCGTGCACACCTATGAGTATAGTTACTGGTGTTGCATAACAATGTGCAAATTGCGTAGTGAAAGAGTTGCAGTATTGCCTTTTCGGCAGGCCGCTAATCTGTACAGCCAGAGGAGGCTTAATATGGAACACGATACAGGTGTAATCGTCGATTTAACGACCGAGAAAAGCGAGCTTTGGTCACAGGTTTTTCTGGTCGCGCCACTTATTTTGGTGGGAACTCGTGAAGCCGACGGCACTATTGATCTCGCTCCCAAGCACCAGGCAATGCCGCTTGGCTGGGACGATGACTACGGTTTCATCTGCACGGCTAAACATCGCACTCACGCCAACGTGCAGCGCACCGGTGAGTTTACCGTGAGCTATCCATCGCCGGACCAGGCGGTGGCGATAGGGCAGGCGGCCGCGCCGCGCATCAACGACGAAAAATATGGGCTCGCCATGCTGCAAACGCGTGCTGCCGGGGTAGTCGACGCGCCGCTGGTCGAGGAGGCATCGCTGTGGCTTGAATGCCGGCTCGAACGCATTATTACCGGATTCGGTGAACACGACCTCATCGCCGGCAAAGTGGTAGCAGCATCAGCCCCACACTGGAACGTTCGCTCTCCCGATGTGGACGATGCCGATCTCATCGCCCGCCACCCTCTGCTCACCTATCTAAGTCCCGACCGGTTCGCGGCGGTTACCAAGAGCTACTCGTTCCCCTTCCCTGCCGGGTTCATGCGGTGATGGCCGCCGCAGAGAAAGTTTCGGCACTGTCCGCAACAGCCGTGCTTGAACATTTGCGCGGTCATCAACAGGCTATGCTGGAGATGCTGGAGCGCTTCATTAACGTCGAATCGCCTTCCGATGATGCTGAGCGCGTCGCGGTGATGCGTCACGCGCTTGAGGCCGAGTTGACTGCCAGCGGACGGCGCTGTCGGCGAGTACGCGCCGTCAGCACCGGCGATCATCTACTGGCGATGCCCGCCAACCGGCGGCGACACAAACCCCTGCAGCTGGTGCTTGGTCATTTCGACACGGTCTGGCCAGTCGGCGAGGTGGCGACTCGACCCATGCCGCTGCGCGCAGGACGCTGGCTCAGCGGACCCGGGTCGTTTGACATGAAGGGAGGGCTTGTGCAGCTTATCTTCGCGCTGCGTTGCCTCGGCGAGATGCGCCTGCAACCGCCGGCCGACGTGGTTGTGTTCGCCAATGCCGATGAGGAAATCGGCAGCCCCGATTCGCGCCGCTGGATCAATCGGCTCGCCGGTTTGTCCGCCAGAACGTTTGTTCTCGAGGGGGCCTTCGGCCCCGCCGGCAACCTCAAGGTCGGTCGCAAGGGAGTTGGACGCTATCTGGTTCGAGTCGCAGGGGTTGCCGCACACTCGGGGCTCGACCCTGAAGCGGGCGCCAGTGCGGTGCTGGAGGTCGCCCAGCAGATTCAGCGCTTGTTCGAGATGAACGACCCCGCAACAGGCACTACGGTTAACGTCGGCATGGTCGACGGCGGGCTACGACCCAACGTGATTGCCCCGATGGCGTCGGCGCAGGTTGAGGTCAGGGCCACGACACTTGCCGAGGCAGCCAATGTCGATGCCGCCATTCGGCAGCTTACCCCAATCAATCCTGCCGTCAGTATTGAAGTCACCGGTGGGTTCGGCCGTCCGCCGATGGAGGCGACCAAGCGAAATCTCAAACTTTGGCAGCACGCACAGCGCATAGCCAACGAGCTCGGCATACCGCTTGAGTCAGCAGTGGTTGGCGGTGCCTCCGATGGCAATCTCACCAGCCTGCTCAGCGCCACGCTCGATGGCCTGGGTGCTGTGGGTGATGGTGCCCACCGGCTCGACGAACGTGTGCTCATCGATACCCTGCCCGAGCGGGCGGCGCTGTTAACCCTGTTGTTGATGCAGCCCATCGATGACAACGATAGAGATGACGGACTCACCCATGCCAATTGCTGAAACCAATCACCCTGTTCTACCTTGTCTCGCCCGCATCGCAGATTTCGATACGGTACCCTTCGATGTGGCGCCATTGCCGCGTGATCACTGGCGCAACGGGCAGTACATCGTATGCCGGGTTTGCGATAATCCCATGCACCGTAACTACGAGGTCGAACTGCGCAATGGCCGTGTCGCCAGGCTGTTCGCCGGTGACCACCTTATCGGTGTTTTGGGTCGGCGCAGCGCCACGCTGCAGGTGGTTGGTTCGTGGGAGGCAGTCGAGCCGGTCTCTAACGACCAGCCCGTCTATCTGGACCTGTTGAGTATTGCAGGAGTCATGGGCAAATGTACCTCTCGATCGCCGTTTGCGGGAACCCTGGCACCGCTGCATTACCT
>RCMY010008016.1_pt1 | contig 15525 bp, 15 predicted proteins | sample 2041341 | NCBI WGS metagenome assembly RCMY01 (sample SAMN09708234, study PRJNA481090) | Marine sediment metagenome, whole genome shotgun sequencing project.
GCTGCGGGAATAGTTTGTGGCATCACACCTCCGGTCGACCGGCGTCGGTCCCAACCAAGCAATTGCTTGGTAGGGTAGCAGTTGTGGATCTGACTTACTCCGATGAGGACGAGGCGTTCCGGACTGAGATCCGGACCTGGCTCGATGAACATCTGACCGGGCCGTGGGCCGAGCTCAAGGGGCTGGGAGGTGCGGGCCGCGATCACGAGCGCATCGAGGACCGGCTGGCCTGGAACCGCTACCTAGCCCAACACGGCTGGACGTGTGTCGGCTGGCCCAAGGAGTACGGCGGCCGCGGGCTGAGCCTGTGGCAGCAGGTGATCTTCCATGAGGAGTACGCCCGCTCCAACGCTCCAGCGCGCGTCAACCACCTCGGCGAGGAGTTGCTCGGACCGACCCTGATCGCCTTCGGGACCGAGGAGCAGAAGGCCCGCTTCCTCCCCCCGATCGTGGCGGTGGAGGAGTTGTGGGCCCAGGGCTACTCCGAACCCAACGCCGGGTCCGACCTGGCCAACGTGCAGACCAAGGCTCGCCTCGACGGCGAGGAGTGGGTGATCGACGGTCAGAAGGTGTGGACGTCCAACGCGCACTTCTCTCAGTGGGTCTTCGTCGTGGCGCGCAGCGAGGCTGGATCCTCGCGACACCACGGATTGTCGTTCCTCCTGGTCCCGCTGGATCAGGCCGGCATCGAGATCCGCCCCATCGAACAGCTCACTGGCGGCTCGGAGTTCAACGAGGTCTTCTTCACCGACGCCCGAACCGCCGCCGACCTCATCGTCGGCGAGCAGGGCGACGGCTGGCGTGTGGCCATGGGCCTCCTCGGTTTCGAGCGCGGTGTCTCCACGCTGGCCCAGACCGTCGACTTCTCTCGGGAACTCGCTGGAGTCATCGAGCTGGCGCGGAGCAACGGATCTCTTGAGGATCCGGTGCTGCGAGACCGTCTGGCTCGCCTGAAGGTGGAGTTGGAGGTCATCCGTTCCAACGCCATGCGCGGCCTGTCCTCGGTCGACGGTGGCGATGACTCCTCCGCCGGCGGTGGCGCTGGCTCGATCTTCAAGCTGGCCTGGGCGAACTGGCACCGTCGCCTCGGTGAGGTCGCCATGGATGTCGCGGGCCCATCCGGCCTGCTCGCCCGCGACAGCATTGAGCCCTACGACCTCGACGAGTGGCAACGGCTCTATCTCTTCTCCCGCTCGGACACGATCTACGGCGGCAGCGACGAAGTGAACCGCAACATCTTGGCTGAGCGCGTGCTCGGTCTTCCCCGCGAGCCGAAAGGCGCATCATGACCAGCACCCGTCCCGAACAGCCCACCCCCGACTACGTCGAGGCGCACAACCTCCTCGCCGGAAAGGTCGTGGTTGTCACGGCAGCGGCCGGAGCCGGCATCGGCGCCGCGGTCGTCCGACGGGTCCTCGAGGAGGGCGCTAAAGCGGTCGTCTTCAGCGACACCCACGCTCGTCGACTCGCCGAGGCCGAGACCGCGTTGGCCGAGGAGTTCGGTGCGGACCGAGTTCGTCAGCTTGTGTGCGACGTGACCGACGAGTCCCAGGTGGTCGCCCTGCTTGACGCTGCCGAGGAGTTCGGTGGGGTCGACATCATGATCAACAACGCAGGCTTGGGCGGGACCGCCAACGTGCTCGAGATGACCGACGACCAGTGGTCGAAGGTCCTCGACATCACGCTGACGGGAACCTTCCGCTGCGTGCGCGCCGCCGGACAGCGCTTCGTGGCGAACAAGACCAAGGGCGTGATCATCAACAACGCCTCCGTCATCGGGTGGCGCGCCCAGGAGGGGCAGGCTCACTACGCCGCCGCCAAGGCCGGCGTGATGGCGCTGACTCGCTGCTCAGCCCTCGACCTGGCCCCGCACGGCATCCGGGTCAACGCCGTGAGCCCGAGTCTGGCGATGCATCCGTTCCTGGCCAAGGTCACCTCGGACGAGCTGCTCCACGAACTGAAGCAGCGTGAAGCCTTCGGCCGCGCCGCTGAGCCTTGGGAGATCGCCAACGTGATGGTGATGCTCGCCAGCGACTACGCGTCGTACATGACCGGTGAAGTGGTGGCCGTAAGCAGTCAGCAGGCCTAGGTGGTCACGACAGGCGGGTTGGCCACGCGTCGCGAGGAACTCCTCGCGATCGCGGCTCGACTCTTCGCGGAGAAGGGCTTCAAGAACACCACCGTCCGTGACATCGCGGAGGCGGCGGGGATTCTGTCCGGGAGCCTGTATCACCACTTCGACTCCAAGGAGTCGATGGTGGACGAGATCCTGTCGACCTTCCAGGCCGAACTTTTCGGTCGGTATGACGAGATCCTGGCCAGCAAGGACAACGCCCGGACCCGTCTAGAAGCGGCCGTCCGGGTCTCCTTCGAAGCTATCGATCGACACCCGCACGAAGTGGCGATCTTCCAGAACGACGCCGACTACCTCGGCGGGTTCGAACGGTTCGCCTACCTCGCCGAACGCAACGAGCAGTCCCGCAACGTGTGGATGACTCTGCTGCGGCAGGGGGTGCGCTCCGGTGATCTGCGCAAGGAACTCGACATCAACCTGACCTACCGGTTCATCCGCGACACCGTCTGGGTGGCCGTGCGGTGGTACCGACCGACTAAGAAGCTCACGCACACCGACATCGCCAACCAGTACCTCCAGATCCTGCTCGACGGGATCGCTCGACCGACTTCGCCCGCCAAGCCGTAACAACCCTTCAACAAGGAGCATCATGTCTGAGGCTTACATCATCGACGCCGTCCGTACCCCTGTGGGAAAGCGTGGTGGCGCCCTGTCAGGAATGCACTCGGCCGACCTCGCCGCCCACAGCCTGAACGCCCTCATGCAGCGCACCGGCGTTGACCCGGGTGCTGTGGACGACGTGATCTTGGGTTGCTGCGACACGATCGGGTCCCAGGCAGGCGACGTGGCACGTACAGCGTGGCTGGTGGCTGGCCTGCCCGATCACGTCCCCGGCGTGACCATCGATCGGCAGTGCGGCTCGAGCCAACAGGCGGTTCACTTCGCTGCGCAGGGTGCGCTCTCCGGAACCCAAGACCTCGTCGTCGCCGGGGGAGTGCAGAACATGAGCGCGATCCCGATCTCTGCCGCCATGTTGGTGGGGCAGCAGTACGGTTTTTCCACCCCCTTCGCCGAGTCGCCGGGTTGGTTGGCACGATTCGGTGACCAGGAGGTCAGCCAGTTCCGTAGCGCCGAGATGATCGCTGAGAAGTGGGACTGCAGCCGCGAGGACATGGAAGCCTTCGCGCTGGCCTCTCACCAGCGGGCCCTGGCCGCGATCGCCGAGGGGCGTTTCGCCAACGAGATCGCCCCGGTGACGCTGCCTGACGGCTCGATCTTTGACACTGACCAGTGCCCCCGCGAGACGTCGCTGGAGAAGATGGCCGGCCTCACGCCCCTCACTGAGGGCGGGCGGATCACCGCCGCCGTCGCCTCGCAGATCTGTGACGCCTCCAGCGCCATGTTGATCGCCTCCGAGGCCGGTGTGAAGCAACACGGTCTGACCCCTCGGGCCCGGATCCACCACCTCTCTGTGCGCGGCGACGACCCGGTGTGGATGCTGACCGGCCCCATCCGCGCCACCGCTCACGCGCTGAAGAAGACGGGTTTGTCCATCGACGACATCGACCTCTTCGAATGCAACGAAGCCTTCGCCTCGGTCGTCCTGGCCTGGATGAAGGAGACCGGCGCACCGCACGAGAAGGTCAACGTCAACGGTGGTGGGATCGCACTGGGGCACCCGATCGGCGCCACCGGGACCCGGCTGATGACGACCATGCTCAACGAGTTGGAGCGCACCGGCGGCCGGTACGCCCTACAAACGATGTGTGAGGGCGGCGGTCAGGCCAACGTGACCATTATCGAGCGTCTCTGAATCTCGACGAGCTCGGCTCAGGTGAGAATGAGGTAGACGCCGACGATGCCGGGGATCAGACCGACGAGCAGCCACGGCGACAGGATCGGTCGTCGGTTGATCGCCAATCCTGAGGCGCACCCCATCACACCGAAGACGGCCCCGATGACGCACAGTCCGATCCGCTCGACCTGTCGGCTGTCATCGATGGCCAGCGCGAAGATGACCAGCCCTGCCGAAAGGTGCAGGATCGTGGTGACGACCAGTGCGGTCATCACGCGGCGCTGCACCTTCTGCAACCGGGCGATGTCCTCGGGATTGGTGACCTTGCGTGGAGCGTTGGGATCCATCAGATGGCGGGATCGACGTACCTCAGGGTTAGCGCTCATACCCCGAATCTACTGTGCCCTCACGAAGCCGCCGCATCGGCTGCCGGATAGGTTGATCACATGATCGGCTTACCTGGCAAGGGTTTTGTGATGCTCTCACTGCCCAAGTGCGCCTCAACCACGTTGGTTCGCTCGATCCAGTCCGACGCGGAGATGATCCTCCAGGTCAATCCCAGTCTTAAGCACATCAACGCCAAGCAGTTCCACGACCTCATCGTGCCCGTCCTTAAGCGTGGCGGCTACGCCCGCGAGGACTACGAGGTGTGCTCGATGTTCCGGGAGCCGGTCGAGTGGCTCGAGTCGTGGTGGCGGTACCGCAGCCGGCCGGCGCTGCTCGAGGAGAACCCGGCCCGCTACACAGGCGACCAGAGTTTCGAGGACTTCGCGAAGGACTACATGCAGCGGGACAAGCCGTTGCGTGGACGTCCTTCCCGCTTCATCGCGATGAGCGACGGCCTCGACATCGGGGTTGACCGTATCTTCCGCCTGGAGACCCCGGAGGTCTGGCAGGGTTGGCTGGTGGAGAAGTTGGGCGATGACGCGAACATCCGCACCCACAACGTGTCGACCGAGCGCAAGCCGCCCGAGCTCACCCGACGCACCCGCAAGGCCCTGGTCGAGTACTTCGCGCCGGAGTACGACGTCTACGAGCACACGCGCGACACCGGCATGTGGACCCCGCCGCCGGGGTACGTGTCTGGCAGTCGGCTCGGGTGACCCGAGCCGACCGCCGGCCCCGATCCTGCTAGACGCGGTACGCCGCGGCGCGACCCAACTCGTCGGCCGCCCGGGTGACGATCCGGTTGATCAGGACCTCACACGTCGGGAGGTCGTCGATGAGTCCCACGACCTGGCCGCTGGCCAGGACACCGGCGTCGGTGTCCCCGTCCACGAGTCCGGCCTTCAGCATGGTCGGCGTGTTGGCGGCCAGGGTCATCTGAGCCAGGGTGCGCCCCTGGGCCTTCTTCATGGCCCGACCGTCCTTGGCCAGATCGATCCAGGACATGCCGCTGGACCGTTTGAACTCCAGCGTGCGTTTCAGGGTCGGCCCCATCCGCTTGACGGCGCTGCTCTCCTCGAGCTCGTCGACCAGGTCGGTGCGCAGCATCCGGTGCGGCATGCCGTCGACCTTGGCCGTGACCACGGTGCCGGTCAGGTTCTGCTCCAGGTAGAGCTTCTTGACCGCGTCCGGCACCGCGCTGTCCGCGGTGAGGAGGAAGCGGGTGCCCATCCCGACCCCTGCGGCGCCGTACGACAGTGCGGCAGCCAGGCCGCGTCCGTCGAAGAACCCACCGGCCGCGACGACCGGGATGTCGACAGCGTCCAACACGGTCGGCAGGAGCAGCGTGGTGGGCACCGGTCCGGTGTGACCGCCGCCTTCACCGCCCTGGATCATCACCGCGTCGGCACCCCAAGCGGCGACCTTCTCCGCGTGGCGGGCGGCTCCGACCGAGGGCATCACGACGATGCCGTGGTCCTTCAACTTGGCGATCAGGTCCTTCTTCGGGGCCAAAGCGAACGAGGCGACCTTGACGCCGTGCTTGATCAGCAGGTCGCAGCGGTCACCGGCGTCGCCCGCGTCAGCACGGAGGTTGACTCCGAACGGCTGGTCGGTGCGCGATTTGACCTTGATGATCGCCTGTTCCAACTCCGCGTGCGACATGGTGGCGCTGGCCAGAATGCCCAGCCCGCCGGCGTTGGCGGTGGCGGAGACCAAGCGAGCCCCGGAGACCCAACCCATACCGGTCTGGACGACGGGGTGCCGAACGCCGACCAGTTCGGTCAGCGGGGTCCGTAGCAGCTGCTCAAGCATTCGGGACCTCCTTGTGGCGCAGTTCCCTGGGGTCGAGCACCTCGCGGATGATGGTGAGTTCCTCGGCCGTGGGCTGGCGGGTCTCGATGACGCCGGAGGTGTCGAGCGCGAAGCCAGTTGCTTCGACGACCTCGTCCAGGCTCACGCCCGGGTGGGTGCTGACCAGACGCATCGTGTCGTCGGGTCCACCGAGGTCGAACACTGCGAGGTTGGTGACGATCCGGTGGATGTCGTTGTACTTCGAGGCGCCCGGACCGGCCGCCTTGGCGCGGCTGGGGCCGACCCCGGAGACGATGTCGACGTTCTCCACGAACACCCTGGGGGAGTGCTTAGGCACCCAGTAGGACGTCCGGTTGTTGGCCGTGTTGCCGGGGGCACCTCGTGACCCGAGCAGTTGCTTCTTGGGGCGATCGAAGTCACCGATGGCGGAGATGTTCTGGTTGCCCTCACGGTCGACCTGCGTGGCACCCATCATCACGTGACGCTTGCCGTAGGCCACGACGTCGAAGACCTTCGGGAAGGGGATCCACCCCTCCACCACATCGCTCTTGGCGAACAGCGGCGGGACGCCGGCAAGGAACAGCGACTCCCCGTCGGAGATGACCAGGTCAGGGTTACTGGTGAGCTTGGCCAGACGAACACCGAGCATGGGCAGAAGGCCCATCGGGCTGGCAAAGATCTCGCCGTCGTCCGCGAAAGCGTCCGCAATGGCCGCTGCACAGACTTCGGCGCGGGTGGCAGTACTCGTTGTGGCGCTGCTCATTTCTTGGCCTCCTCGGCGAAGGTGGCGACGGCGGCCTGATAGGCGGCTTCGTCCCCAGAAAGGAATCGGGTTTCGAACGCGGTCCAGTCCTCCTCAGAGCCTGACGCCGCTGCGGCGTAGGCCCGTTGGAACTTCTCGTCGCGCTCGTAGTCGGGGGTGCAGGTGGTGAAGTGCGCCCCGTTGGGGGTCTCCACGACACCGGCCACCATCATCCGGTTCAGCAGGAGGCGCTGGACCGGGGTGTCGACGGTGAGACCCGCGGTGTCCACGATCTGCTCGACACTGACGAAGGCCCGGTCGGCGGCCATGCAGAACAGGTCGTCAAAGTAGGGGTCGGGACCCAGGTAGCTCGCGTTGCCGTGCTGGTCGGCCCGGTTGAGGTGCACCAGAGCCACGTCGAGCCGCAGGGCGGGCATGGCGACGAGGTCTTCGAACTCACCGTTCTCATCGGCGTACGGGCTGGTGACCGTGACGATGTCCGGGTTGTGCACCATGACGTCGGAGCCCAAACCTGCACGCATCGGCAGGAACGGCAGTCGCTGCGCCGCGGCGCGTAGACCGGCCTGGAACATGCCTTCGTCGAGTTCGACGATCTCGGAGATCGTGCCCTCCTGACGAGCCTTCTGGAAGTTCGGCTCCAGGGGAACCGAGTCGAGACTGACGAAGGCGTAGACGAGCTTGCGGACCTTGCCAGCGCGCACGAGGAGGCCGACGTCGGCGCCTCCCCAGCTGACGATGGTCAGGTCCTTCAGGTCGGAGCGCAGGATGGCGCGCACCAGGGCCATCGGCTTACGGCGCGGGCCCCAGCCCCCGATCCCGATAGTCATGCCGTCACGGAGTTCCGCGACGATCTCGTCGATAGTCATCCGCTTGTCGCGGGGTCCCTTAGTCACTTCTTACCTGCCTTGTCCGTGCCTGCGAAGTCGTCCCGGAGTTCATCCGCCACACCGGCGAGGTTCAACTCCATCGTGAAACCTTGTTCAAAGCGGTAGCTCTTGTTGACGTCGGTCGGGTCGATCCCGTTGAGCGCCTCCTTGGCGGCCCGGATGACCCGGGTGTCCTTGGCGGCGATCTCACCCGCGACGCCGAGGGCGGTCTCAAGGAGTTGCTCGTGGGGGACGACCTCCAACACGGAGCCGAACTGCAACAGATCGGCCGCCTTGATGGTCCGCGCGGTGAAGTAGAGGCTGCGCATCATGTGCTGGGGGACCAGTCGGGCCATATGGGTGGCTGCGCCGAGAGCTCCCTGGTTGACTTCGGGAACCCCGAAGAAGGCCTGGTCGTCGGCGATCACACAGTCGGCGTTGCCAACAAGACCGACGCCTCCGCCGAGGCAGAAGCCGTTGACCGCTGCGATCACCGGGACCGAGCACTCATAGACCGCCTTGAACGCCGCGTAGCAGCCCTTGTTGGCGCCAATGAGGGCGTCGAAACCGGTGGTGTTCTGCATTTCCTTGATGTCGACCCCGGCGTTGAAGCCGCGGCCTTCGGCGCGCAGCACCACGACGTGCGTGGCCGGGTCGGCGCTCGCTTCGTCGAGGGCGCCGGCGACGTCGAACCAACCCTGAACGGTCAGGGCATTGACCGGAGGGTTCTCCATGGTGATGACGCGGATTCCGTCGTCACGTAACTCGGAGGTGATGGGCATTTGGGCTCCCGTTCTCTCGGTGGTCGAGACCGACCAAGCATTTGCTTGGTAGGGTACCAGTCATGGTGCTTGCTCTTGATCTGTCCGGCCGTGTGGCTCTTGGTAACCGGCGGTGCCCGTGGCATCGGCCTCGGCATCTCTAAGGCCTTAATCGCCGCCGGTGCGACCGTAGTGACCTGTTCTCGCTCAGAAGTCGACTCGCCGGGGGACCATCTGACCTGCGACGTACGCGATCCCGAAGCAGTTCAGGCCATGGTCGCCTCCATCGTCGAGCGCTACGGACGTCTTGACATCTTGGTGAACAATGCCGGCGGGGCGCCGTTCGCCGACGCCGCGACCGCCTCGCCCCGCTTCCACGACAAGGTCGTCGGCCTGAACATGATGTCTGGCCTGATCTGCTCGCAGGCCGCCAACGCGGTCATGCAGGAACAGGAGACCGGCGGCAGCATCGTGAACATCTCATCGGTCTCCGCAATCCGCCCGTCGCCGGGCACCGCGGCGTACGGCGCAGCGAAGGCAGGAATGGATTCGTTGACGACCTCCCTAGCGATTGAATGGGCACCCAAGGTGCGAATGAACGCCATCAACGTCGGGCTGTGCCGCACCGAACACACCGACGACCACTACGGCGGCGATGCTGGCGTGGCGGCCATCGAGGCGACAATCCCGCTGGGTCGGATGGCGCGACCCGACGAGGTCGGTGCCGTCGTGGCGTTCCTGGCCAGTGACCTGGCTTCCTACGTTTCTGGTGCTCGCGTCGCCTGCCACGGCGGCGGAGAGCCTCCCGTTTTTCTTTCCGCTGTTACCTCAACCAACTAAGGACTGAACCGTGACTGGACTACTCGACGGACGCATCGCCATCGTGACCGGAGCCGGCCGAGGCATCGGCCGGGCTCACGCCCTCGAACTCGCCTCCCACGGCGCCAAAGTCGTCGTGAACGACTTCGGTGTCTCCCTCGCCGGTGAGGGGACCGGCGAGACCCCGGCCGAAGAGGTCGTCGCGCTGATCATCGAACGCGGTGGCGAGGCCGTCGTCAACGGAGCCGACGTGGCCGACTTCGCCCAGGCCGAGGCCATGGTGCAGCAGGCGATCGACACCTTCGGTGGACTCGACATCCTGGTGAACAACGCCGGGTTCGTGCGCGACCGGATGCTGGTCAACACCTCCGAGGAGGAATGGGACTCGGTGATCCGCGTGCACCTCAAGGGACACTTCGCTCCGCTGCGGCACGCCGGTGCCTACTGGCGAGCAGAGGGCAAGGCCGGTCGCACCCGCGCAGCCCGCGTCATCAACACCTCCTCCGGCGCTGGACTGCAGGGTTCGGTGGGTCAGGCAACGTACTCCTCCGCCAAGGCTGGGATCGCTGGTCTGACACTGGTCGCCGCGCAGGAGATGGGCCGCTACGGCGTGACCGTCAACGCCATTGCGCCGGTCGCCAAGACTCGGATGACCGACGGCGCCTTCGACACCTCCGCCATGGCCCTGCCCGAGGACAACTCTCCGGTGGTGGCCTGGTTGGCCTCCGAAGAAGCCGGTGACGTCACCGGTCGCGTCATCGAGATCGACGGCAGCACCATCACCGTTGAGAACGGCTGGGCCCACGGCCCGTCCCGTGACGCCGGCCAGCGCTGGAAGGCCGTCGACGTGGGCTCCGCCCTCCGCGAGATGTTTGCTGAGGGTCCGGCCCCTGAACCTGTTTACGGCGCCTGAGGCGCCAGTTTCTTCGGCCAAGGTTGACTTACGCGACTGATCAGGACGCAGTGGTCATCAACCGTCGCGCACGGACGGCGAGATCGCCTGGGTGATCCAGGTCCGCCCAGATGACCCGGAGCATGGCGTAGCCCGTCAATTCGCGGAGTAGGTCCTCCCGTGCCTTCTCTCGCAGCACAACGTCGTGCACCGATTCACCCGGCCGACGCAGTCGCTCGTACTTGATTCGACCGTCGAACTCCAGCATGAGACGGTACTTCGGCCAGCACATGTCGACGCGTCCGGCGATCTCGCCGGAGGGGTACCTCACGACGAACTGCAGGAGCGGGTCGGGCAAGTGTGCGTCGCTGCAGGCCAGTCGAGTTCGTGTTTCGCCGACGGACTCGGCTCCGTAACGGCTGAGCTGCAGCGCGCGGTGCAAGGACAGGCTGTCGGGCCACTCCTTCTTGGCGGCGAATTGGGCGTCGTACTGCTCCCGCGTGGCCAGGCCACGAGTTAAAAAGTCGTCGAGCACGCACACCCCGGCATCGCGATTCAACACGCTGGCGGTGTCGAGCGCGGTCCGAGCCGGTGAGGTGATCCAGTGACCTCCGAGCCTCGTCACGTCGTTGACCCTGCAGGTGCCGCGATGGTGACGCAGGCGCGCTCCGGCGCGCTCGCCGATCCCCTGAAGGCTCGTAACGTGAGCCTCGCGCAGGTCCTGCCCCCAAGAAGGACCACCCTGCAACAGCAGGGCGGAGGTATGCGAGGCGGCTACTTCGTCGCCGTACTGCTGCATGACGGCGTTGATCAGAAGGAGATGGCGATTGACGGGATCCGACTGGCGCCAGATGCCACTCAGGACGTACGCGCCTTGCCGTAGACGTGTGATGTCCCCCCGCTTGACCATGCGGGCCAAGGCGTTGTCATCCACGCCGCCGATCAGAGCGTTGCGTCGTAGGAGGATGCCGTTCGAATCCACGAGATGTTCAACCATGGCGCGGACTTTGCCGTTTCCGAGCCGTTGAGGGTAGGGCCGCAGGCGGCGCCTGTGGATAACTCAGGCTGTCGGGGTCGTCGATCGATTGGTCTTGGGGAGCTTGGACGAAAAAACTCACGCTTGGACGAGAAAGTTTCTTCGTCCAAGCGTGAGTTTCACCGGCCGGCCGGTGAAACTGGCGCGGCCAAAAAACCTCAGATGCGCTCGATGATGGTGCCGGTAGCCATGGCCCCACCAGCGCACATGGTGATCAGGGCCGAGGACTGGTCCCGGCGCTCGAGCTCGTGCAGGGCGGTGGTGATCAGGCGGGTGCCGGTGGAGCCGACGGGGTGGCCTAGGGCGATGGCGCCACCGTTGACGTTGACCTTGTCCATGTCCACGTTGTGCTGGCCGGCCCAGGACAGGACCACGGCTGCGAAGGCTTCGTTGACCTCGAAGAGGTCGAAGTCGCTGATCGAGCGACCGGTGCGGTCGAGCAGACGCTGAGTCGCGGCGATCGGACCGTCGAGGTGGTAGTACGGGTCGGAGCCGACCAGGCAGTGGCTGGCGATGCGAGCGCGGGGGGTCAGGCCCAGCGAGCGGGCCTTGTCCTCGTCCATGATGAGTACGGCGGAGGCACCGTCGGAGATCTGCGAGGACGTTCCGGCGGTGTGCATTCCTTCGGGGAGGACCGGCTTGAGTCCGGCGAGCCCCTCAAGGGTGGTCTCGCGCATCCCCTGGTCGGTGTCGACGATCCGCGTCTCGCCGGTGGGCTTCCCGTCGGCGTCAAGGACCGGCGCCTCCATGGGCGCGATCTCTCGCTTGAAGTGGCCGGCGTCCACGGCGGCGCGCGCCTTCTGCTGGGAGGCGAGGCCGAAGACCTCGAGGTCTTCGCGGGTCAGGCCGCGGTTCTTGGCGATCCGGTCGGCCGCCTCGAACTGGTTGGGCATGTCGATCGTCCAGTCCTCCGGGCGCGGGTCCCCGAGGCCGGGAGGGACGTTGCCGCCCAGCGGGATGCGGGACATCGCTTCGATGCCACACGCGATCCCGACGTCGATGGTGCCCGCGGCGATCATGTCGTGCACAAGGTGCGCGGACTGCTGGCCCGAACCACACTGCGCGTCGATGACCGTTGCGCCGGTGTGCTGGGGGAGGCCCGCGTGCAACCAGGCGCGGCGAACCATGTCGTTGGATTGCTCGCCCGCCTGGGTGACACAGCCACCCACGACCTGCTCGACCAACTCAGGGTCGACGCCCGAGCGCAACAGCACCTCGCGCTGGACGAAGCCCAGCAGATTGGAGGGGTGCACGCCGGCGAGCCAGCCCTTGCGCTTGCCGAGCGGAGTACGGACTGCGTCGATGATCACCGGATTACCCATGCACCAAAACTAGAACACGTTATCGTAATCGGCAAGGTGGCGGACGACACGTTGGGGAAAGGAATACGAAACCCTTTCACCTTAAGCCGACAGTATGTAGTCTGGCGGCGTAGAACGTGTTCCAGACCCTGGCTGGGACCGCCGCCTCACACAGACCGCTGCACAACCGCCGCGTAACCGCCGTATAAGGGAGCACACCGTGACCGCATCTGACGTCATCCCCGAAGGGTTCGATTTCACCGACCCGGAGACCAACGAGAAGTCGATCCCCCACGAGGAGTTCACAGCCCTTCGTGAAGGTTCGCCCATCCACTGGATCGAACAACCACAGAGCTCCCGCGACGGCATGTCCGTGGAGTCTGGCACCGGGTACTGGGCGTTGAGTAAGCACGCCGACGTGCTGGCCGTCAGCAAGGACAGCAAGAACTTCTCCACCGAGGAGAACGGCGCGATCATCCGCTTCCAGGAGGGCATGGAGCGCGAGATGGTCGAGATGCAGCGCGTCATCCTGATCAACCAGGATGCGCCTCAGCACACCGCCCACCGGCGGATCATCAGCCGTGGCTTCACCCCGCGAGCGATCGCTGCTCTCGACGAGATCATGGAGAGCCGCGCGCACCAGATCGTCAAGGACGCCGTCGCCAAGGGCGCCGGCAACTTCGTCGAGGACATCGCCGCCGAACTGCCCCTGCAGGCCATCGCCGACTTCATCGGTGCCCCGCAGGAGGACCGACGCAAGCTCTTCGACTGGTCCAACGCGATGCTCTCCTACGACGACCCGGAGATCGAGGAAGACCCCGACGTCGCGGCAGCGGAGATCCTGGGCTACTCCATGGCGCTCGCTGCGGACCGCAAGGAGAACCCGAAGGACGACATCGTCACCAAGCTGATCAACGCTGACGCCGACGGGCGCGGCTTGACCGATGACGAGTTCGGCTACTTCGTCATCCTGCTGACTGTGGCCGGCAACGAGACCACCCGCAACGCCATCACCCACGGCATGAACGCCTTCTTCCACAACCCCGACCAGTGGGAGCTGTGGAAGAACGAGCGGCCCGAGACGATGGTCGACGAGGTCATCCGCTACGCCACGCCGGTCAGCTCCTTCCAGCGCACCGCGCTGGCGGACATCGAGGTGGGCGGCACGATGATCAAGAAGGGTCAGCGCGTTGGCCTGTTCTACGCGAGCGCCAACTTCGACGCCGACGTCTTCGAGGACCCGTACCGCTTCGACATCACCCGCAACCCGAACCCCCACCTCGCCTTCGGTGGGCACGGCGCGCACTACTGCATCGGCGCTAACCTGGCTCGCCAGGAGGTCAAGTTCATGTTCAACGCGCTGGCCGACCACGCCCCGGACATCAACATGATCTCCGAGCCGCGCCGCCTGCGTCACGCCTGGATCAACGGCATCAAGGACCTGCAGGTCAACTACAGCTAGGGAAGATTGGGCCGCTGGGTCAAGATCAGCGGTCCGTCGGCGGTGACGGCCACGGTGTGCTCCATGTGAGCACCCCGTGAGCCGTCAGCGCTGCGCAACGTCCACCCGTCGGGGTCGGTGAAGATCTCGTCGGTGGTGTGCATGAACCACGGCTCGATGGCGATGACCAGTCCCGGCTTGAGCCGCGGACCGCGTCCGGCGCGCCCGTCGTTGGGGACGTGCGGCTCGCCGTGCATGGTGCGGCCGACGCCGTGCCCGCCGAACTGGAGATTCACTCCCAGGCCGGCGGCGTGGGCAACTTCGCCGATCGCTGCCGAGATGTCGTAGAGACGGTTACCGGGCTTGGCCTGCGCCATCCCCGCGGCCAGTGCGCGACCGGTGACCTCGATCAGATCAAGGTCTTCCTGGCGCGGCGTGCCGACCACCACGGAGTACGCCGAGTCGGCGACCCAGTCGTCCACGCTGACGGCGAAGTCAACGCTGAGTAGATCCCCGTCCACGAGGTTGTAGTCGTGGGGGAGTCCGTGCAGGACGGCGTCGTTGACCGAGGTGCACAGCACCTTGCCGAACGGGGAGCCACCGAACGAAGGGTGGTAGTCGACGTAGCAGGACTTCGCTCCACGATCGGAGATCATCTTCTCAGCCAGTTCGTTGAGCTCCAGAAGATTCACCCCCACGTCGGCCTTCGCGGCCAGGGCCTCGATCACGGAGGCGACGAACTCGCCTGCGGGACGCATCTGCTCGATCTGGGCGGGGGTACGGAACTCGATCATGGGAGGAGCCTACGGAGGGGAGGGCCCTACGCGCGAAACGGACTCAGCTGACGGGCTTGTCGGCGCCGACGACCCACATCGCGAAGAACTGTGAACCGCCGCCATAGGCATGACCCAGGGCGCGGCGGGCCCCCTCGATCTGGTGCTCACCCGCGGCTCCCCGCACCTGAAGAGCAGCTTCACCGAATCGGAGCATGCCGGAGGCTCCGATGGGGTTGGAGGACAGCACCCCGCCCGAGCAGTTCACCGGCAGCACCCCCGTCATCGAGGTACCACCGCTCTCGGTGAGCTTCCACCCCTCGCCCTCAGCCGCGAAGCCAAGGTTCTCCAACCACATGGGCTCGAACCACGAGAAGGGGACGTAGATCTCGGCAACGTCGATCTCTTCCAGCGGGTTGGTGATGCCGGCCTGCTTCCATAGGTGGGCTGCGGCGTCGCGCCCGGCCTGAGGGTTGACCTGGTCGCGTTCGGCGGCCGAGGTGGCTTCGGAGCGCATCGCGGTCCCGTGGATCCAAGCAGGGTTTGGTGAGGAGGCAGCGGTGTCCTCATCGACGATGACCAACGCACACGCGCCGTCGGAGGAAGGGCACGTCTCGTCGTACCGGATGGGGTCCCAGAGCATCTGGGAGGCCAGCACGGATTCGACCGTCGTGTCCGGGTTCTGAAGGTGCGCGTAGGGGTTCTTCAAGGCGTTCTGTCGGTCCTTGGCGGCGACGATCGCGCCCACGTGGGTGGGCGCCCCGGAGCGACGGATGTAGGAACGCACGTGCGGAGCGAAGTAGCC
>RCMY010002856.1_pt1 | contig 15523 bp, 12 predicted proteins | sample 2041341 | NCBI WGS metagenome assembly RCMY01 (sample SAMN09708234, study PRJNA481090) | Marine sediment metagenome, whole genome shotgun sequencing project.
CCTTGATAATAAAAAAGCAGAACAAGCTCTGCGTGATAACGGAGTGAGTTTTGAATCTGGTAATCCGGCTGAAGTTGCTAAGATTGTTGCTCATGTAAGAGCGCAAACAGATGCTCTAGCAGAAAAAAATCAAATCCCTAAAGATCTCTATATCCAAGCAAAAGCACACATCATAACCTTTCGTGCTCAATCTGGTGCAAAACCTGTAAAAGTAGCAAGTCCCGAATAAGCAACTTAGTGCACTAATTTTTAAAGTATTGTTAGGGCTTTCATTCTAGAGTGCCCAACGTATAATAGCGATAAAGCCACTCTAAGCTATTTTTTTAAGGACAATCTTGAAAGCATTTATTCAAAAACTCCAACGTAGTGATGCTATTCTCAGCACAATTGAAAATGCATTCATTATTATTATTTTATTTGCAACAATGTTTATTTCTGTTACGCAAATTGTTTTGCGTAATGGTTTTTCAAGTGGCCTGAGTTGGGCGGATCCAGCCTTAAAGATGTTGGTGCTATATATCACCATTGTTGGATCAATCATCGCTACACGCGAAAACAAACACCTTAGCATTGATGTTTTAAGTAAGTTTTTGCCTGCGCATCTAAATCATTTGGTGCAAAAATCGACTAATATTTTCGCCGCTTTCATTTGTGTATTAATGAGCTATTATTCATTACAACTTTTGCAGATATCAAAAAAGTTTGAGGATGTAGCTTTTAACGGAATACCGCTTTGGGTTTTGCAAATAATATTGCCAGTGGGTTTTTTGTTAATGGCGATTCGGTTTATTATAAATAATTTCAATAAAAGTATTTCGCCAGATTCAGAGTTCGGAATTCCACAGAAACAAGCTATTAAAGAAAGTAGTGAAGAATGACTATTCTCTTTGGCATAGTTTTAGTCGTGTTGGCGCTCTTTGGAGCCCCTCTCTTTGTGGTAATTGCTGCTGCCGCCTTACTTAATTTTGCATTAGACGAATTTGGCTCACCAGTATCAGTAGCAGAGAGTTTTTACACCCTAGCTGAAACTCCTATACTTTTAGCTATTCCATTATTTACTTTTGCCGGTTATATATTAAGTGAAAGCCAGGCGCCAAAACGCTTAGTGAATTTATCAGACGCTTTATTAGGTAAGCTACCTGGAAGTTTTGCAATTGTGACATTGGTTGTGTGTGCTTTTTTTACTGCCTTTACTGGTGCTACAGGTATTACTATTGTTGCCTTGGGCGCTTTACTGTATCCGGCCTTGCGTGATTCAGGTTATGACGAAAATTTTTCATTGGGTTTGGTTACTACCGGCGGTAGTTTAGGACTTTTATTTGCGCCTTCCTTGCCATTGATTTTGTATGGCATCGTAACTCAGCAAGTTGGCCGCAGCTATTATGAAAAAGCAGACGTAATTGCAGAGACGAGTATTGATAATTTATTTATTGCAGGAATACTACCAGGCACTTTAATGATTGCGATGCTAGCTATTTACTGTTGGTGGGTAAATCGTGATTCAATTAAAACTAATGCGAAAAAACGTAAACAAAATACTAAACAGATTAAATTCGCAGCCGCATTGAAAGATGCTATTTGGGAAATGCCATTACCTTTAATTGTCTTAGGCGGTATTTATTCAGGTTATTTTGCGGTTTCTGAAGCTGCAGCAGTTACGGCCTTGTATGTTTTTGTCGTCGAAGTCTTGATTTTAAAAGAAATTCCTTTTAAAAAATTAGCCGGCCTTGTGCGTGAGTCAATGGTGATGGTTGGTGGTATTTTAATAATTTTAGGAGTGTCTTTAGCCTCAACTAATTATTTAATTGATGCAGAAATACCAAATCAATTATTTGACTGGATCAATGCACGAGTAGATAGTCAGTTAAGCTTTTTATTACTCTTGAATGTTTTCTTGTTAATTCTAGGCGCATTTTTAGATATCTTCTCTGCAATTGTTTTAATAATCCCATTGCTCTTACCAGTTGCTCTTGGGTTTGATATACATCCAATACACTTAGGCATTATCTTTTTAGCAAATATGCAGATAGGTTATATGACACCACCAGTTGGTTTAAATCTGTTTATCGCAAGTTATCGTTTTGATCGTCCAATCATGCAGTTATACAAAGCAACACTTCCTTTTTTGCTGATTTTGTTACTTTCTGTACTGATTATTACTTACTGGCCGAGCTTGTCTTTAGTATTTATTAACTAATATATTTTAGTATTCCTTTTTACATAATCTATTTGCCTAAGCCGGTAGTTAAATATTGCGTTGCAGCATGTTTTATTAAGGATTATAGTGACCCAAAAATGTAACACTAAATTCAACAACTTAGATTGCCTTGACGGCACGAATGTGTTGTAATCTTAATCTATTACAGGCATAAATCGTCTGTAAAGTAATATCTTAGTTATCTCTCTAAATTATTGATAACTAAACTCAATATATTAAAATAATAAAGGAAGAGTCTGCAAATTCGTAGACAACACCATAGAATGTCGCACACAAAAAGTCGAGCCAATCGCACACTAAGTGCAACTACTGAATTGCAAGTTATCAAGGCTGCAATCGACTTTGCTCAATACTCTGCTGATGGTACAAATGAGGGGCTTGCTAAAGCGCTTTCTGGGCTAGGTACAATTGCTCAAGCTGACACGGCTTTTTTTATTCCAATAAACGAAGATTTAAGTTTTGGTGAAATCATAGCGACAAACGCGTTTTATACTCAAGAATTTTCTAAACAAATCCAAAAGCAATATGAAACTGGCACATTGACCATTAATGATTGGCCAAGTGTTACACGTAGTATCATTCAAGGTAAAAGTTTTGAGGCTCTAGATACTCAATTCATCGATGATGCTGCTTTGAGTAAAGTTTTTGATGAATCAAGAATTGGTTCAATATTAATGTTGAGCGTTGGCAGTGCAGATAATTTACATGGCCTCATGGGTGTCTGTAATCATATTCCTGTTACACGCTGGTCAAGTGACGCCTTATTACTCCTTAGGCTTATTACTTCAAGTTTTTCACCATGGTTGCAACGTAACCGTGCTGTTTCTGAATTACAAACTATTAATGAACGTCTTGATTTGGTTATGGCTGGTTCAAACGATGGTTGGTGGGATTGGGATTTAAATACGTCTGACATTTATTTTTCAAAACGCTGGTATGAAATGTTGGGATATACCTATGAAGAGGGTCTAGAATTTAGTTCCAATTTGTCGAGTATTGTCCATCCAGATGACATAGAGTCAACCAAAAAGAAATTTGATGCGTTCAGAAAGCAAGATTCAGAGCATTATGAAAACCTTAGTCGCATACGACACAAAAGAGGAGATTATCGCTGGGTTCGTACAAGAGCTAAAGGAGTTTTTGACTCTTCTGGAAAGTTGATACGTGTTGTAGCAACAGAACTAGATGTAACTGATACTCATTTATATGAAGCGGAGTTTAAACGTGAAAAAGAAAATGCCGCAGTTACTCTTGACGCGATAGGGGATGGCGTTATTTCTACCGATACAGAAGGCTTGGTAGAATATATGAATCCTGTAGCAGAACAATTAACTGGTTGGTTGATATCAGAAGCGCAAGGCTTACCAATAAAGGAAATATTCAGAGTTTTTCACGAAGAAACCTGCGAGCCAATTGAAAATCCATTGCTGCTCTCCGTACGCCGCAAAAGTAAAATTAAATCTATTCGTCCAAGTCTAATGGTTAAACGAGATGGTACCGAACAATTTATCGAATCAACTGCCGCTCCTATCAAAGGTGCTCGTGATGGTAAGTTGATTGTTGGTGGAGTATTGGTGTTTCATGATGTAACTGAGTCACGTGAATTAAACCGTCGTTTAAGTTATCACGCAAGTCATGATATTTTAACTGGCTTAGCCAATCGTGCTGAGTATGAAAAACAATTAGCAAACACTATTCTAAAAGTCGGCACGAACGAAAATTTTTATACCTTGTGTCATCTAGATATTGATCGTTTTAAAATGATTAACGATACATGTGGCCATGCTGCAGGTGATTTATTACTTAGTCAGTTAGGTGCCTTATTTAAATCAAAAATTCGATGGCGTGATGTTATTGCTCGAATCAGTTCAGATAACTTTGGACTTATTAGTGAAGTAAGTAATATGGCTGAAGCAGAAGCTGTAATTGAAGATTTACGCGCTTCTGTAAATGATTTTAAGTTTGTATGGGATGAGAGAACCTACAATATAACTGCCAGCATTGGAATGGTGCCAATTCCCAATAGTTCAACAACCGTAGAGGAATTATTGACAACAGCCGAAAGTGCTTGTACGGCGGCTAAGGAAGCCGGTAGAAATCGTGTGCACGTTTTCAAAGAGAACGATTTAGATTTGATTCGTCGCAAACGTGAAATGCAATGGGCCGCGCGAATTACAACAGCGCTTGATGAAGATCGTTTTGAAATTTTCCGTCAATATATTCATCCTTTGGATGAGAGTGGTGAAAAAGAAAAAGTCCATTACGAACTTTTACTACGTATGCGTGATGAAAAAAATAAATTAGTATCACCATCATTGTTTATCGCAGCAGCTGAGCGGTATGGCTTAATAAAACGTATTGATCGTTGGGTTGTGTCGCATACCTTCCAGTGGTTAGTCTCTGAAGCGGATGAACGTGAACGCTTAGGGATGTGTTCAATTAATTTATCTGGACAGAGCATGTCGGATGATAAGTTTTTAGATTTTGTTATTGACCAGTTTGAAATTTCTGGCTTGGATCCTTCCTTGATTTGTTTTGAAATTACGGAGACCGCTGCCATTGCCAGTTACGCCAAGGCAACTCATTTTATAGAGACACTGAAAGACTTAGGTTGTAAGTTCGCACTAGATGATTTTGGTACGGGGCATGCTTCATTTGGGTATTTGAAACAGTTTCCAGTAGACTACTTAAAAATTGATGGTAGTTTTGTTAAAGGTATTGTTAGTGATCCAATTGACAGAGAAATGGTACGTACTATTAATGAAATTGGCCATTTAACTGGCAAGAAAACGATTGCTGAATTTGCAGAAAATCAAGAAATCATAAAAATATTACGTGAGCTTGGTGTTAACTACGCTCAAGGATTCGGCTTTTCTCAGCCAGAGCAAATTATTCGTATCTCGGCTTAAATCACTCGGCTTAACTTAAGAGTTACTCTAACCTTAAGGCTTATTTTTAATCTCAATTATTCACTAAATGTAAAACGCATAGATAAATCCACAGCGCGCAGATGTTTAGTCAAGCTTCCCGTTGACACAAAATCCACTCCCGTTTCAGCGTAACTACGTAGTGTTTCTAAATTAATATTTCCTGAAGCTTCAAGTTTAGTGTCGCCATCAAATTGCTGAGTAAGAGTAACGGCCATACGAATGTCGTCATGACTGAATTCATCCAACATGATGATATCGGCACCTGCAGCTAGTGCCTCATGAAACTCATCCATGTTTTCAGTTTCAACTTCAAGCTTTAACTCGGGGTGATTTTTTCGAGCGGTATCGATTGCTGCTTTAATGCCACCTGCGGAGATAATGTGGTTTTCTTTTATTAGGTACTGGTCATACAAGCCAATTCGATGGTTATGACAACCACCGCAAGCTACGGCATATTTTTGTGCATTTCTCAATCCTGGTAGTGTTTTGCGAGTATCCAGTACCTTGCACTCAGTACCAGAAACTTGTTCCGAGTAAATTTTAGAAATAGTCGCAGTACCGGAAAGTGTTTGTAAGAAATTAAGCGCGGTACGTTCGCCGGTTAAAATTGAACGAGCTGGTCCTTTAAGAGTTACAAGGTGCGCGTCAGTCTCAACAATGTCTCCATCCTTTACCTGCCAATCAACCTGAATGGTCTCGTCTAGTTGTTTAAAGGTTTCATTGAACCATTCTATGCCACAAATAACAGCTTGTTCTCTACAGATGACCCGTGCGACAGCAGTTTGTTTGATAGGCACTAAGGCGGCGGTTACATCACCAGATCCAACATCTTCAAGCAAAGCGGTAGCCACTGAGCGAGTAATATCTAGTGGGGAGTTTAATTTTATGGATGATGGTCTTGCTGAATTCTTGCTCATAAGGCTCTCAGTAAAAAGTGATAAATCGATGAGATTACGATTCAATCGGCTAAATAAAGCGTAATTATAATTGAATTTATAGCAAACGACTTTTTTTGCAACCATCTGTTAAAATGTCAGTCTATTTACCATATCCATGCAACGGGAGAACTCACATGGCACATCAACTACCAGAACTACCTTACGAACTCGATGCACTTGAGCCGCATATTTCAAAAGAAACCTTAGAATATCACTATGGCAAGCATCATGCAGGCTATGTAGCTAAGCTAAATGCCGCAATTGAAGGCACGGATCAAGCTGAAATGTCTCTTGAAGATTTAGTTAAAAATGCTGAAGGCGGCGTGTTTAATAATGCAGCACAAATTTGGAACCATAGTTTTTATTGGAATTGCCTCAGCCCAAATGGTGGCGGCGAGCCTTCTGGTGACTTAGCAGACGCTATAGCGGCAAGCTTTGGCTCATTTGCTGAATTCAAAGCAGCCTTCACGGCAAAAGCGGGAACATTGTTTGGTTCTGGTTGGGCTTGGTTAGTAAAAAACGCTGACGGTTCATTAGAAATTACTCAAACTTTTAATGCTGATACTCCTTTAACTGGTGCTGCTGTTCCTTTACTGACTTGTGATGTTTGGGAACACGCTTACTATGTGGATTACCGAAATGGACGCCCTAGTTATATTGAAGCATTTTGGAGTCTTGTAAATTGGGATTTCGTTAGTGCTAATTTTACAGCCTAATTGCTGAGTATTTCTTAAAGATACTTGAACTATGAAAGTAATTCAAAGTCCTTGTATTAAGGTGTGCGAAATGACACCGCAGGGACTTTGTAGTGGTTGTTTACGAACGCGCAATGAGATTGCTTTGTGGGGCACTATGAGCCCTGATCAAAGGCAGTTCATTATGCAGAATCTAGAAAGTCGTCAAAATAAAAACAATAAATTGAGAAAACCATGAAAAAAAATGTTGCGATAGTTCTGCTTGCTACAAGCATGTTGTTTTCTGGCTGTACGGCATTAGTAATTGGTGGTGCAGCGGCTGGTGGTTATGCAGTCGCAAAAGATGAACGCACTACTAAACAGATTGCTGCTGATGCGAGTATTACTGGGGCAGTTAAATCAAAATTGCTCGCTGATAAATACGTAAAAGGTTTTGCGATTGATGTAGATACTTATAACAGCATTGTAACCCTTACTGGAGAGCTGACTTCAAACTTCAGTAAAGAGCGTGCCGGCGAAATAGCCTCAAATACACGTGGTGTTGTACAAGTAAATAACAATCTAACTATTGTAAAATGAGTACTCAGTCCCCATATATAAATTATCCTAAATTTGATTCATCCAAGAGGTAAGTAATGGATATCAACGCAAAAATTAAAGACCAATTAGATAGTAACCCTGTCCTTTTATACATGAAAGGTAATCCAACCTTTCCGCAATGTGGTTTTTCGTCCCAAGCAGTAGCTGTGCTTAAGCATTGCGAGACTGAATTTTCCACCGTAAATATTTTTGAAGAACCAGAAATTCGTGAGGCACTTAAAGTGTATTCGAATTGGCCCACTTATCCTCAGTTGTATGTGAAAGGTGAGTTAATCGGAGGCTGCGATATTATTGTTGAAATGTATGAGTCTGGAGAGTTACAGAAACTACTGAATGAAGCCAAAGTGAATTAAAAATTAAACTTATTTAATTACGCAGCAGTATTGAAAACCCGTCCAAGTGACGGGTTTTTTTATGCAAAATTAAAATTCTGAGCATCGGTGAATTTATTCACCATCTTACAGAACAAGTCTGCAGTAACCTCTGCATCATATGCAGCAGAATGGGCTTTAGCGTTATCGAATGGAATTCCAGCAACTTCGCATGCCCTAGAAAGCACGGTTTGTCCATAAAGCACGCCCCCTAAAGTCGCTGTATCAAAACAGGTAAATGCATGAAATGGGTTGCGTTTGTGTTTGGTTCTTTCTACGGCTGCATTTAAAAAACCTAGGTCAAACCAAGCATTGTGACCGATGAGTACCGAGCGTTTGCAGCTCACGGTGTTTTTCTCTGCTCTTATTACTTTAAAGATTTTATCCAATGCTTCTCTTTCACTTACTGCGTTACGCAATGGATGATCGAGCTGAATGCCAGTAAAGTCGAGAGCCGATTGTTCAATATTGGCACCTTCAAATGGGTCAACATGATACCTATGTGTCTCTAAACGTTGTAATTGAAAATTCTTATCCACGGCTAAAGTAACAGCAGCAATTTCTAATAAGGCGTCGGTCTGGGAATTAAAACCACCTGTTTCAACATCAATAACCACTGGATAAAAACCGCGAAAACGGTTTTTCATCCATTCAGTTTGTTGATGATTGTAATTTTTAGGATCACTCATAGTGAACCTTCCATTGCATGGTTTCGCCGGCATGGAAAGGAATAACTACTTCAGAACCAAAGTCATATGATTCAGGAACATGCCAAGGTTCTTTGCGAAGTGTTATGTAATCAGGGTTTTCATCTAGGCCGTAAAATGCAGCACCAAATACACTAGCAAAACCTTCTAGTTTATCCAATGCATTGGCTTGTTCAAAGACTTCGGCATAAAATTCTAATGCCGCGTGAGCACTATAAATACCTGCACAACCACAAGCATTTTCTTTACTGCTTCTAGAGTGCGGTGCGCTATCAGTACCTAAGAAGAAATTTTTATTTCCACTAGTGGCGGCTTCCACCAAAGCTAGTTGATGTTTTTTACGTTTTAAAATTGGCAAACAATAATAGTGAGGACGAAGTCCGCCTTTAAATATTGCATTACGGTCATACATTAAATGCTGTGGAGTTATGGTTGCAGAAACATGTTCACCGGCCGCGTTTACAAACTGAACTGCCTCTTGCGTTGTAATATGCTCAAACACAATTTTAAGTTTTGGAAAACGACGTATAAGTGGATAGAGTGTTTTTTCAATAAACATTTTTTCTCTATCAAATACATCAATGACATGACCATTGTCATCTGTTAGAGCTTCACCATGTACTAGCAATGGTATTTGGTGTTCTTGCATCGCTTCTAGTACCGGAAATATTTTTTCAATATCCGTTACCCCAGCAGCCGAGTTAGTTGTGGCGCCAGCTGGATAAAGTTTTAAGGCTTTTACATGTTCGCTGGATGCTACTTTTTTAATTTCGCTAACTTGCGTACTCTCGGTTAAGTACAGTGTCATCAAGGGAGAAAAATTTGAGTTCTTACCCAGAGCGTTTAGGATGCGATCACGGTAAGCCATAGCGGCTTCAACTGTTGTGACCGGTGGTGAAAGGTTGGGCATGATAATTGCACGGCCAAATTGAGCGGCAGTGTGTGCAATTACCGATTGCATTGCTGAACCATCACGTACATGCAGGTGCATGTCGTCGGGTTTGATAATGCTCAGTTCCATATTGTCTTCTTTCAATCGCAGCGGCGATTATTTAATTAGTGATTAGGTGTTTTTTGCTTTCTTTTATGGAGCAAGATTATCAAAAATCGTTCCATCCAGTATTAACCTAGTAGTATAACGCACACCGAAGCCTGTATGTTTAGTTGCTATGTGAGCGAGGCCACCTTTATGCTCTGCTGACGACAAATCCATGTGTATCCATGCCGATTTATTATCAACGAATTTATTTAAAAATCTGGCTGCAAGGATATGATCACCACCATTGTCGGTGGAGCATTGTAATGTATCTGCAACTTTGCTCTTTAAACTTGAATCGTAATCTTCATCTTGTGGAAAAGGCCACACACGTTCACCAGTGGTCACACCATGCTTAATAAGTTGCTCATGCAGCTTAGGTCTATTGGTAAATACACAACTATATCGTTCAGTCACAGAATATACTGCGGCGCCGGTTAAGGTAGCAAAATCCATAATCAATGTTGGCTTAGTCATGCTGCATAAAGATAAAGTATCGGCTAGTGCCATACGACCTTCAGCATCACTGTGAATAACTTCGATGGTTGTGCCATTAATTGCCGTTACTACATCATTTGGTTTATAGGCATGTGCATCAATGTGGTTTTCAGTAATAGCCAGCCAACAGTCAATTCGTTTATCGATTTTGAGTTGGGTGAGGGCATAGAAATTTGCTAAAGCTACTGCAGATCCACCCATATCGCCGTGCATACCCAGCATGTAATTAGCAGGTTTTAAATTAGTGCCGCCTGTGTCAAAACAAATACCTTTACCCACTAAGGCAAGATCAGGTTTGTCGGCACTGGTGGTTCCTGGTGGGCAATATTGTAAGTGCACGATACCAGCATCTTCGTGTGGATTACCTTGAGCGACTGCCAAAAATGCTTCGGCTCCCATTTTCTTAAGCGCGAGAATATCGTGAAATTTATATTGCCACTTTTTTTGTTTTGCCAGCTTCTCTACCAATTCAACATAGTTTTTACTATTCAGAACATTAGGAGGTAATGCTGATAACCAACGTGCCATATTATTTGCAGAAGCTTCAGCTTTTAATTCCGCAACGCTAATGTCTTTGTTGGCTTGGAATAATTGGATGGTTTTAATTTTTTTAGCTTTTGATTTTTTTGACTTCAATGTCCATAATTTAAAACTTGCAGCAAAGGCTGCGCTTAACAAGTTTTCAGTTAGTTCTTTTTCGGTCTCACTAGAAAAGCCAAAAATAATTATGCCAAGAGATTCGGCTTTAGCACTCACGGCATTTTTGCACAGCTCACGCATTTGAGTAAGGTTTTGAAATGCACTTCTATTTTTTTGCACAATGCCTAAACTTACACTCGTCAAGCCTCTATTATTTAAGTGTGAACTTAGCGCAAGTTTAGAATTTTTCTTATCCGCTTTTTCATACATTTGTTTAAGTAGAGAGCCATGTCCGATGGTCTTCCAAGCTGTAGACTTGATAGTATCAGGTGTCACTAATATTAGATGATTAAGTTTATCTAATGCCACCTTACTAGGGGCTTTATCAATGAGTGTGAGCTTGGGGAGGCTTAAATTAGCTAGTTTGAGCGACATGTGCATTCCTTATCAGTACTTGCTGTTGGCTTGTATTGCAATTAAATTTTCTGGCTAACATCATACTGTATTTCAAATAGGCGTGAGTGTATGACTGTTAAACATTAATAACAGGCAATTAAATATTACCTAATGATATACATATTTTATAGGAATTGGTTGACCAGTTCTGTAAATATGATTTTTGTTTTTAATTGGTTCATAATTCATCTCTTAAGCAAAAATCTCACAGTATCTAAGACTAGAATACTCAAAATAATTAAAAGCGATTGAATGTATGAGTGATAACAAAAACGTATTAACCTATGGCCGTTCACAGCATGAAGATCGTGATCCTACCGAAACCCGTGAATGGTTAGAATCCATTGACGCAATCGTTAGAGTTCACGGTACTGAGCGCGCTCATTTCATTTTAGAGCACATGGTCGATCACGTGCGGCGTTCAGGTGGTTATTTACCATTCAGTCAGAATACCGCTTACTTGAATACTATTCCAACAGGACAGCAACCGTCTTACCCTGGTGAGCGTCATTTAGAAAAAAGAATAGAAGCGTATATACGTTGGAATGCGATGGCGATGGTGGTTCATGCCAATCGTAAGAATTCAGAGTATGGCGGACATATTGCAACCTATGCCTCATCGGCAGTTTTATATGAAGTAGGTTTTAATCACTTTTGGAAAGCTCCAAAAGGCGAACATCGTGGTGACATGATATTTGTTCAAGGGCATTCGTCTCCAGGTATTTATTCACGTGCTTATTTAGAAGGGCGCTTAACCGAAAACCAGTTACGTAATTTCCGCCAAGAAGTTGCCGCACCAGACGGTCAAGGCTTAAGTTCTTATCCGCATCCGTGGTTAATGCCTGATTTTTGGCAGTTCCCTACTGTGTCTATGGGCCTAGGTCCAATGATGGGTATCTATCAAGCACGTTTCCAAAAATATATGGAAAACCGTGAGCTAACTCCAAAAACTGACAGAAAAGTTTGGTGTTTCTTAGGTGATGGCGAAATGGATGAGCCTGAGTCTATGGGTGCCATTACTTTGCCAGTACGTGAAGAGCTGGATAATTTAGTGTTTGTTATTAATTGTAACTTACAACGTTTAGATGGGCCGGTACGTGGTAACGGTAAAGTAATTCAAGAATTAGAATCTTCATTCCGCGGCGCAGGTTGGAATGTTATTAAAGTAGTTTGGGGATCACGTTGGGATCCTTTGCTAGCAAAAGATAATGATGGCTTATTACGCAAACGCATGGAAGAGTGTGTGGATGGTGAGTATCAAAACTATAAGGCCAACGATGGTGCTTATGCACGCGAAGAGTTCTTTGGAAAATACCCTGAACTAAAAGCCATGGTTGCTTCGATGTCTGATGAAGAAATTCAGCGTTTGAATCGCGGTGGGCATGATGCCATGAAGGTGTACGCAGCCTATGCGCAAGCAATGACAAATAATGGACGTCCAACTTTAATTCTCGCCAAAACGGTTAAAGGTTACGGCATGGGTTCTGCGGGTCAGGCTCAGAACAGTACTCACCAACAGAAAAAATTAGATAAAAATTCTCTCATCGAATTCCGTGACCGTTTTAATATTCCAGTTACTGATGAGCAGATTGATAGTCTACCGTTTGTAAAACCTGACCCACAATCGCCTGAAATGAAATACATGTTAGGGCAACGTGAAAAACTGGGTGGTTTCTTACCGCAACGTAAAAACGATGCGCCTAAACTTGAAATACCGAGTTTAGATATTTTCAAAGCACAATTAGCCGGTACCGGTGATAGAGAAGTATCTACCACTATGGCTTTTGTGAGAATGTTAACCGCATTAACCCGTGATAAAAAAATCGGTAAGAATATTGTTCCGATTGTTCCAGATGAAGCGCGTACTTTTGGTATGGAAGGCATGTTCCGTCAAATAGGAATTTATTCGTCTAAAGGCCAGTTGTATAAGCCGCAAGATGCTGACCAATTGATGTATTACCGTGAAGATAAAAGCGGGCAAATGCTTGAAGAGGGTATTAACGAAGGCGGTGCGGTTTGTTCATGGATTGCAGCTGGTACGGCGTATAACAATTACGGCGTGAACATGATTCCGTTTTATATTTACTACTCTATGTTTGGTTTCCAACGAGTTGGCGATTACATATGGGCCGCGGCCGATATGCAAGTTCGCGGATTCTTAATGGGAGGCACAGCCGGACGTACAACCTTAGCCGGTGAAGGTTTGCAACACCAAGATGGTCACAGCTTAGTCTTGTCATCAACCGTTCCAAATTGTGTCAGTTATGATCCGTGTTATGCCTTTGAGTTAGCGGTCATTATCCATGACGGTTTACGTCGCATGTATGTTGAAGAAGAAAGTGTTTTCTATTACCTAACCTGTATGAATGAAAACTATGTACATCCTGCTATGCCAGAAGGTGTTGAAGAAGGCATCTTGAAAGGCATGTATAAACTGCATGAAACTAAAGGCGCACAGATTCAGTTAATGGGTTCTGGCACTATTTTGCGTGAAGTAGAAAGAGCGGCAGTAATGCTAGCCGAAGATTATGGTATTAAGTCTGACGTTTGGAGTGTAACTTCATTCAGCGAATTACGTAGAGAAGGCTTAAGTGTTGATCGTTGGAATGCATTGCATCCTACTAAAGAAGCAAAACAATCCTATGTGTCGCAAGTTTTAGCTGGCACAGAAGAGCAACCATGCGTTGTGTCTACCGATTACATGAAAATTGTTCCTGATCAAATTCGTCAATGGGTTCCTGGTGATTTCCATGTGTTGGGTACTGACGGTTTTGGTCGAAGTGATGACAGAAAATCATTGCGCCGTTACTTTGAAGTTGATGCCGAGCACGTGGTTATTGCCGCTTTATACGCTTTACAACAACAAGGTAAAGTCAAAGCATCGGTAGTTGATGAAGCGATAGCAAAATACGATATCGATCCTGATCGCATTGAACCGGACAAGGGGTAAGCAGCAATGAGTATCCTAAAAATTAATGTTCCGGACATTGGTGATTTTTCTGATGTTGAAGTGATTGAAGTATTTGTTAGCGTTGGCGACAGTGTTGATGTTGAATCGCCACTAATTAGTATCGAAACCGACAAAGCCGTCATGGACGTACCATCGACGCATGCTGGTGTTGTTACTGCTGTGCATGCAAACCTAGGCGATAAAGTTTCCGAAGGTTCTGTAGTCATAGAGCTGGAAGTGAACGAGTCGGCAGGTGTTACTGACACAGTCGTAGAAGACAAAGCAGAAGAAGTTGCAGCACCAGTTGCGGTTGCCGCAAAAGCTGAGCCAAAATTAATCCAAGTTAAAGTTCCAGATATCGGTGACTTCTCTGATGTTGAAATTATTGAGTTGTTTGTAGCAGTCGGTGATGAATTAGCAGCAGAAGCACCTTTAATTAGTATTGAAACTGATAAAGCGGTAATGGATGTACCGGCTCCTGAAGCCGGTACGGTTAAAGCCGTGCACGTGGCAATTGGCGATAAAGTGTCGCAAGACTCTTTAGTAATAGACTTATTAACCACAGGTGTTGCAGCTGCATCAGCAGAAATTCCAGCGCTACCACCATCACCTACCAGAGTTACAAAAGCGCCGCTGCATCAAGCTACACCAGCCACTTTTGTTCCTGCTGCTGCACCAAAAGCATTGCCACCAATTAGTGAAAGTGGTTTTGCTCAAGCATATGCTGGACCATCGGTACGAAAGCTTGCCAGAGAAATGGGCGTCAACTTGGGTCAAGTCACTGGTACTGGCGTTAAGCAACGTATTACCGCGGATGACGTTAAAGCCTTTGTTAAGTCTATTCTTAGTGGGCAAGCATCTTTAGGTACTGCTAGTGCATTGCCATCGTTACCAAAAGTAGATTTTTCTAAGTTTGGTGAAATTGATGTTCAACCACTTACACGTATTCAAAAAATATCCAGTAAGTTTTTGCAAGCGGCGTGGATTAATATTCCTCACGTTACCCAAAACGATACCGCTGATATTACTGATATGGATAATCTACGTAAGTCACTTAAGGCGGCGGCTTTAGAGCAGGGCGTGCGTCTTACACCATTAGCCTTTTTAATTAAAGCGTCTGTGAATGTGCTTAAACAGTTCCCAGCCTTTAATGGTTCATTGGCAGCTGATGGCGAAAATATGGTATTTAAAAAATACTTCCATATTGGCTTTGCTGCTGATACACCTAACGGTTTAGTAGTTCCGGTAATTAAAAATGCTGACCAAAAGAATCTATTTGAAATTGCCAAAGAAATGGGTGACTTAAGTGAATTGGCGAGAGCTGGTAAATTGGGTGCTAAAGATATGCAAGGCGGCACGTTTACTATTTCAAGTTTAGGTTCAATTGGTGGAACATTCTTTACTCCAATTATTAACGCGCCTGAAGTTGCCATTCTTGGTGTAGCGCTTCGTAATGGGTGTTGTTGGGATTTTGGTGTCGATGGC
>RCMY010002857.1_pt1 | contig 15523 bp, 17 predicted proteins | sample 2041341 | NCBI WGS metagenome assembly RCMY01 (sample SAMN09708234, study PRJNA481090) | Marine sediment metagenome, whole genome shotgun sequencing project.
CCCCAGTTGCGGGCCGACCCGTAAAGGCCGTGCGCGATCAGCAGGGTGGGTGCGTCGGTGCGGGTGCCGTGGTCGATCATGTTCAACATGGGGTCGGTGATACCGCGCCTATGCGCCCCGTTCCAGCCCCATTGAGCTTGGCCAGTGCGGCGGATAGTGTCGCGCGCGAGTAGGGGCGCGACATGATGGATCCAAAGCTGTTTCAGACAGAAATCGACGCGGCGGCGGACAAGCTGCGCACGCGCCTTGGTGCGCGGGGGCGCAATTTTGCCACGCGGTTGAAACGGGCCGGGCGCGATCTGCCCAAGCCTGCCCGGCAAGCCGGTTGGCGTCTGGTAGAGTTACAGGCGATGGTCGCGCATCCCAAGTTGCGGCGGCTGGTCAGGCGGACCGAGGTCGAGGCAGCGCTGAAGGAATTGGGCGCGCATCTGGACAAGATTAACGCGTCAGAGCGACGCATGGACCGGCTGCTGGGCTTTGCGGGCAGTGCGGTGGGCAACCTGCTGCTGCTGGCGGTTCTGCTGATCGCCTTCATGCGCTGGCGCGGCCTGATCTAAAACGCAAACGGCGCCGCTGTTTCCAGCGACGCCGCATTCGTGCAATTTTATCGCTTAGAGGTTGGGATAAAGCGGGAAGCGTTCGCACATTTGTGCAACTCCCTTGCGCACCTTCGCCTCGACCTCGTCATTGCCATCAGCGCCATTGGCGGCCAGACCGTCGACGACCTCGACGATCCAATCGCCGATCTGGCGGAACTCGGCCTCTTTGAAGCCGCGCGTCGTGCCTGCTGGGCTACCCAGACGCAGACCGCTGGTTACGGTCGGCTTTTCGGGGTCAAACGGCACGCCGTTCTTGTTGCAGGTGATATGCGCGCGGCCCAGTGCGGCGTCGGCGATGTTGCCGGTCACCTTTTTGGGGCGCAGATCAACCAGCATCAGATGCGTGTCGGTGCCGCCGGTGACGATATCGAGGCCACCCTTCATCAGTTGATCGGCCAGCGCCTGAGCGTTTTTGACGACCTGCTGGATGTAGCCCTTGAATTCGGGGCGCAGCGCCTCGCCAAAGGCGACGGCCTTGCCCGCGATGACGTGCATCAGGGGGCCGCCCTGAATTCCGGGAAAGATGGCCGAGTTGAATTTTTTCGCCAGCTTTTCGTCATTGGTCAGGATCATTCCGCCGCGGGGGCCGCGCAATGTCTTGTGCGTGGTCGTGGTGGCGACATGCGCGTGGGGGAAGGGCGACGGGTATTCGCCCGCCGCGATAAGACCCGCGAAATGCGCGACGTCGGCCAGAACGTAGGCGTCGACCATATCGGCGATCTCGCGGATACGCTTGAAATCCAGATGGCGGGGGATCGCGCTACCGCCGGCGATGATCATTTTCGGCTTATGCTCTTTGGCGAGCGCTTCCATCTGGTCGTAATCGACGTCCAGTGTGTCGCGGCGCACGCCGTACTGCACGGCGTTGAACCATTTGCCCGACTGGTTCGGCGCGGCACCGTGGGTCAGGTGGCCGCCCGCATCGAGGCTCATTCCCAGAATGGTGTCGCCGGGCTGAAGCAGCGCCTGCATGACGCCTTGGTTGGCCTGGCTGCCTGAGTTCGGCTGAACGTTGGCAAACCCGCACCCGAACAGCTTGCACGCCCGCTCGATCGCCAGATTCTCGGCCACGTCGACATACTGGCAGCCGCCATAATAACGCCGACCCGGATACCCTTCGGCGTATTTGTTCGTCATGACCGACCCTTGGGCCTCCATGACCGCAGCCGAAACGATGTTTTCTGACGCGATCAACTCAATCTCGCTGCGCTGGCGGCCCAGTTCGTTGGTGATCGAAGTATAAACCTCAGGGTCGCGATCGGACAGGGATTGGGTGAAAAAACCGGAGTCGGCCATGGGGTGGCTCCTTAGTTGATTTGACGTTGGCCAATTTTCTATCCGAAACAATCTTCCAATGTAAGTCGGGAATGCGACAATACCTTTCGCCAATGCGGCAGTGCTGGTAGTGCCGCGCAAACTGTGGTGTCATTGCCGCCTCGGGTGGAATTGACGAAATTGAGACGGATGAAACAGTCCATGAAGCAACGCATCGCCTTTCTGGCCAGTGACGCAGCAATAGCGCAGGCGGCGCGTGTATCACTGATCGGGCGCTATGGTGATGTGCCCGAGGATGCGGCGGATGTGATCGTGGCGCTGGGCGGTGACGGCTTCATGTTGCAGACGCTGCACCGGACCCAAGGGCTGGACGTGCCGGTTTACGGGATGAACCGCGGCACGGTCGGCTTTCTGATGAACGAATACAGTGAGCCTGACCTGATGGAGCGGCTCGCGGCGGCGTGCGAGGAGGTGATAAACCCCCTCTCGATGCGCGCGGAATCCGCCGATGGCACGCTGCACCATGCGCTGGCGATCAACGAGGTGTCTCTGTTGCGCGGTGGCCCGCAGGCGGCGCTGCTGCGCATATCGGTCGACGGCCTCGTGCGGCTTGAGGAACTGGTTTGCGACGGCGCAATGGTGGCGACGCCGGCCGGATCGACCGCCTATAATTACAGCGCGCATGGCCCGATCCTGCCGATTGGCTCGGATGTGCTGGCGCTGACGCCGGTCGCGGCCTTTCGCCCCCGCCGCTGGCGCGGCGCGCTTTTGCCCAAGGCGGCTGTGGTGCGTTTCGACACGCTGGAGCCGGACAAGCGTCCGGTGATGGCCGTCGCCGACAGCCACTCGGTCGAGAATGTGCTCTGGGTCGAAATCCGGTCAGAGCCCAGCATGGGTCACCGTATCCTGTTCGATCCCGGACACGGCCTCGAAGAGCGGTTGCTGCGCGAACAATTTGTCTGAATCAGGGTTCGTGTCTCGGAACCATATGCGATGCAGCCCGTTATGTAGCCAGTGACGGCTTGGAGATGTCTGAGCTTGATAAATTCTAGCTTTGAGGAGCGAAAAAGTGAACTGGGATACAATCAAAGGCAACTGGAAGCAGCTGACCGGTGCGGCGAAATCGAACTGGGGCAAGCTGACCGACGATGACGTCACGCAAGCCGCAGGCGAGCGCGATAAGCTGGTCGGCAAGGTTCAGGAACGTTACGGCATCGCCAAAGATGAAGCCGAGCGTCAGGTGGATGAGTTCGCCGCCAAGCACAAGCACTAGGCGCGCAAGTCCCCCCGCAGATCAGTGTCATGATCGGAAAGGTGGTCCCCAAGGGGCCGCCTTTTTTCGTGCATCGGTGGGTTTAACGGGCTTTTCTTGGCAAAACACCCAAGCTCATCGCCGGACGCATGCTGACCTTTTAGAATTTGCGCGCGCGGGCTATATTTGGGCCCGATGGGGAACGACACCTTGATCGGCGATACCGCCACAGCGCTGATGCGCAGAAGCCGGTTGAAGAGCGTGCAGACCGTGGGCCGTTTGTGAAAACACTCTACGCTGGGCGATATCAACGGGCTGATCACAGCAGAGTGGATCGCGCAGGCCTTGGCTGTACCTTGCGTGTGCAACCCGGCACCGCATGGTCAGCTATTATCACTGGCTGCGCAAATAGTCGTTCGATTACTCTGCTGCAACGCTTGCCCGCCTTGTGGAATTCGCGCTGGTTCTGGCCGATCCGGGGATGCACGCGGCGACCCGCGCATTCCTATGGCAGCGATGGTCAGACCGCCGTTCAGGAGTGGCGCTGCCATTTCATCCGGCTCGAAATTTTCGTACGCGATGCAGTCCCGGTATGGGCGCATCTGGGGTTTCGTCTGGATTTGGCCAAGGTGACACATCTCAGTGCGATGGTGATTACGCCGGATACCATATCGAAGAGACGGCGGCTCTGGTCTAATTGTTGTGCCGTGAGGATGTCGAGCGTTTCGGATATGCGTTCATAATGGCGAACATGTAGTTGAGTAACCAACAATCCAAAGGTCACGAGGTAACTGGTTCCAAATTGTGCGCTATGGCACCGCCATGCCAAGATTTGGGCGGCATGACGCCCGAAAATTCCTGTTAACCATGGGATAGTCCGCTTGACTGCGCGGAACCACAGCAGGAACGTATCCGGGACGAGATCGATGTTTCAATGGCTCGGCGCTGCCGCTGACAAAAGCTAGGTGGCCGAGGACGCGGTGACGGGGGTGGGCCAGATTGGCATCGCCGGCACCGTGCGCATTGCTCGCGGGCAGCCCCGACGGAATGCGCGGCATCCACCGCGGGCCGGACGGCGGGATAGATCACGCTGATCTTCGAGGATGAGCAGATAGCCTTCGCCGGTGGTGGCGCGATGCTACATTGCCTGCCGGCAGCGTCCGATTTGGTAGATGCCCGCGCGGCGACTGGCATCTACCGGTTGCTGGGCGCTGCGCACGCTCAGATCGGCGGGGGTGTGGATCAGGCGCGGTCGGCGGGGCTTCCTGGCATCAGGTCGTAGGGATGTTTCCAGCCCGGCAGCGCTTCGATCCGGCTCAGCCAGCGGTCTATGGCGTGCCATTCCGCGCGCTCGAACCCGAACGGTTCGGGGTAGAACAGATAGCCGCAGCAACTGAAATCGGCATTGCTGGGCCCGTCGCCGACGATCCAGTCGCGGTCGTCCAGATGCGCGTCAAGCGTCGCGTAGGCGCTGGCCAGGCGTCCTTGGAAAAAGGTAATCACGTCAGGCTTGCGCTTGGCCTCGGGGAGGAAGTTCATCAGGAAGCGCGTCATGCCCGCCTGGCTGCTGAGCTTGTGATTGTCCCACAGCACCCAGCGCAGGATATCGCGCGCCTCGGCAGCATTCTGGCCGCCGAATTTTCCTGACTTTTCCGTGATATGCATCTGGATGAGGCCCGATTGCGTCAGCACGTCGTCGCCGTCCACCAGCACCGGCACCTCGCCCATCACGTTCAGCTTGCGAAACGCCTCGCCGCGTGTTTCGCCGCCGAAGAAATCGACATAGACCGGCGCCCAGTCAAGGCCGCTAAGGGCCAGAGGCAGGGCCGCCTTGTAGGCGTTGCCCGACTCGCCCATGCAATAGAGTTTAATGGTCATCGTAATCCTTTCGGGGCAAAGCCTGCGGTTGTATTAGCCGGATTTGAGTATTTGGAGAACTTTGAGTATTTGGAGAACAATGAAAGGCGGGCGCGCGTGCGAAGGTCCGGGCTATCGCTTGCGTGCGTCAAGTTCAGAATTGAAGAGGCGCAATCTGTGAGAAAACGTGTCCTCATTGATGACGCTGTCGAAGTTCTCGAAGAGGAATGACAGCGCCTCGCCTTCGTCCAGCCCGGCCTCTTGCGCGAGGCGGCGCAGGCGTCGATACCCATCTTCGGTCATCGCGACGTTGAAACGTCTGGTCATGCGAAAGCGTTTAGGCATCAGCGGCTCCTTGCGGCGGCGGTGGCGGCCCTGCGCATCAGTGCGAGGCCGCGTCCAGTCTAAACCGCAAGGCGCGGGCGCGTCACCCCGGATAGCGCATCATCACTCGGCCGCGTGAGAGGTTGTCTCGCGCGCAGAGAGTATCTTCTCGGCGAAATCGATCTGACTGCGCAGATCCTCGATGGCCCCGTCCAGCTCGCTGCGCTGGCGGATCATGTCCTCAAGCCGCTCGCCGGCCAGTTCTCGGGTGCGCATTATCTGGGTATGTTGTTGATCGCCGGCGTCGTAGAGGTCCAGCAGCTGGCGGATCTGTTCGAGCGAAAAGCCAAAGCGCTTGCCGCGCAGGATCAGCTTGAGCCGGGCGCGATCGCGCTTGGTAAAGAGCCGCCTCTGCCCCTGCCGTATGGGGGCCAGCAACTCTTTAGCCTCATAGAATCTGAGCGTGCGGGGCGTTACCTCATACGTGTCGCACATCTGGCGTATGGTCATCGTCTCACTGGGCATCTTGGATTCACTGGGCATCTGGAACCTGATCTGTCTCGTTGCACTCTGTTATATGTCAGATAACCTGCGATGCTGCAGTTGCAATATGCGGGCCCGGTACGAGGTAGCGGACGTTACGTCACTTTTGCGTGTACTTGGGCGTGTACTTTGGCGCGCACGGGGCTTGCGCGGGCTGCGACGGGGGCCAATAAGGGCGTCTTGAACGGCACGCGCGGAGAGTTTCAGTGGCCAATTCGCAAATCAACGACAGGGTCCACCGATGAGCACGCCCGCCCATATCCGGCTGACGCATCGGCGTGTGCTGCGTATCGCCTGGCCTATCGTTTTGTCGAACGCGACAGTGCCGCTGCTGGGCATCGTCGACACGGGTGTTATCGGCCAGTTAGGGCAGGCCGCGCCTATCGGGGCGGTGGGTGTGGGCGCAGTGATCCTGACGGCGATCTACTGGATCTTTGGCTTCTTGCGGATGGGGACAAGTGGACTGACCGCGCAGGCGCGCGGCGCCGGCGATGCGCCCGAGGTGGTGGCAATGCTGACGCGGTCGCTGCTAATCGGGGCCTTGGGCGGGGCGCTGGTGCTGTTGGTGCATGTGCCGCTTTTCGCCGGGGCATTTGCGCTGGCCCCCGCCAGCGCCGAGGTCGAGGCGCTGGCACAGGATTATATGGCGATCCGCGTCTGGAGCGCGCCCGCCATGATCGCGCTCTTTGGCATGACCGGCTGGCTGATCGCGATGGAGCGGACCGCCGCAGTGCTGGTTATCCAGCTGGTGATGAACGGGCTGAACATCGCGCTGAACCTGTGGTTTGTGCTGGGACTGGACTGGGGCGTGAGCGGTGTCGCATGGGCCACCTTTGTCGCGGAATGGGCGGGGCTGGGATGTGCGTTTTATCTGTGTCGCGATGCGTTTCGGGTGCCGGCGTGGCGCAACTGGACATTGATTTTCGATACCGCGCGGCTGCGCCTGATTGCCTCGGTGAACACCGATATCCTGCTGCGCTCGGCGATGTTGGAGGTGGTGATGCTGTCCTTCATATTTCTAGGCAGCGATCTGGGCGACGTGACGCTGGCGGCGAACCAAGTGCTGGTGCAATTCTTGCACGTCAGCTCCTACATCATGGACGGCTTTGCCTTTGCTGCTGAGGCGCTGGTTGGGCAGGCGATTGGCGCGCGTGCGCGGGGCGCGGTCCGGCGCGCGTCGATCCTGACCAGCCAATGGGGCGTCGGGGCGGGCGTGCTGTTGGCAGTCTGCTTTGCCCTCTTCGGCGGCGCGGCGATCGATGCACTGGCCGCGTCGGATGCGGTACGCGAAGCGGGGCGCATGTATTTGCCTTACATGGTGGCCGCGCCGGTCTTTGGCGCAGCGGCATGGATGCTGGACGGCATCTTTATCGGGGCGACGCGGACCCGTGACATGCGCAACATGATGGCGCTGTCGCTGGTTGTCTATGGCGCTGCGTTGTTGGCGCTGGTGCCGATCTTTGGAAATTACGGTCTGTGGATGGCGCTGCTGGTCAGCTTTGCCATCCGGGGCGCGACCCTTGGTGCGCGTTATCCCGCGCTGGAGCGTGCGGCAGGCTAAGGCGCTGATGCGCTCAGGTATCGGTCAGGGCCAGAACCGCCTCGGGCGGGCGACCGATGATTGCACGCGTATCCGTCAGGGCCAAGGGTCGCTCGATCAGCTTTGGCTGCGTGGCCATGGCGGCGAAAAGAGCGTCGTCGCTGGCGTCGCGGCTCAGCCCAAGCGCGCGGAACTCTGCCTCGTCGGTGCGCAGCATGGCGATGACCGGCCCGCCCAGCAGGGCGTGCGCCGCGCGCAGCTCAGCCTCGCAAGGCGCGTCCTCTAGGTAGCGGCGCACCGTCACCTCACCGCGATCCTCCAGCAGCGCCAATGCGGCGCGCGATTTCGAGCAGCGCGGATTGTGCCAGAGCGTGATCACAGCCAGTCCTCACGCCCGGTGCCGACCGCCTCGGAGACATTGGCGTAACCGTCCGCCTCCAGCAGTCGGTCCAGCCCGCGCGCGATGCGCGGAACCAGCGATAACCCCTGATAGACCAGCGCAGAATAGAGTTGCACCGCACTCGCGCCAGCGCGAATCTTGGCATAGGCGTCTTCGGGCGTGGCAATGCCGCCGACGCCGATCAGGGGCATCTTGCCGTCGGTCAGTTGCGACAGGCGCGCCAATACCCGCGTCGAACGTTCAAAAAGCGGTGCGCCTGACAGCCCGCCCGCCTCGTCGCGCGCCGCCGACACCAGCCCGCTGCGATCCAGTGTCGTGTTGGTGGCGATGATCCCGGCGAGGTCCGCGCGCTGCGCCACTTCGGCAATTTCGCCAAGGGCGGTATCGTTCAGATCCGGCGCGATCTTGAGAAAGATGGGGATGGGCCGTTCCAGCCAGTTGCGCGCCTCCATGACGCCTGCCAGCAGCGCAGCAAGGGCATCGGCGCCTTGCAGATCGCGCAGCTTTTCGGTGTTGGGGCTGGAGACGTTGACCGTGGCAAAATCCAGATGCCGCCCGCAATGCGCCAGCACGCGGGCAAAATCCTCGGCCCGGTCGCCGCTGTCCTTGTTGGCGCCGAGGTTCAGCCCGATCACGGCATCCTTGGGCCGCTGCGCCAGCCGCTCTGCCGCCGCTTCCATGCCAAGGTTGTTGAAGCCAAAGCGGTTGATCACCGCGCGATCGTCGGGCAACCGAAAGAGGCGCGGGCGCGGATTGCCCTGCTGCGCGCGCGGCGTTACCGCGCCCACCTCAATCATGCCGAACCCGGCGCGCGCCAGCGGCGCCAATGCCTCGGCGTTCTTGTCGAAACCGGCAGCAAGGCCAACCGGATTGTCCAGTTCCAGCCCCGCCGCTTTACAAGCTAGGCGCGATGACGTGACCCGGCCCGGCAAAGGCACCAGCCCCGCACGCAGTGCGCGTAACGCCAGCCCATGCGCCCGCTCGGGGTCCAGCCGGTGCAGAAGCGCGAGGCCGATCCGGTCCAGTCCGCTCATTCGCCACCCACCGGAAACTGATGCACGCCGTCCGCCAACGGCAGCGGCTGCGCCCATCCCACATCTGTCAGGCGCAACTCGCGGTAAAGATGCGGAAACAGCGCGCCACCGCGCGACTCCTCCCATTTCAGGTCTTCACCCAGCCGATTTGCCTCGACGCCCAACAGCATCAGGCCATCCTCGCCAGCAAAGTGCTTGGCCGCCGTTTCGGGCGCCTGCGCGACTGTCGACAGGTGAACATAGCCATCGGCAATATCCACCGGCGCCCCGGCGCTGCTGCCAGCGGCGCGCAGCGCCTTCCACTCATCCGCACGAAATATCTTGTATAGGGTCATGCGCCCCTGATGCCGCGCGCCGCCCGCCCGGTCAAGCGGCGAGGGCTGGCCAATGCGGCTCTTTCGCTGTTCTTTAAATACTCAAATCGCGCCCGCCAGACGGCGCCACCTTTGCAAAGGTGCGCCTATCCGGCATATCAAAGGCATCACGAAAGGCGGACACATGAGCCAAGTCAAATCCCAGTATGAGGCTTATCCCTATCCCGCCCGCGATCCTGCGGACGAGGCCAAGAGGCTGATCAGCGGATCGCCCTCACATCCGCTGGAAATCGACCATTTCCTGTTCGGTGGGCGGCGTGACTGGTCGCAGCCCCTGCGCGTGTTGGTGGCGGGCGGCGGCACGGGCGACGGGTTGATCCAGCTGGCGCAGATGATGGCGCAACTGCGCAAACCGTGCGAGATCACCTATGTCGATCTCAGCATCGCCTCACGCCGTATCGCCGAGGCGCGGGCAGAGGCGCGTGGCCTGACCGGCATCCGATTTGTCACTGGTTCGCTGCTGGACGCGGCGGATCTGGGCGTTTTTGACTACATAGATTGTTGCGGCGTGCTGCATCATCTGCCCGATCCTGCGGCAGGCTTCGCCGCCCTGCGCGCCGCCCTCGCGCCCGAGGCGACAGAGCTGGGCGGCGGCCTTGGTTTCATGGTCTACGCGCCACATGGCCGCGCGGGGGTCTATCCGCTGCAGGCCGCGTTCGGTGCGCTATACGATGGCCTCGCACCCGAAGATCGGCTGAAGGCCGCGCGGTCGCTGGTGGCGGCGTTACCCGCAGGGCATCCTTTTGCCCGCAATCCCAATCTGGGCGATCACAAGGACAGCGATGCGGGCTTTTACGATCTGCTTTTGCACTCGCAGGACCGCGCCTTTGACGTCGCAGAACTGCTGCAGGTGCTGGAGGTTAGCGACTGGGCGCTGGGCGGCTTTACGATACCCGCACTCTATGACCTCGCGCGCATCGCACCCGTTCCGGACCACCTGACCGCCGCACAGCGCATGGCCGTGGCCGAGCAACTGCGCGGCACCATCAAGACGCATGTCGCCTACGCACTGCCGCAAGGCGCCGCGCGGCCACCGGCGACTGGCCGGGACCGGGCGTCGATCCCGCATCTAAAGGGCGTGCAGGCCGGACCGCTGGCGCAGGCCATTGCGCGCGGCGCCACACCCAAGCTGAATTTCGGCGGTATCGACGCGGCGCTGAGCCTGCCAAAAGAAGCCGCGCCTCTGATCGCCGCGATCGACGGGCGGCGCAGCATTGCGCAGATCATGCAGACCACAAAACTGGATCCCATCCAGGCCGGCGCGCTTTGGGCCAAAGTTCACCGCGAGCTGGGCGATTGGGGCCTCATGCTCTATTCGCGGGCGCTGGCCTAGGGCGCATGTGCGCACGCTTTGCCCTGACGCTGCACTGCGACGCGGCCAAACGCACTGATCGGCAGGCGCTGTCAATCTCCCTCGAACGCGCAGAGCGCGCGCACGTCGATGCCCATCGCCTCGAGCCGCGCGCGCCCGCCAAGGTCAGGCAACTCGACGACAAAGGTGCAGGCGGCGATGCGCCCGCCCAGTTTTTCCACCAACAGCGTCGCGGCCTCGGCAGTGCCGCCCGTGGCCAGCAGATCGTCCACGATCAGCACGCTCTCGCCTGCCTCGATCGCGTCCTCGTGCAGCTCGAAGGTGGCCGTGCCATATTCCAGCGCGTAGCTCTGCGAAATGACCGCGCCGGGCAGCTTGCCCGCCTTGCGCACGGGAACGAAGCCCGCGCCCAAGCGATAGGCGACCGCACCGCCCAGAATAAAGCCGCGCGCTTCCAGCCCGATCACCTTGTCGATGTGCTGGTCGGCCCAAGGCGCGGCCAGCTGATCGATGCTCATCCGCAGGCCGTGCGGATCGGCGAGCAGGCTCGTCACGTCACGAAACATGATCCCCGGCTGCGGGAAGTCAGGGATCGTGCGGATCAGATCGCGGATGGAATTGGCGGGCATGGCTGCTCCTTTGGGTGTCACGCCGCACCACGCCGCAGCAGCGCCGTCGCCAGCCCCATCGCGATCAGCGCGCCACCGCCCGCGCGGGTGAGCCACGCGATCACGCCGGGCCGTGCGATGCGCGCGCGCATCCGATCCGCCAACAGCGCGTAGACCAGCGCATTCAGTGCGGCGAGGCCGACGAACGTGCCAATCAGGATGGCAAATTGCGGTGTGAGGGCGGCGTCCAGCACCACGAATTGCGGCACGAAGGCGATAAAGAAGACGATGGATTTCGGGTTGAGCGCCGTCACTGTCGCTGCGTGCCAGAATACGCCGCGCCCGGTTACCTGCGCGCCGTCAGGAAGGGTCAGACCCGCGCCCGGCGCGCTGCGGATCAGCTTGATCCCCAGCCAGATCAGATAGGCCGCGCCGATCCATTTCAGTGCCGTGAACAACGTGGCCGACGCCAGCACCAGTGCCCCAAGGCCCATCAGAGACGCCGTCATCGCCACCAGATCGCCTAAAGCAACACCGCCCGCCGACGCCAGCGCGACGCCGCGCCCCTTGCTGAGCGCATAGCTCAGAACTAACAGAACGGTCGGGCCGGGGATCAACAACAGCGCGGTCGAGGCGGCGACGAATGCCAGCCAGAGATCGAATGACATAGAATAGAGTCCTTGTAGGTTTTGCGCGGGTCAGTCTGCTGCTCTATTCAGCACGCGCCCGGCCACTGCGTCCAGCGTTTGCGTAACTGCTGGATCGCGTGCCCCCGGCGCGGTCAGAATGGCATATTCCAGCGCGCGATCGCAGCCATGCGGGCAAGGGGCGGGCAGGTCGCTCAAATGGTCGGGCAAGGCGCGCAGCATGTCCTTGGCGCGCGCGGCATTGCCGGTCAACGTGGCAATGATCGCGGTCACATCCACCTCGCCGTGATCGGGGTGCCAGCTGTCGAAATCGGTGATCATGGCGACCGAGGCGTAGCACATCTCGGCCTCGCGGGCGAGCTTGGCCTCGGGCATCCCGGTCATGCCGATCACGTCACACCCCCAGACCTCACGGTAAAGTTTGCTTTCGGCCAGCGTGGAAAATTGCGGGCCCTCCATGGCGAGGTATGTGCCGCCCCTATGAACACAGGCGCCCGCCGCCTCGGCCGCATCCGCGCAGGCAGCGCCGAGGCGCGCGCAGATAGGATGGGCTACGCTGACATGTGCCACGCAGCCGGGGCCGAAGAAGGATTTCTCGCGCTGGAACGTCCGGTCGACATATTGATCGAGGATCACGAAATCACCGGGCGCCATATCCTCGCGGAACGACCCGCAGGCAGAGACGCTGACGATATCGGTGACGCCCAGCCGCTTTAGTGCGTCGATATTGGCGCGGTAGGGCACCGAAGACGGCGTATGCACATGTCCGCGCCCGTGTCGGGGCAGGAACGCCATTGGCGTCCCGTTCAGGGTGCCGGTCAGGATCCGGTCCGAGGGCGCGCCGAAGGAACTGTCGACTGCGCGCCATTCAGCGCCCTTGAGGCCCTCCATGTCGTAGACGCCCGAGCCGCCGATCACACCGATCATTCTGCTGTCCATTTGATCCCCTTCGTCGTTGCCTGCGCCAAGTTTAGGCGGCTGAGCTGCGGATGAAAAGCGGCGGGGCGACTGGGCGGCACCAGAAAATTCGCGAATTTTGTCGTGTGGCGCTTTGGATTTAGGGGTTTCGCAACAGATTGGGTGCTAAATCAAGTGTAGCCAAGAGGGCGGGGGGCAGTTAAAGGGGCCAATCTCTCGCACAGACGCATGATGACAGGACGCATACCTTGAAAACCTCGCTGGCCGCCTTCGCCAAGACTATCACGATGCCCGATTTGCGCGTCATGCAGGACGAAACGTTCAGCGTCTCGCGCGTGCGGATCGAGCTGTTGGCGGGTCTGACGGTCGCGTTGGCGCTGGTGCCCGAGGCGGTCGCCTTTGCCTTTGTCGCCGGTGTGCATCCGCTGGTCGGGCTCTATGCCGCGTTCCTCGTCGGGCTCGTCACCGCCTTGATTGGCGGGCGGCCCGGCATGATCTCGGGCGCGACGGGTGCGCTGGCGGTGGTCATGGTTGCGCTGGTGGCGCAGCACGGGGTCGAATATCTCTTTGCGACTGTGGTGCTGATGGGCGTCCTTCAGTTGATTGCGGGTGCGCTGAAATGGGGCAAGTTCATACGCCTTGTGCCGCATCCCGTCATGCTCGGCTTCGTTAACGGCCTCGCTATCGTGATCTTTCTCGCGCAGATGAGCCAGTTCAAGGTGCCGGGAACGATGGTGGATACCGGCCACGGTGTCGGCGGTGGCGTGTGGCTGAGCGGTCAGCCCCTGCTGATCATGCTGGGCCTCGTCGGTCTGACCATGCTGATCATCTGGGTGATGCCGCGCATCACGCGCGCCGTTCCCGCACCGCTGGCCGGCATCGGTGTGGTCGCGGCCCTTGTGATCGTCTTTGGCTTTGATGTGCCGCGCGTCGGCGATCTGGCCTCGATCAAGGGTGGTCTGCCGTCCTTTCATGTCCCGATGGTGCCGTTCAATCTGGAAACCTTTCAGATTATCCTGCCCTACGCGATCATCCTCGCGGCCATTGGCCTGATCGAAAGCTTGCTGACGCTGAACCTCGTCGGTGAGATGGTCGGGCGCCGGGGCGGTGCCAGCCAAGAGTGTATCGCCCAAGGTCTGGCCAACACGCTGACCGGATTTTTCGGCGGTATGGGCGGCTGCGCGATGATCGGTCAGTCGATGATCAACGTCAAATCGGGCGGGCGCACGCGTATCGCTGGAATCGCGGCGGCGCTGTTTCTGCTGATCTTCATCCTCTTTGCCGCGCCGCTGATCGAGCAAATTCCGCTCGCGGCCCTGGTTGGCGTGATGTTCATGGTGGTGATCGGCACATTCGCGTGGAATTCACTGACCATCCTGCGCAAGGTTCCGCTGACCGACGCGATGGTGATCGTGCTGGTGACGGCGGTGACGGTGAAATACGACCTCGCCATCGCGGTGGTCGTCGGTGTGATTGTGTCGGCGCTGGCCTATTCGTGGAACAACGCGAAACGCATCCACGCGGTGACCAAGATGGACGACAGCGGCGCCAAGGTCTACCGCATCGAAGGGCCGCTGTTCTTTGGTTCTGCCGAAGGGTTTGGAGAGTTGTTTGACGTGGACGGCGATCCCGACGCGGTGATCGTCGATTTCGACCAGAGCCGGGTGGTGGATCAATCCGCCTTGCAGGCGATCGAGACATTGGCGGGCAAATATGAGGCGGCGGGCAAGCGGCTGCAACTGCGCCATCTGAGCCGCGATTGCCACCGTCTGCTGACCAAGGCGGGCCACCTGATGATCGACAGCGACGATGATCCCGATTACGCCATCGCGGTCGATTACGGTGTGCGCACCGGGATTCTCGGCGTGGGCCACTGAAGGCGCGGCTGGGATGACCTTTTGGGTGATCCTGTCTGGGTTGATGCCGTCCTTCCTGCTGGTGGGCCTCGGCGGTCTGGTTCGCGGGCGCCTGACAGAAAATGCGTGGCAGGGCCTTGATCGGCTGAACTATGAAATCTTGTTTCCGGCGCTGTTGTTCGTCGCCGCCTCGTCCCGCCCGATTGCGCTGGGCGCGGTGGCGACGATTGCGCCCGCCGTTTGGGCGATCCTGATCTGCGGGCTGATCGCCGGGTATGGCGCGCGGCGCTTTGGCCCCGAACGGTTCCTTGATTTCGCAGGCGTGTGGCAGACTGCGTGGCGGTTCAATTCGGCCATCGGGTTCATTGCGGCGGGGGCGCTCGTTGGGCTGGAACCGGCGCTGATGGCCGTCACCATCGGGTTGGCGGTGCCGCTGGCGAATGTGTTCGCCGTGTCGGCCCTGTCTCGCGGCGGCGCGTTGGGGGTCGGGGCCACGATCCGGCGGATCGCGCTCAACCCGTTTTTGCTGGCCTCGCTGGGTGGCGTGCTGGTCGGAGTGTCGGGATACGCTGTCCCGCAGCTTATCCTCGGTCCGCTGCGCCTATTGGCAGACGCGGCGATCCCCATCGCGCTGATGTCGGTCGGGGCGACGATGCGTTGGGGCGCGTTGGCGCGGTTGGACCGGTTCAACGGCATGCTTTGCGGGGTCAAGCTGTTGCTGCTGCCCGCGCTGGTCACGACGGGCGCGCTGATCCTCGGAGCATCGGGGCCGTATGTCGCCGTGCTGCTGGTGTTCGCCGCATTGCCGACCACCTCGGCGGCGCATGTCCTGGCCGCCGGGTTCGGCGCGAACCGCGAGATGGCAGCGACGCTCGTGGCGCAATCGACATTGCTGAGCGTGGTGACATTGCCGCTGTGGATGGCGCTGGCGCAGGGGCTGTTCCTGCGCTGAACGTGCACCGTCAGTCGTCGGGACGATCGAGT
>RCMY010002858.1_pt1 | contig 15522 bp, 14 predicted proteins | sample 2041341 | NCBI WGS metagenome assembly RCMY01 (sample SAMN09708234, study PRJNA481090) | Marine sediment metagenome, whole genome shotgun sequencing project.
TGATGCGATGATGGCGACCGAGCTTGAGTTTTGCCTGTTCGAGAAAAGCTTTGACGATATCCGCAAAGAGGACTTTCGCGATCTACAGCCTTTCAGCGGCTATAACGAAGATTATCACATTCTGCAGACCACCAAAGAAGAGTGCGTGATGCGCCCGGTCCGCAATCATCTGTATGCGGCAGGCATCCCGATTGAGAACACAAAAGGCGAGGCGGAAACGGGTCAGGCAGAGTTGAATATCCGCTATGGTGCGGCTCTTGATTGCGCCGATCATCACACGATTGCCAAACACGCCATCAAAGAGATTGCATGGCAACAAGGCCACGCAGCAACGTTTTTGCCCAAGTGGCGGCACGACAAAGTCGGCAGTTCATCGCATGTGCATCAATCGCTATGGCAGGACGGAACGGCGATGTTTTTTGATGCATCGCGCGACCTCGGCATGTCCGAACTGATGAGCCACTACATGGCCGGTTTGATCGCCTGCGCGCCAGATTACATCTATTTCCTCGCCCCCTACGTCAACAGCTACAAACGGTTCGTGAAGGGCACGTTTGCACCCACCAAGACTGTTTGGTCCGTCGACAACAGAACGGCTGGATTTCGCCTTTGCGGTGCTGGGACCAAGGGCGTGCGCGTCGAATGCCGGATCGGTGGTTCGGATCTCAATCCCTATCTGGCCCAAGCCGTCATGCTGGCGGCGGGCATAAAAGGGATAGAGGAGAAAATGGAGCTGGCATCGGCAACCAAAGGCGATGTCTATGAGGATAGCAAAGCCGCCGATATTCCGCAGACATTGCGGGCGGCGACCGAAAGTTTGCGCAACTCGGTGTTTCTGCGCGAGGCCTTGGGCGACGACGTGGTGGACCACTACACCCGCGCTGCCGAATGGGAACAGGAAGAATTTGACCGCGCTGTGACCGATTGGGAAATCGCGCGTGGCTTTGAAAGGGCTTAGGGCTGATGGCCGTAACATGCATCTCACCGATTGACGGTTCGGTCTTTGCCGAACGTCCAACACTGTTGCGAAACGAGGCGGATGCCGCAGTCGCGCGGGCGAAAGCCGCTCAGATTGCATGGGCCGCTAAACCGCTCGAAGACCGTATCGCACTGGTGCGCGCAGGCGTCGCTGCGGTTGGGGCTATGAACGATGAGATTGTCCCGGAACTTGCCTGGCAAATGGGCCGACCCGTTCGCTACGGCGGCGAGTTTGGCGGCTTTGACGAACGCGCGACCTACATGGCCGATATCGCTCATGAGGCGCTGGCTCCGATGGTTGTCGAAGACAGCGACGCCTTTCGCCGGGTCATCAAACGCGTACCACACGGGCTGGTTTTGGTCGTCGCGCCGTGGAATTATCCGTATATGACGGCGATCAACACGGTTGCTCCGGCTCTGATCGCAGGCAATGCGGTGATGTTGAAACACGCTTCGCAAACCCCGTTGGTTGGCGAACGCATGGCGCGCGCGTTCCACAGCGTAGGCATCCCTAAGGACGTGTTTCAAAACGTGTTCCTGGACCACCAAACAACGTCCGAGCTGATTGCGGACCGCGCCTTTGGCTTCGTGAACTTTACCGGCTCGGTTGGCGGTGGCAAAGCTATGGAAACCGCAGCCGCCGGGACCTTTACCGGTGTCGGGTTGGAACTTGGCGGCAAGGACCCTGGATACGTCAGGGCGGACGCTAATCTAGATGCAGCCGTCGAAACCTTGATCGATGCCGCCATGTTCAACTCTGGACAGTGCTGTTGCGGGATCGAACGCATCTACGTCGCTGAAGCGCTTTTTGGAGGTTTCGTTGAGAAAGCCGTTTCGATCGTCAATGGTTACAAACTTGGCAACCCATTGGACGCCGAAACAACGCTTGGGCCCATGGCCCACGTTCGCTTTGCAGACGAGGTGCGTGCGCAAAACGCCGAAGCCATCGCGCAAGGTGCCATAGCGCATATCGATCCGGCGCATTTCCCGCAAGATAATGGCGCCTATCTGATGCCGCAAATTCTCACCAATGTGAGCCATGATATGCGCGTGATGCGCGAAGAAAGCTTTGGCCCTGTCGTGGGCATAATGCCGGTCAAAGACGACGCCGAAGCAATACGCCTGATGAATGACAGCGATTTCGGTCTCACGGCGTCGGTTTGGACGCAGGACGTACCTCGCGCCGAAGCCATTGCTGACCAGATCGAAACTGGCACCGTCTTCATGAACCGCGCCGATTATCTTGATCCAGCGCTGTGTTGGACGGGCTGCAAAAATACGGGCCGTGGAGGAGGGTTATCCGTCATTGGCTACCACAACCTGACCCGTCCCAAATCCTATCACTTTAAGAAAGGCTAAGCCTGTGAGTATCGTCGCAAATTGGTCCTATCCGACTGCCATCCGGTTCGGAGCGGGGCGCATTTCAGAGATTGCTGATGCCTGTGCCGTTGCCGGCATCAAGAGACCTCTTTTGGTCACTGATCGCGGGCTTGCAGCCATGGAAATAACGACCAACACGCTTGATCTGTTGCAAGAAGCGGGGCTTGGCCGCGCCGTTTTTGCTGATGTTGATCCCAACCCGAATGAGAAGAACGCCGTTGCCGGGGTGAAAGCCTTTAAGGACGGTGGCCACGATGGGGTTGTGGCGTTTGGCGGCGGGTCTGGACTTGATCTGGGAAAACTGGTGGCCTTTCTGGCTGGGCAGTCACGGCCGCTCTGGGACTTTGAGGATATTGGCGATTGGTGGACCCGCGCGGACGCAGAGGCCATCGCACCGATTGTTGCGGTGCCAACCACTGCGGGCACCGGATCCGAGGTGGGGCGCGCTTCGGTCATCACCAATTCTGAAACGGCGCAAAAGAAGATCATCTTCCACCCCAAGTTTCTGCCGACAGTGGTTATCTGTGATCCTGAGCTAACAGTTGGGATGCCGAAATTTATCACTGCAGGAACTGGTCTGGATGCATTTGCGCACTGCGTCGAAGCCTATTGCTCGCCGCACTATCACCCCATGTCGCAAGGAATGGCGCTTGAGGGCATGAGGCTTGTGAAAGAGTTTCTGCCGCGCGCTTATGCCGACGGCACTGATCTTGAGGCTCGGGCGCATATGATGTCTGCGGCCACGATGGGGGCGACGGCGTTCCAAAAGGGTCTCGGGGCGATCCATGCTTTGTCGCATCCGATTGGGGCCATTTATCACACGCACCACGGGACAACAAACGCTGTGTGTATGCCGGCGGTGTTGCAGTTCAACAAACCTGCAATTGAAGCCGTTATAGGGCGCGCTGCAAACTATCTTGGCATAAGCCACGGGTTCGACGGTTTTTGTAACTACGTAGACGCGCTTAACGACGCGCTTGGCATCCCCAAGAAATTATCAGGCCTTGGGATCGAAAACCCCGATATTGATCGCATCGTTGAGGGCGCTCTGATTGACCCGAGCACAGGCGGCAATCCGATCAAGATGACGCCGAAGAACACGCGGGAATTGTTGCTGGAAATTATTTAAGCCCGCTCGGAGTAGGCCCAAGGCTAGGTACGTTTTGGGAAGCCTAGAAATTGCGCATATCGTCGGCGAGCGCTTTGAAAAACCACCGCTGAAAAGCAAAAATCAGGAACAATGGTGGCAATATCGACAATGTCACCATTGCCATTCCCGGCCCGCTTTCTTGGCCAATCAAACGAATGCCACGCACGAGTGTGTAGAGGCTTTCATCGGTACTGATCATCAGTGGCCATAGATACTGATTCCAACCGATCATGAAAGTGACGACAAAAATCGCTCCGCCACGGCGCCACGATAGCGGAATGATGAAGTCGACAAAAAATCGAACCGGGCCTGCGCCATCAAGTTTTGCCGCCTCAAGGTATTCGTTCGGGAAGATCAAGAACAATTGCCGAAAGAACAATGTTCCTAGCGCAACGGCCAGCGTCGGGAGTATCATGCCCACATGGGTGTTGATAAGGCCGAGGGAGTCGGTCACCAAGAAGGTCGTTATGAAGCGACTTTCAAGCGGCAAAAGAAGCGTGGCGAGTGTGAGCCAAAATAGGATTCCAGCGAGCGGCATCCGAAAATAAACCAACGCATAAGCGCCCATGAGCGAGATCAGCGTCGTGGCGCTTGCAACGCCGAGCGCTATGATCAGCGAATTCTTAAGCATGTCAGCCGCAGTGATTTGATCCGTGAACCCGGCCCGCATCGTCAGAACTTGGGAGTAGTTTTGCACAGCATTGGTGCCGGGCAGAAACTGCAATCCATTGCTTACAAGAAGCGACGTTTCCTGTGTTGAAGATGCAAAGACGATCACCATCGGCAGAAAAATAAACGCAACACCGGCAAGCAAGATCACATGATTAGTGACATTGCGTAGAAAGTTTCCTTGCTGAGAAGTCACGTCGCGAATGCAGCCTCGGACATTGATAGAAGCTCGTCAAAAATCGCTGGCGCGCCCGCGATCACGCGCCCGCCAGTGGCAAGCATCTGATTTGCGCTTTGCGCTTCGACCTTTCCGCCCGCCTCCGCAATTAGAAGCTGCCCCGCAAGGCAATCCCAGGCATTCATATGCGCCTCGGTGTAGCCAATGAGGCGCCCAGCTGCCACGTAGGCCAGCATCAAACCACCCGACGCGTTGCGAAAGAATATCCCGCCGCGCTCTGACAATTCGGAAATCAGATTGGACGCCGCTTGGGTGGCCGAGCGCCCGTTCATACCAACTCCGACAGAGCCGTCGTTAAGACTTTTTGTGGTGCTGACCCTCAATTTTGTATCGTTCACGAACGCGCCTTGGCCGGTGGCACCCCAGAACATTTCGTTGGTGGAAGGCTCGAAGATGACACCAACCTTTGTTTGATCCTCGTGCACGCAGGCCAAAATCACACACCATTGCGGAATGCCGTTCACAAAATTTGCGGTGCCGTCGATAGGGTCAATCACCCAACTCCAGCCCGATTTCGATGGAACATCGGCATGCTCTTCGCCGTAGATCCCGTCTTCAGGAAAGCAGGCTGAAATCTGTTCTCGAATAAACGCTTCTACCTCTAGGTCGGCGTTTGAGACGTAGTCTTGCGCACCTTTCGACTGGATGTCCAAGGAGGTAATATCGCGAAAAAAATCTAATCCCATTGCCCCGGCGTCGCGCGCAAATTTTTTCGCCATATCCAGTCTGTTTGGTGTCATTTCAGACGTTCGCCGGTGTCTTTGCGGAACACAAAGGCAGTTGACGGGTCAAATCCCAGCGTCAGCTCGCCATCAATTTCTGGCAGCATGTCTTTGGTGCCCTTGAGGCAAATCTCTAGCTCGTCTCCCTCATCATTTTGCGCGCCATTTAATGCGCCATAGATGAGGTTCTCGCCGCCGTGCTGTTCAACCAGATCAATACGCATCGTAAATTGGCCACCTTCCGTCTGCGTGAGAACATCAGGCCGTATGCCAAGAACAAGCTCGGTGTTTTCGGGAAGGTCACTTAGTCCGCCCAGTTTTAGGGACCCGTTGTTGAGGGTCTGACCGTCGAACGTCACCGGTATTAAATTGATCTGTGGGGCGCCAATGAAAGACGCAACAAAAAGTGTCGAAGGGTTCGCGTAAAGCTCCATGGGGGCGCCCATTTGCTCGATTTTGCCCTCGTTTATCACCGCCAAACGGTCAGCAAGCGTCATCGCCTCGGTCTGGTCATGCGTTACATAGATCGAGGTCACTTTCAAACGACGTTGGAGTTTTTTGATTTCGATGCGCATCTGCACACGCAGCTTGGCGTCGAGATTGGACAATGGTTCATCGAAGAGAAACACCTGCGGCGCGCGCACAATAGCGCGGCCCATCGCGACGCGTTGACGTTGCCCGCCGGACAACTGGTTTGGTTGGCGATCGAGGTACGCGTCGATCTTCAGCATTTTGGCGGCGTCGTTGACCTTGGCCTCGATTTCGCGGGCCGGTATTTTGCGGTTCTTCAGGCCGTAAGACATATTCCCGCGAACACTCATGTGTGGGTAAAGCGCGTAGTTCTGAAAAACCATCGCCACGTCGCGTTCTGATGGCGAGACATCATTGATAACGCGGTCGCCGATAGTGATCTCGCCACCGGAGACACTTTCCAAACCGGCAACCATACGCAGTAGCGTAGACTTGCCGCAGCCCGAAGGGCCGACGAAGACGATCAACTCGCCAGATTTTATGTCCATGTCGACGCCTCGAATGGCATCTGCCCCGTTGGGGTAAGTTTTACGGACGGATTTTAGAGTTACACCCGACATCATTTCTCACTTTCGACAAGGCCCTTAACGAACCAGTTTTGGAAGACGAGCACGACGAGTACGGGCGGTAGAGTTGCCAGAATTGTCAGCGCAAAGGCTTTTTGGAATTGCGGCAGTTCACCGCCTTCGTTCAGCACTTGGTAGATCTGTTTGATGCCGATCACCAAGGTGTAATTCTCTTCCTTGGTTGTCATGATCAGCGGCCAGAGATACTGGTTCCAGCCGACCACAAACATGATGATCAGGATCGCCGCGATCATCGTCTTGGAGAGCGGCACAAGGATGTCTTTGAAAAACCCCCATGGCGTGGCGCCGTCAAGGCGCGCGGCTTCCAGAAGTTCATCGGGAACAGAGCGGAAGAATTGTCGGAAGAAAAACGTGCCGGTTGCAGAGGCGATTAGTGGCAATATCAGCCCGGTTCGTGTGTCTAGCAAGCCAAGGTCGGCGACCACTTTGTAGGACGGGATGATCCGCACTTCGAGCGGCAGCAAAAGGGTCATGAAGATGACCCAGAAAAGCGGTACGGCCAAACGAAAGCGGAAGTAAACAATCGCGTATGCCGCGAGCATTGAGATGATGACTTTGCCTACGGCGAAACCGACACCAAGGATCAGGCTGTTTTTCAACATTGTGGTGGCCGTGACTTTTTTCATCACCCCACCTTCGACGAAAAGCACCTCTTTATACGTCTCGAAGAAATGCCCGCCCGGCCACATTTGAAGGCCCTCGCGCAAGATGGTCTCGGGCGCATGAGTTGATGTCGCGAAGGCAACCCATACGGGCAATGTCATAAAGATTGCGCCGCAAATCAAAATCAGATGTGTGAGAAGAGTTGCGCCTTTCATCAGTAGTGCACCTTTTTCTCAATGAAGCGGAACTGGACCACTGTCAGCGCCAATACCAATAACATCAAGACCACCGACTGCGCCGAAGATCCGCCAAGGTCGGCGCCGCGAAACCCATCCTGAAACACCTTATAGACCAAGGTATTGGTAGAGCCGCCGGGTGCGCCCTGGGTTGTGGTGTCGATGATCCCGAAGGTTTCGAAGAAGGAGTAGGTGATATTGATGACCAACAGGAAGAACGTCGTCGGCGCCAGCAAGGGGAATGTGATGGTCCAAAAGCGTCGAAACGAGCTTTTGCAATCCATCGTCGCGGCTTCGAGAACTGATTTCGGAATGCCCTGCAAGCCTGAGAGGAAGAAGATGAAGTTGACGCTTACCTGTTTCCAGACCGAAATCAGAACGACCACGAAGCCTGCATCCACAGCATCCAATTTGTGGTCAAAGTCGAAACCGACTGCATTCATGAACCCGTAGAGGTCGCCGATCAGCGGGTTGAACATGAGGTTGCCCATCAGTCCTGCGACAGGCGGTGCGATGGCGTAGGCCCACATCAGGAGCGTTTTGTATGTCCTCGCGCCCTGGATGACTTCGTTCGCTTTAACGGCCAGCAACAGCGCAAAGGCTAGCGATAGAAATGTCACCAGAGTTGAATAAACCAGTGTAAATCCAGCGGCCTGTAGCCATGAGGACGTTAAGATTGTGTCGGAATAGTTGCGGAACCAGACAAACCGCGAGGAAAGGCCAAAGGCGTCCTCAAGCAAGAATGACTGATAGACTGCCTGTGCGGCGGGCCACAGAAAGAATACCACGATGATAATTATCTGGGGCGCCACAAAAAGGTAGGGAATGGGGCTGTGTTCGAATTGAACGCGCTTCATTGGGTTGTGCTTTCAGGTCGGCAGGAAATCGGCCAGCAAGAACGGGTCTCGCTGGCCGAATTAGGCATTTAGTTCACAGTTGCGTCGAAGCGTTCCAGCAAAGCGTTGCTTTCTTTCTCCATTTCCTCGAATGCCTCCTCAACGGTTGAAGCGCCCGAGAAGATATTGTCGAACTGATTGTACATCGCTTCGCGAATTTGCACGTAGTACCCAAGGCGATAGCCTTTGGTCCACTCGCCACCTGGCTGAGACAGCTGCAGGATACCAACTTCGGCGTCCGGTGTCGTCTCGTAGTAGCCATCAGCCTTTGCAACGGCATAGGCCGCAGTGGTGATTGGCACGTAGCCAGTTTCTCTGTGCCAGAAATACTGCTGTTCCGAGCTTGTCAGAAACGCAAGGAAGTCTGCGACGCCCTTGTTTTCTTCTTCGCTTTTTCCAGACATTGCAAAGAGAGCAGCGCCACCGATGAATGTGCCTTTAGGCTCATCAATGATCGACTTCCAGTACGGCAGGTAAGCCGCGCCAAATGCGAATTCAGCAGAATTGCTCAGTCCGCCGAACGAACCGGACGATCCCAACCACATCGCTGTTTTCTTTTGAACGAAGGCGTCCTGATTGTCGCCCCAGCCACGGCCGTAGAAGCCGTAATAGCCGGCATCGAGCCACTCCTTCACCTTACCCCAGTGCATTTTCATTTCAGGGTTGTTGTAGAGGATCTTCACGTCGGTGCTGTCATATCCGTTGTTACCGGTCGCCAGCTGAAGGTTGTGACGTGAATGGAAGTTCTCCGAGAAAATCCATGGGTTGTGGCTATTCGCGAGAGCCTGATATCCGGCAGCCTTGAACTTAGGCGCCATCACTTCGAACTCTTCCCAAGTTTCGGGCGGTCCGTCTATGCCAACTTCGGCGAAAATGTCCTTGTTGTAATAAAGGAGTGGCGTTGACGCATTGAATGGCATGCCAATCATCTTGCCGTCGCTGTCGGCATAAAAATAACGAACGCCCTCGATATAGTCGGCGCTATCAAAGCCACCGGCATATTGCGACATCAGATCGGCAACCGGAATTGTCGCGCCCGGTGCGTTGATGATCGTCGCAGCGCCAGCATCGAAAATCTGGATGAGGTTCGGCTGTTGCTTGGCGCGGAATGCCGCGATACCTGCCGTCATCGTGTCTTCGTAACCGCCCTTGTAGGTGGGGATTAGATTATATTCGCTTTGGCTTGCATTGTAGTTCGCCGCAATTTCTTCAACGACTTCACCAAGGCGACCGCCCATGGCGTGCCACCATTGAATGTCGGTTTGCGCAACGACTGGCGCGGCTAGCATAGAGAAGCCCGCGGCCATCAGTGTTACTATTTTCATAGGATTGCCCTTTTCATTTAGGAGTTCTTTTATCGAACAGATTTTCTTTAGGGACAAAGTTTAACAACTGCGTGACGCTACCGTCATGTCTGTGCCCCCCCCTGAAGAGTCGGAGCATTGAGTGTGTCTGAGCGGGTGTCAACCATTGGGCGCTTTTGCGTCATTTGCGGCAAGTCGGCGTCCAGCGAGGGTGGGGTATATTTTAAAGGGTTATATCCGAATGAACCGCCCAGTCCTCGATTGGAATTTCTTTCGCCGACCGCACGACCGTTGCACGATCGAAAATAATTCTGCGATGGCAGAGCGTGTCGATTTGTGTGCGAAGCTCTTCGTCGTCCAGATCTTTGGGCAACGGACCATATGCCAGACTAATGTGCGCCAAGAAATTCGATGACACGTCGCGAGACAGCTTCATCGACAACGATTTTCGAATATCAAAAATTTGGGACGGCAGGGAAACTTCAAGGTAGAGCGACATGAAATGGGCATCTGAGCGGGCGACATCAGCGACCCTTGCATTGATCGGGCCAACATCCGCGAAGGCGGCCTTGCAATGTTGCGCCGTGGTTTCGATAGAACCCTCTAAATCGCCAAGAAGTGTCAGGTGGGGCTCAAACACCGGCGTCTCCTGCAAAATAGCGAGGCGCTCGATCATGCAGCGCACTGCATTTGACGTGTCCTTGTCGGGCAGCAACCAGATCGAATGAGGTTCGTTGGTATCTTGCGTCATTGGTTTTCCGCCTACATGGCACAGTAGAATAAACGCCAAACGAGCTGAAATCGATGCCCGCACTTGGCGACGATTGGACGCGTCTGTTTGTCATTGGTTCACTGGGGAATAGCAAGGATTTCGGCGGTTGGCGTCTACTTTGTCCTGACACTTTGCCTGATAATCCGCGCGAGAGAGTTTCGAGCGCGCGATAGTCAGGGCGGGCGACTAAGGCTGGAATGACTGCCTTCGGGGACGGCAAAGTTAACGTTGTTAAGGCCCTCATAATTACGCTATCAGAACGCCAACAACGTGCCGATCCTGCGCCCGTGACTTAGAAAGCCCACACATCTGATGTCTGAACCGTGCCTGAAGATGGTATTAGTGACCCCCGAAATTCCGTACAATACCGGAGCAATTGGCCGGACCTGTGTGGCGCTGGAGCTGGAGCTGATCCTGATCAAGCCCTATGGGTTTTCCATCGACGAAAAGGCAGTTCGACGGGCCGGAACAGATTACTGGAAACATGTTCATCTCAGCGAATATGACAACTGGCAAAGCTTTCTGGATGAGCGCAAGCCACCACGCGACAGCCTCTATTTCTTCGAAGAACATGGCGCTCAGAGCTTTTATGCCCCCGAGTATCAAGATGATGCCTATATGGTTTTCGGCTGTGAATCTAAGGGGCTGCCAGTCGAGGTATTGGATGGCATGGATGATCGCGTTTTTAACTTGCCGATGCGCAGTCCACTTGTCCGATCTCTTAACTTGGCAAACGTCGCCACAGCGGTTGTTTATCAAGCCATGCGCTCTCAACTGGGCGGGTGAACGCTGCGATTGACGCGGTCGTTGGCACCATGCGCGTATGACGACTGCTAAGAGCGCATATTTCCTGTTTGCCACTCCGCGGTAAGCGTTTCGTATTCTGCCCGGCCACATTACACATTAGTTAGGGACTTTCCTAAGTATGCTTGCCGTTCGGTGGGCTAACTGTTACTTAGGCATATGGCTAAGTTAGATTCGCAACTTGATCTTTGCTTCTCGGCGCTGGGCGATCCCACGCGGCGCATGATCCTCCAGCGCCTTGCGCGTGGCGAGGCAAGCGTCAGCGAATTGGCCGAGCCGCATTCTATGGCGCTCCCTTCGCTTATGGGACACCTCAGAAAGCTGGAAGACGCCGGACTTGTGACGTCAACAAAGATCGGCAGAACGCGGACGTGTGCATTGACGCCAGACGCATTCGCGCCCGCCAAGGACTGGTTGAGCGAGCAGAGTGACGTTTGGGGAGGACGGCTCGACTGCCTCGATGACTATGTGATTAAACTCATGAAGGGACGCGACGAATGAACCTCGATACCAAAACCGATCTCAGCTTTACGCGCACGATCAATGCTCCGCGATCTGTACTTTGGGAGTGTTGGACGAAACCTGAGCATATCAAGAACTTCTTCATCCCAAAACCGCACAGCGTTGCCGATTGCGAGATTGATTTGCGTGTTGGCGGGAAGTTTAACACCACCTTCAGTATCGACGGCAATGTGATGCAAAACGAAGGCGTTTATCTTGAAGTTGTTGAAGGCAAGCGTCTGGTATTCACGGACGCTTTTAGCGAAGGCTGGAAACCCGCTGCTGACCCTTTCATGACCGCAATTATTGAATTCGAAGACGACGGAAACGGCGCAACGACATACACCGCAACCGCGCGACACCGGTCATCCGAAGCCCGGCAATCCCATGAGGACATGGGGTTTTTCGGCGGCTGGGGCACGGTTGCAACCCAGCTTGAAGACTACGCCAAATCGCTCGTTTGACCGATAGCTGAGGTTTGCCGCGCGCGATTTGAAGCAATGCCCGGAAAACATGCGCCTGCTTTCCTTACACGCCCCCTTGATCCTCGATGTCCTTGTCGCGCTCTGTCGCCCATCGGTTGAGCCATGCTAGTCCAGCCAAAGCCAGGCCAAGGAACAAGAGTGAGAAAACCCGGATGAGGCCGCCAAGTCCGCTGATGTCCACCAGGAAAACCTTGGCAACCGCAAGCCCGATCACCAACAGCCCCGCCTTGCGCAGCATCAAGCTGGAGCGTGCGAGCGATTGGTAAAACAATGCGGCTCCGACAGTCAGGAGCGCTACAGTGTAGCTGTAAAGTTCGGGCTGTCCGATCCCGGGTAAGCTCATGGCGTCCGGACCGCGCCAGAAGTGCCTGATCGCCAAGCCGAGCCATAGGCCGGTCAACGCGACTGATACCGCCATAAATCCTAGTCTGACGATTGGGTTGAGGCCGGTTAGCCACCGTGTGCCGACTGCCAGTATGACGGCTGGTAGCAGGTAGGCTGGGATCAATGTGTTGAGAATGCCCGGACCCAGAATTGGATTTCCAAAGACATCGAAAAGGGGATTAAATGCAGACACCGCAAGGGCAATTTGTGCGGCCGCAATAAACAAGAACGCCCCGCCCAGTATCGCGCGCACCTTTGAGAGCGCCCCGCCGAGTTCGAGCCTGCGGAGTTGCGCCAACCCAAGTGCTATCCAAATCGTGGCGCCTATCCCAACAGACCAATGGCTGACCGTTGAAATCTCGCCGCCCCAGCTCAGAATAGACCTGTAGAGCAACAGAGACATTAATATGCCAGCCGAGGAAAACACCGCACTTTCGAGCAGAACTTCCGATCTTGGGCGCTTTGCGGCCTTTACCAAGAGCCAAGCAACAGCAAATGCCAGCACGGCCCCGCCATGAGACAAAAGCATTTCAGCCAAGGGTGCGTCGATTGCCCAATCAATGCCGGGATCAATCACAAGCCGGTACCCCAAGGTCGTGATGCCGGCCAGAATATAGAGCCCCATAAGCGGCAAGTTGAATTGCCGATCAAGCCAAGCCGCGGCCACGACTGTAATCGCAAGCGCTGTTGTGAGCGCGGCGGAGGTGAACAAAATCACGACACCAAACGCAATACAGGCAAGCGCTGACAAGACTGCAATCGAGACGCGCTGCCTGTCTTCGGGTCCGTCTGCCTTGGCAAAACGCTCTGCCATGACGACCATCAATACTCCGATTGCCATAGCGTGAAGGGCCCAAATGTAGGCGCCAATCGTTTCGGCAGGGTCCCAGAACACTTCCATCGCGATGGCTAAAGCAGGCGCGAACAACGCGGCACCGACGGCAAGGAAAAACTGCGCCGGATCGCCGCGCAGGGAACGCCACGCTGCCACGATGGACAGGGCCATACCGATTGCCACAAGCGTCGTTGCCATAAGTGGCATGTCCGCTTCGGGTTCCATCGCGGCACTTGCCTTTTCGTTCCAAATGCGTGCGCCGCCCGCGACGACTGTGACAAGGACCGCTGCTGGCAAGGCCGCAAGGTCGCTAAGCGCCGTGGCATTTCGCGCCCAGATCAGCAGGGCTAAAGCCAAACCAGCAAGCACCAAAACGCCGGTCCAGAACAGATCTGTGCGGAACGTCTCAAATACCGTCAGCAAGATGAAACCGCTTGCCGCAACTACGGCTCCGCCAGCAAGCCGGGTCGGGAATTCCGGCCATGCATCGCCCTTTGCGCGCGCGAACACGGCGAGGCTTAACGTCGTTCCTGCATGATCCGGTATCAACTTGCGTACCGGGATGGCGATTGCCGCTAGGACCAATGCCGCACAATATATCACGAAATACGGTTGAACGAGCGAGCCTGACCCAAGCATCAACAAAAGCCCGGCCAAAAACCCCATCGTCAATGCGATGAGAGACACCCACGCCCAACGGCGCAGGGTATCGATGGCCAGTCCGACAATGGTCACTATCGCAAAATAGACGAGAAGCCAGGAGGGACTGTCCGATGAACCACCGATGATGAAAGGTGCAGCCATCGCTCCGATCACACCCACCGCGGCAAGAAGTGGTCCATAGAACCATCCCAAGATCAACGCCAACGCGCCCACCAATGCCATGCCGACAAGGGCAAGTTCTGGACCAATAAACCCGTAAAGCAATCGCGCCGAAAGCACCGCGGCGAAAAGCGTGACGATACCTGCGCCGGAAAAGGTTGATGGCAAGTAGGCTGTGCTGCTGTCTTCTTTATCGCCATAGCGGCGGCGAATGTATTCTCCAGCGCCCACCAAAGCTCCACCGAATGCAAAGGCCGCCATGATACGCAAGGACGGCGGGAGCAGCCCTTGTTCCACACCATAAAGCACAAGGAAAATTCCGGCGAGCGCCAGGGACAAGGCAGACACTGCATAAAACCAGTTCTGCATGATCCAACCGACGAGCAATCCGAAATTCTTGCCAGTCAGAACGACGGTCTTTGGCGGTCCTTCGACCGATTTAACAGGCTCCAATTCGGGCTCTGCATTCTTTGAAGCATGCCATGGGTTTTGGGTTGAAGACGCCTTGGCGGGCACGCTTTTCTGAGCAAGGCTTGGCTCAGATTGTGTTTCAGAGATGCTGCTTGAATGCCGTTTCTCAAGAGCCGCAACGCGCGTTCTTAGCCCCGCATTGGAGATCAAAAGATAGATAACCGCGATTGGGATGGCGACAATAAAAAGGACGCCAAGACCGATAAGAGGTTCCAAATGAGTTTCCAAGTAATGCTGTTAATTCGGTATCTGATTGCGGAACCTTGTACCATTTCAAGTCCGGCCACTGAAAGGATTTCTTAGGAAAGCTCAAATTTGAATTGATAAACTCCACCTGAATGCACCAGTCTGAACGTTGATGCATAATTGGCCTCGCTTTCGTCGCAGTGATGGATACCGGGACCAGTGTTCGATCCTCCGATTCCTAACGATAGGTGCGGGCCATTTCAGTGGAAGAGGACCAATAGAACTTACCCGTGCCGATATGTTTGCGACGGCTTTCGCCCGGCTTCGTCCTGAGTTTCGCAATCACGTCTGATCTATTGGTTATTCGCGACATAAGGGCAGCTTTACTGCCCTAATAAGGTGTGGCTCGCATTGGTCCGAATGCATAAATTCTCTTGTATTTGTGTGCTTTAGAAGGTTTTTCTTTCACACGGACTTGAGAATAGGCTCAAATGCGAGTGATAATCACTGGCACTATGCAGGGGGAGTTATCGAATCTAAGCTCTGACTACGTTGCCGTACTTGAGGGCGCAGACTCTCTAAATTCCAACAATATACCGAACACGGAGGACATGATGACAGTCAAAATAGTCATTGGACTTGACGGGACAGAAACCGGTGAACGCGCGTTAGAATTTGCGAAGGACATGGCATCCAAGATGGATGCCTGCGAATTGCTAGCCGTGTACATCATTGAATGGTCGCCATTCACATTCCAAACAGCAGAAGAAAATGCCCAACGCCATAAGCGGCGCGAGGAAGAGATCAAGCTTGCCGAGTCACGGATCGTTGAGCCTGCGGTCGCCGCGTTAAAAGCGGCTGGTTTCAGTGCCAGCGGCATTGTTCGTCACGGCGATGTAGCTGAGACATTGAACAAGATCACTGTGGAAAACGGTGGTTCGCAGATCATCGTCGGACGTGCATCGACG
>RCMY010002859.1_pt1 | contig 15520 bp, 13 predicted proteins | sample 2041341 | NCBI WGS metagenome assembly RCMY01 (sample SAMN09708234, study PRJNA481090) | Marine sediment metagenome, whole genome shotgun sequencing project.
GGAGGTTTCTTCGGTGAGGCCGCGTTCTTGGAGCATCTGCACGAGTTCTGCCTTCTCGGCTTGGGGCATGTTGACGAGTTCGCTGCGCTCCTTTTCGACGAGCGCATGCTCGGTGTCGCGTTGTGTGCTGACGGACACGTATTCGCCTAGGGCCATCGAGACGGCTCCTGCGGTCAGGCCTGCGATGCCGGCGGTAGCGATTGCGGAGGTGCTGGTTGTGGCCGCTGCCACGCCTATCACCAGGCCGGCGGTTGAGATGATGCCGTCGTTGGCGCCGAGAACGCCGGCTCGAAGCCAGTTCAGGCGTCCTGCCACAGATCCGCTGTGGGGCTCATTCGAGTGGGGTTCTGCCACAATGGCCGATTCTGGCGTGTTCTCGGTCATGCTTGCGCCTGTGGTGCGATGACGAGGCGATCGGACACTTCGGGTGGTAGTTGCTTCGCTTTTGTTGGAGCCGATTCCCGCACCGTCGGCTCGGCAGGAACCGGTTCGAGCTGATCTTCGTCGCTGGCGATCGGAGCGCCGGCGAGCCAGTCGTGTCGAGTGAGGGGTTTGGTGATGGCGAGGGCGATGACCAAACCGAGGAGGGCGACAGCGGCGCCGATGATGCCGTCGATGAAGTAGTGGTTGGCTGTTGCGATGACAGCGAACGCCATGAGTGCCGGACTCGCGACGGCGATGAGGCGCGGCAGCAGGCTCGTGGAGGAGCGGTAGATCGCAATGCCCATCAAGAGGTTCCAGCCGACGTGCAGGCTCGGGATCGCGGCGTACTTGTTCACCAGTCCAGGAGGCTGCAAGACCCGGTAGGAGCTCGACAGCTCGGTGACGGTGTCGACGAAGCGAGGATCGAGAAGACGGGGTGGGGCCACCGGGAACCTGGCGAAGATCACCAGGCCGATGGCTCCCGACACGAACATGGCGTTCCTCGCCTGGAGGTATTGCAGACGATGCGTGTGATGTAGCCAGAGGAGCGTGATGGCGATCAGTGGCCAGTGGAGCCAGATGTAGATCCAGTTCACCCCAGTGGTGAGGGCATCGGACGGTCGTATCCAGCCTTGCAGCGTGGTCTCGATATCGAGGTGCATGCCAGCTTCGAAGTCGAGTACCCGCCATCCGTTTTCGAGCGCTGCCGAAACCGAACCCTCGGTCATGCCGCGCACGCCGAAGTAGAAGAGGACGCCCAAGACGATGAACGCAACCTGCTTCGCTAACTCGAGCCACGCGGGTGGGTCAGCGACGGCGTCTTGGTTCGGACCCCGTTGGTCCGATCGAGGTCTCGAAACCGGCGTTTCGGTTGATGAGTGTGGGGGCATTCTTTGGTCCTCGGGTGTGCTGCTGTGATCGCACAGTGACTCCGTCACCTGGCGGTGCCTAGCCGACTGTTCGACGAATTGAATGGGGCCTTCACCTGGCGGAAGCCGAACGCACCGATCAGTCGGAACGATTCCTTGTCGCCGACGACGGTGTCCCCAAAATCATCTCGCCGCGCCCCTGGTGCAATCAACGGTACAGATCAGTGTCTACGGGAGGGGTCGGCGGTGAGGGTGGCGATGTCGACTCGCCCGTTGACGATGTCTGTCGCAAGTTCGGTGAGCTTGGTGTTGGTGTTGCGGGCTCGCGCTCGGATGCGGTCGAACGCGGTGGCCATATCGACGTGAGCGTGTTCAGCGAGCATGCCTTTGGCCTGCTCGATGACGACTCGACTGTCGAGGGCGTGTTGGAGTTGTTCGTCTCGGCGTGTTGCTTCGATGGCGGCTGCATCTTGCAGGATCGTGATGGTCGCAAGATCGGCGAGTGCTTGCGCAAGAGCGATGTCGCCCTCGGCGAGTATGTCTGGCTCGGCCCGGAACAGGTTGAGGGCGCCGATAATGTTGCCTCGAAGCCGGAGCGGGATCGCGTAGACGGAACCGAATCCGGCGTCGACGGCGTAGGGAGCGAATCGTGGCCACCGCTCGTTTGCGGCGTGGAGGTCGGTGTTGATCACGGGAGCGCCGGTTGCGAAGGCTTCCATGCAGGGACCTTCGTCGTTCTGGAGTTGGAAGAGTTCGATGAGGCGGGCCTGTTCACTCGACGCGGCGATCAGGTGGAGTAGGCCATCGGCGTCGGCGAGCAGGATGCCGGTGGCAGCAGTGTCGAGGATCTCGACGCACCGGCCAGCAAGGATGGTGAGGGAGTCGATGATGTCGAAGTCACCGACGAGGGTGTCGGCGAGTTCGAGGAAGGTACTTACGATCTGTGTTTCTCGGGCTGAGGAGACGTCGGGTCGTGGAGTCATGTGCGTGCTTCCGATTGTTGTGGTCCGTCATCGTCGAGGCGAAGGTGATGCACTATGTCGGTACTGGTAGCCGTGCGCTTGGTGGACGCCGAGGTGCGCAGCAATCGTGAGCGCAGTCGTGAAGTTGTGCGAGCACCTTGGCTGGCAAATGTTCGATTGCCACTGGCCTCTGATCGTCTCGAATCTGTGTCGGCACGTCGAACCTCCAGGTTCAACGCGCAACCAGGAGTCCGGAGCGACGCGTTCGGCGGGCTGGTGCCTGCCGAAGACCTTACCGCCGTCGAAGGCCCAGCGCTTGATTCGAAGGGCAGGTGACCCGGCATCGTGCGCCCGGCCTTGCCACCGAAACGTTGCGGCTTGAAGCGGCCCGCTCATTGGTTCTTCAGCAGTCAGGCCAAGTTGGCCGTGAAGGCCGGGAGACCTTCTGGAGACGAGGCAGCAAGGAGCGTCACTCGAGGACGGCTCGGATGACCGTTGCCAGCTCGGTATCGGAAAACGGTTTGCGAAGAATCCGGTCGGTAGCGAATGGGTGTTCCTTATCGTCATCGACCGTGGCGGAGGACCCGGACATCAAGATGACGGGGAGATCCGGCCTGCGGCGTCGGATCTCCTGCGCCAGTTCTGGCCCGGTCATGACCGGCATCGTAACGTCGATCAGGACTGCGTCGACCGATGAGCTCTCGTCGATCAGTGCTAGTGCCTCAGCACCGCTCGGCGCTTGGAGGACTGAATAGCCGATGTAGCGAAGCACGTCGACGCACAGGTCAAGGAGGTCGGCATTGTCGTCGACGACCAAGATGGTGGCACCATCAACGTGGTCCAGCGGGGAGTTCACGTCGGATTCCGCAGCGCCGATCTCGACGTGGACGCAGGGAAGTTCGATCGAGAAGGTAGAACCTCGGCCAAGCACGGAGTCGACCTGGATCGATCCGTAGGCCTCGGTGACCGCTTTGTAGACGTTGGCCAGGCCGAGACCGGTTCCGACCCCTGGCGACTTGGTGCTGAAGAAGAGATCGAAACTTCGTGCTGCTGTCTCGATGTCCATCCCAGCGCCGTTGTCGCCAACTTCGATGACAACGGAGGTGGTCCCGACCAGTTTCGTGCGGAAGCTGACAACACCGTTTGTGCTGATTGCATCCCTGGCGTTCGTCGTCAGGTTCAGGATGATGTTTTCGAACCTACTGTCATCGATGACGACGGCACGGCCGGGTGCATTCAGCTCGTAGTTCAGCTGGATCGATTCGCCGAGAACCTGCTGCAACCCGGGCTTCAGGGCGAGGAGAAACTGATCGACGACCGTCGGTGTCGGGTTGTTCGGCGTCGGACGACTGATCGACATCAACTGTTCGACGAGCGATGATGTCCGGTCGACAGCTCGAACGATTGCGCTGAGTCGTCGCTCGGCAGCCTCGGGATTGTCGAGGTCCCGGGCCAACGCCGAAGCGTGGCCGCGGATGACGTGGAGCACATTGTTGAAGTCGTGGGCGACCCCACCGGCAAGGCGCCCAACTGATTCCATTGTTTGGGCATGTATGAGCTGCGCTTCTAACGCCCGGACGTGGCTCACATCACGAATCACCGCCATCACTTCAGTGGCGCCGACTCGTGCCAGACGTGCCTCGAAGTGGACGCGGTCCTCGCCGTCACCGAGTGAGAACGCAACGGCTGTGACACTCGACGTGGCGATCGTGGTGTGGATCGCATCAAGAAAGCGCTGGGTTACCTGCGGGGGAAAGTCGACAGCGATGTTGGTGCGGATGAGTTCGGTGACCGGACGGGTGAGCTTGGTCTGATCGCCAGCCCAGACGCTGACGTACGTGCCGTCCTCGGTCAGCCGCAAGCGCAGATCGTGGAAGGCGTCGAGGCTGCTCTCGAGTTCGTCGTTGCGGCGGTCGAGCTGGTCGGCGACAGCAGCGAGTTCGGCTTGGGTCCGGAGTTCGTCGGTGACGTCGATCACGAAATGTGTGGTTTCGGCGGGCGTTCCGCCCGGCCCGATCAATGCCTCACTGTGCACCTTCGTCCACCTGATGCCGCCATCTGGACGGAGAAAGCGGATGGTCAGATTCAGGGGTGTACCGACCGACACCAGCAGCTCGGAGGCGGTGGAGTACTTCTGCAGATCGTCGGGGTGGACAACTTGGTTCCATCCGATTCGGTGACACTCGTCGAAGGTGCGTCCGATGACCTGGTAGTACTGGTTGTTGCTCCAAACTTCGTCAGTGGCAATGTTTCGGCGGCCAACACCGAAGGGACTCGAGCTGTAGGTCCGTTCGAACGAGTTGCGCTCCGGACCGGACGCTGCGGTTGCAATAGGCGCCTGTGCCACGGCGTTCGGGCGTTCGGTGCTCTTCACGACCTGGCCGACCCGCGGTCGGCCCGCTGTTCCGCCCGAGTCTGATAGTGACCGTTCGTCGTGGGTCTCATCGGTTTCGCCGCCTTCCGCAACATGGTCACTGTATCCTCGCTGCCGGCGACGTCCCAGGTTCCGGGCGCGATACGGGGCCATCGTCAACCGACAAAACCCCGCCGTTGGACACAGTCTGACAAGCCCTAGCCCACAAGATCGGATCAACAGCAATTTGTTCGCGATCGTGGTCTTTGTCCTCTCGCTGGCGTGTCGCTCCCCGATGACGATGTACAGATGGACAACTTCGTCGGGGACGAGCATGCATCTGAGACGATTCGGCTCGTTGTTGTCAACGACCACGCATCGGCCCGTGATCTGTTGGTCGGCCGGTTGTCTGAGATCTCCCTCATCGAGGTGGTCGGTGTTGCTGGGACCGTCGCCGAGGCGGTCGCAATTGCTCGGTCGTCTCGGGCCGATGTCGTGGTGACCGAGGCGGTGCTCCCTGATGGGTCGGGGGATGATGCCTGTCGCCGATTGCGAGCCGGCGACACGCATCGATGTGGTTGCGTGGTGTTGTCTGGCCTTCCTCGCCAACCTGGCTCGAGAGTCGTTCCGGAGGTCGACGCGTTCGTGTTGAAAGACCTGTTGGGTGGCACCTTGGAGTCGGAGATCCGCCGGGTCGCCGCCGTTGTTCGTCGCCGTGTGTCGAGGTAGAGCCAAATCCGTTGGCGTCAGCTTGGTAGGTCGGGTGGCAGTGGGACCGTCCAGTCGATGGTTGTGCCTTCGTCGGGAAAAGACGAAATCGTGGCATGACCACCAAGTAGCTGGGCTCGTCGGTGAAGGTTGTGCAGTCCGTGACCGGCGAGAATCGGCTCACCGTCGTCACCGTCACGACTGTCAGCGGGCGCTTCGAAGCCGACACCGTCGTCGGTGACGGTGAGATGAACCATGCGGTCAGTAACGATCAGGTCGATGCCGACCGACGTGGCGCGCGCGTACTTCATCACATTGGTGAGTGCTTCGCGCAGCGTCGCGAGGAGTTCATCGACGACGAGGTCAGGAAGTTCGTCGATTGCTCCAACGAGATGCACGCGCGGTTCGAACCCGAGCGGTCCCCGTTTCTGTGCAGCGATCTCCAAGATGACCCCCCTGGTATTGCAACCTGAGTCCGCTTGTGAGCGCAGCCCGTAAACGGTCGTTCGGATCTCTTTGATCGTCGCGTCGATGTCGTCGATCGCGTCGTTGAGCCTCTGTTGTGCAATGGGGTCCTCGATGCGGTGCAGGGTTGCTTGCAGGTTCATGCCGGTGGCGAACAGTTTGCCGATGACGTTGTCGTGCATGTCGCGCCGCATGCGTTCCCGATCATCGGCCACCGACGCCCGATGCCGGATCTTGTTCATTTCGCGTTCCTGTTCGAGCCGATCCCGAATATCACGGACGAATGCGACGCACACGGTCACGTCGCTTGTCGGCTCTGGCGGCGAGGTCTGCAACACGATCTCCACGGGGAGGTCAGTGCCATCCTTGTGGCGATGCACGGTTTTGAAGTGCAACGACGGCACCTCACCGGTAACGACCGGATGCAGCAGGTCACGGAACGATGACTCGGTGAACTCCGGCTTGAGATGCAACGGCGACATCGTCAAGAGTTCCTCGGTCGTGTAGCCGGTTTGATCGACCGCGCCCGAGTTCACGTACCGAAACCGCAACGTTTCGGCGTCGAACATGAACACGCCGTCCTCGATCACATCGAGGCCGTGACGGATCTCGAGGTCCAACGCCGCAGCCGCAACTCGCTCACTGATGTCGCGCACCGCAGCGATCACACGCAACCCATCACCGACACGGATGGGGCTGAGGCTGACCTCGACCGGGAACTCGGTCCCATCGGCTCGCCGAGCTAGCAGATCAAGCGCCGAGCCCATCGATCGCACCTCGGGTGCGACGCGATAGCTCGTCCGATGCGCGGCATGGATCTGAGCGAATTGGCCCGGGAGGAGCACCTCGACGAGGTGGCCGAGCAACTCGCCGCGATCGCAACCGAACAACACCTCGGTCTGACGATTCACCAGTTCGATGACCCCGTGCTCGTCGACCATCACCAGTGCATCGGGAGATGCCTCCACCATCGCCCAGGCCAACACGGCGTCAGAATCACCGATGTCACTCACGTTGCGAACGCGAGGATTGCGGTCAGTAGTCGTCGCCTCGGCACCATTCCAAATCACTGGACGGAGATCCACCCAGTCGCCGGCGTCGACCTCGGGTCTGTTCGGACCCGGGACGACCGGTGTGGCGCTGCGGGCAACGGCGCCGGAGTGCCGCATCATGACGCGCTGTCGGCTCATCGGGTGAGGTTCACTTTGAGAGAACCCCGGAGTGGGCGTCGTGTTCGCTCGGAAGGACGTCGGCCGACAGCGCTCGCCCATCGGCCACGGATCGCCTGCATCGGGTCGTTGCAGATGGTGGGGTGGACACGTGAGGTGGGCGAATCGAAACGGACATGGAACACGTCGAGCCTCCTGGTGGGGCCAAACGCGCGACCAGGGTTCGGAGCAACGCGATCGAGAGCGAAGAAACTCTCTGCTCGAAGAGTAGACCCATTCGGCGAGAACGCAAGCGAGTGTCCGAACGCGACTTCTGCGACGGTTGCCCGTGGTGGCCGGTACCGTCACCTCTATCGACCCGATCCGCTCCGTCCCGGAAGCGATCGTGCGCTCGACGTTGCTCTTGACCCTGGCAGCGGTATTCCAACCGCCAACAGCCGAGGAGTCGTCCGTGCATCAAGCAACCCTGACCGATCGTCGTTCCCGGTGCTCGATCGCCCGATCGTTGCCAGCGGCATTCGATGGATGGTGAACGCGCGGCGAGAATCGCCGCACGATTCTCCCCGCCCACCGGAACCCGGGAGGCGGAGCGTCTCTGCACGACGTGTGTCGACGTCCTCGACGTGCTCGGGGCGGGCATCTCGATCATGAGCGGAACCAACAGCGGCCCGGTGTGCAGCTCGTCTGACCGCGTCCGCCGACTCGAGGACCTCCAATTTTCGCTGGGCGAAGGACCGTGCCACGACGCGTACATCAACGGCACGATGATCGCGGAGCCCGACCTCAACACCCGGACCAACGACAACTGGCCGAACTACACGCCACCTGCTCTCGACCTCGGAGCCTGCGCGGTGTTTGCGTTTCCGCTCCACATCGGAATCGGCATCGTCGGCGTCCTCACCGTGTACCACGACATCGTCGGGATGCTCACTGACCAACAGAACGCCGATGGGCGCGAGCTCGCCCGGATACTCCCGGCTCTCATGACCGCGATCCAGGCACGTTCGGGTGAGACCCTGCTGGCCGGCGAGTTGAGCGACCGCGAGGCCCACCGCACGGAGGTCCACCAGGCCTCCGGAATCACCGCTGTCCAACTTGGCATCGGTGTCGATGACGCCCTGGCCCGTATCCGGGGCCACGCCTACGCCACCAACCAGTCTGTCGCGGATGTTTCTCGCGAAATCCTGGCGCACCGCCTCCAACTCGACGACGATGGACCGCGACAGCCGGGAGCATCCCAATGATCGTTCAGATACTGAACAGACACGAGAAGCACCGACCGTCCAAACATTTCTCGAACGCGCCGACACCCCGGTTGCCAATGACGACATCATCGATCCGCTCACCGCCTCACTGCCTCGATGCCGAGCGTCTGGTTCGCTGAACCAGGCGACGGTGCGCTCCACATCAACCCGCACAACCGGTCCCTGACCGCGCAAATCCAGTCTCCTTGAGTTCCCAAATGCGCTGCTCCGAACCCCGGTAGCGCGATCGATTCGCTGATCGCCTACGACACCGAGGTTCCACCATGAGCGCAGTAGTTGTCCCCAACAAAACCGGCCGAGCGCCTGAGTCCACTGTGGAGAGCGCCGCCGCGGCTCGCATGGTTCATGGCGTCAAGACCTATGGTGCCGGTAGTACCGAGGTCCGTGCGCTCGACGACGTCACGGTGTCGTTCGAGTCGGGTGCGTTCACGGCGATCATGGGTCCTTCGGGTTCGGGAAAGTCGACGTTGATGCATTGTCTTGCGGGTTTGGACGATCTCACGTCGGGCACGGTGTTCGTTGGCGACGAGGACGTCACCTCGATGAAGGAGCGGACGCGGACACGATTGCGGCGGGAACGGATCGGGTTCATCTTCCAGGCCTACAATCTGATTCCGACGCTGACCGCGATCGAGAACATCGTCCTACCCAAACGCCTAGCCAAGAGCGAGGTGGATCCGGAATGGTTGGACACGATCGTTGCCCAGGTGCATCTCGAGGATCGCCTCGACCACACACCGAATGAGCTGTCGGGAGGTCAACAGCAGCGGGTGGCGGTGGCACGAGCGCTGCTGAGCCGTCCGGAGCTCGTGTTCGCCGATGAACCCACCGGCAACCTCGACTCGAAGGCCGGGACGGAGATCCTGCAGTTCCTGCGTCGCGCCGTCGATGAGTTCGGCCAGACGATCGTGATGGTCTCTCACGATCCAATCGCCGCGTCGTATGCCGATCGGATCGTGTTCCTTGCCGATGGGCGGGTCGTCGACGAGATGAACCATCCCACCGCCGAGGCGATCCTCGACCACCTGAAGGATCTCACCGCCTCGAGCGACGGAACAATCGGATGAGCCTGATCGCTTGGCGCAACATCATGCGACACAAGAGCCGGACCGGGTTCCTCGCCCTGTGTGTCGTCATCGGCGTGTCGTTCGTGGGCGGCACCCTCGTGCTCACCGACACGATGTCCAACGTCTTCAACCAGATCTTCGACCAGGCGTACGCCGGCACATCGGTTTCGGTTCGATCGGAGTCCGACCTCGGCGCCGACGCGCCGCGACCACCGATACCCGAATCATTGCTGGACACGGTTCGCTCCGTGCCCGGTGTCCGAGCGGCAGAAGGCGACGTGTTCTCGATCGGTGGGCGAATCATCGACGCCGACGGCAAACAGGTCGGGAACCCATTCGCTCCAACCTTCCTCGCGAGCTGGCCGACCGAGCCGGACTTCAACGCGTTCACCATCGTGGCCGGTGCGCCGCCGGCTGCGGCCGGTGAGGTCGTTGTCGACCTTGGCGCCGCGACCGACGCTGGCTTCGAGGTCGGTGACGACGTCCAAGTGCAGACCGTGAGCGGGTTGCAGACATTCCGACTCGTTGGCATCGCCAAGTACGGCACCGCGAGCAACATGGGCGGAGCGTCGGCCGCGCTCTTCGATCTCGCAACGGCACAGGCTGCAGCCGGCCGGGTCGGCTCATTCGACGACATTGCGATCGCAGCAGCCAGCGGTGTCGAGGACCGGGCACTCCAGGCTGAGGTCCAGGCCGCGGTCGGTCCGAGTTTTGAGGCGGTCACTGGCACCGATCTGAGCGTCGAAAGCGCCGACGCAATCAACAGCGGTCTCGCCTTCTTCAGCACCTTCCTCTTGGTCTTCGCCGCAGTGTCGTTGTTCGTCGGGGCGTTCATCGTCTACAACACCTTCGCGATCGTGGTCGCCCAACGAACGCGAGAGATGGCGCTACTGCGTGCGCTGGGAGCCGACGGTTGGCAGGTGATCGGATCGATCATGCTCGAGTCGCTGATGATCGGACTGCTCGCCTCGGCGGTGGGTCTGTTGGGCGGCATCGGCATGGCCGTGGGGTTGAAGGCACTGCTCGCCGTCATCGGCTTCGACATACCAACCGGAGCCGTGGTGGTGCTACCCCGCACCATCCTCGTCAGCGTCGTCGGAGGCGTGTTCGTCACCATGATCGCTGCGGTTGCGCCGGCCGTGCGGGCCTCGCGCGTGCCACCGCTGGCCGCGGTCAGAGCGCTCGGTCGGACGACAACAACACGACGGCGTGGGATCGCCGTTGGAGGCCTTGGCATGCTGGCGTTTGGCGTGGCCCTCGTTGCTATCGGCGCATCGAGCGTCAGCATGCTGGCGCTGGGCCTCGGGGCATTGCTCACCGTGCTCGCAGTCGCCCTCCTCGCTCCGTCGATCGTGGCACCCTTCGTTTCGGTACTCGCAGCACCTCTGCTTCGGCTCCGTGGCGTGCCCGGGCAACTCGCCGAGGAAAACGCGTCTCGCAGCGCTCATCGAACGGCGACCACCGCGTCCGCACTGATGATCGGCACCGCGTTGATCGCCGCCTCGTTCGTCCTCGCCAGTTCGATCAACACCTCGACCGCCAAGGTCCTCGACAGCGGCCTGCGGGCCGACCTGATCGTCAGCTCCGAGGGCACAGCGGGCATTGGGACATCGGCGACAGCAGACCTGAGCGCCATCGACGGCGTCGCCAGCGTCGCCGCGTACCGATTCGGAGGGTTCAAGATCGGTACCAGCACCGAGACGGTGGCCGCAATGGACGCAAGCGCCCTCGATCCGGCGAGTGCCACGCTGATGATCGACCTCGACATCCTCGCCGGCTCGATCGCCGCGATCGATGACGGGGGCGTCGCCGTATCGCAGCGGGTCGCCGCCGACCACGACTGGAAGGTCGGTGATTCGGTTGCCGCAGTGTTCGCCACCGGCAGCCACCCGTTGCGCATCGTGGCCATCTACGACACGACGGCGTTCGGCGACTATGTGATCTCGCTCGCCACTCACGCAGCAGTGTTCGTCGACTCGACCGACGCCGTTGCGTTCGTTCAGGTCACTGACGCCGCAAAACTGGACTCGGTGCAAACGCGGATCACCGATTCACTCGCCATCACCGCTCCAACAGCCAAGGTGCAGAACCGCGACGAGTATGCAGGGGCGTTACGCGCCCAGGTCAACCAGCTCCTGAGCCTCGTCACCGCCCTTGTTCTGCTTGCCGTGGTGATCGCATTGTTCGGCGTGCTCATCACCATGCTTTTGTCCGTGCTCGAACGGACGCACGAACTCGGGCTGCTACGCGCCATCGGGATGGACCGCGCCGCCATCCGCTCGATGGTGCGCTGGGAAGCAGCGATCATCGCGACGTTCGGGGCCCTGCTCGGAACGGTTCTCGGCGTTGGCCTCGGCTACGCGCTCACGCGGACGCTCCGAGACCAGGGGGTCGGCACACTCGCGATGCCCTACCGAACGCTGGCGTTCATGGTGCTACTCGTCACGATTGCCGGAGTCGGTGCGTCGATCTATCCCGCTCGCCGAGCTGCACGATTGAACGTGCTCCAGGCGATCGCCGCCGAGTGACCGCCAACCACACACTCCCCACAGGCTCAGGACCCACCCAGCAACGACCCTTCAACCGGTGCACCCGCACCATGGCGAAAACAATGCCCGACTTCCTGCCCGAATCGGCGAAGCGATCCTGGGCCGACCTGGGCAAAGCAACCACCACTGCAGCTGTGGCCTTCGACCCCGACAGTGCAGCCACCGGCCAGATGTCATGGCGACTCTTCGGGCTCATCCCAGTGGTGAGCGCTATCGGGCCCGACATCACCCGCAGCGCCGAAGGACGGCTGGCCCTCTCACTCCCGCGCTGGGCAAAGCCGGACAAGCGCCCGTTCCAGCTGCACACGTTCGGGGTGATGTGCAGTGACGAGTTCACCGCCGATGGGTATACGTTGCCCCGCACGATCAGAGCAGGCTGGTGGCCCGACACACCTCAATGGGAAGAGGGTGAGTTCTTCCGCGCCACCATCGATCAGGGGAGGTTCTTTTGACATGCCATCGTGACCAGGAACGAATCGACGAAGGTCACAGCGAGCACCGCACCGCTCCGATGACACCGTGGACTCGATGACCGGACAACTCCAGGATCCGGCGATCGAGACTCGTGGACTGACGAAACGCTACGGCGACCATGTGGCGGTCGATGGGATCGATCTCGATGTCTTCGTTGGCGAGATCTTCGCGCTACTGGGCCCCAACGGTGCCGGCAAGACCACCGCGCTCGAGATGCTGGAGGGGTATCGGCGTCGGGATTCAGGGAGCTTGTCGGTGCTCGGTGTCGACCCGGAAGATTCGACATTGGAGTGGCGCAGCCGCATCGGTCTGGTGCTGCAGGAGTCGAAGATGCCCGCTGAGCTGACGGTGGCCGAGCTCGTCGCTCGGTACGCCGGCTACTACGAGCGTCCGCTCGACATTGCCGACACGATCGACCTGGTCGGGCTCACCGACAAGGCTGGAGCTCGGTCAGGCACGTTGTCCGGGGGACAACTGCGTCGGCTCGATGTTGCTCTCGCGCTGATCGGCGATCCGCAGCTCGTGTTCCTCGACGAGCCGACGACCGGCTTCGACCCGGCCGCTCGCCGCGCTGCCTGGTCGATGATCTCGTCGCTGCGCGACCTCGGCAAGACCGTCATGTTGACGACTCACTACATGGACGAGGCCGAGGCGCTGGCTGACCGGATAGCGATCATCGTCGAGGGTCGCATCGTTGCGTCCGGTACACCTGACACGATCGGCGGCCGCGATCTCGCCCCGGCCACGATCACGTTCCGTTCAGCGAGCGATCCGCCGCTCGGCGACGGCATCCATCTCCGCCGCATCGCCGATTCGATCGTGATCGAGACGGTCGACGTCACTGGCGTCCTCGGTGCTCTTCTGGAGTGGCAGCGGGCCGGTGGCGGAGTGCTCAACCGTCTCGAGGTGCACCGCCCGACGCTGGAGGACATCTACCTGACACTTGCGAAGGAACGCCAATGACATCCCCCGCCACGCTGGTGCTACGTGAAGCGGGCTACGCCCGCAAGACGCTGCTGCGCGACCCCCAGAACCTGTTCTTCACCATCGGGCTTCCGCTTTTGTACCTGTTCATCTTCGCGTCGATCTTCGGGAACGAGGAGGCCGCGATACCAGGACAACCCGGGCAGATGAACGTGGCGACGATCATGACCGCCTCGGTCATCGCCATCGGCGTCACATCGGCTGCGTTTCAGAATCTCGTGATCTCACTGGTGCAGGACCGCGAAGACGGTGTGCTCAAGCGGCTCCGGTCGACTCCGGTCTCCACCGCTGTCTTCATCGGCGGCCACGTTCTCAACGCAGTGGTGCTCTCGATCCTGCTCGCGCTCGCGGTGGCCCTGCTCGGAATGGGCCTCTACGGAGTCGAGTTTCCTGGAGCTCGCATCGGTGCGGTGCTCGTTTCGCTGGTCCTCGGCAGCCTTGCGTGCGCCGCAGCTGCGTTCCCGTTCACCCGCCTCGTCAGGAAAGCGTCTGGCGCCACTCCGATGGCCGTCGCCATCACACTCGCGTTGTTCTTCCTCTCGGGTAACTTCTTTCCCGACGTCGAAATGCCAACTGCCATCGTCGTCGCGGACCTCTTCCCCGTCCGACACCTTTATCAATGCCTGGTTGCGGCGTTCAATCCCAACACGAGTGGCAGCGGGTTCTTGTGGGACCGGCTTGGCGTACTCGCGCTGTGGACCATCGGCGGCACAGCCGCTGGTCTCCGCCTCTTCCGGTGGACACCGACCGGCAGCGGCTGAGTGACCACACGAGGACTCTGCTGTCGTGACGTAAGGCCCTTCCCGATGCTGACGAGGGGGAGGAGAGTCGAGGCGGCTGACGATCTGATTCGACCTGGCCACCAGACACAAATCGAAAGAGATGAGGCGGTATGACTGCCATCAACCCGGGCTTGATTGCCACCGACTCGACGACGCGAGTCGCGGAACGCGATGGCTCACGGGCTCGTGAGGCCCTCTGGTTCGTTGCCGGTCTGGCCGTGTTCTTCGTCATCCCCTGGCTGGGAACCGATGTTGGCGACCTCGACCATGACGTGTACTACCTGATCTACATCACAGCGACGATGCTGTTCCTCGGTCGGTATGTGCAGGCGGCCGGCATCGATGTAGCGAGGTTGGTGCGCCACCGCTGGCAGCTCAGTGTTCTCATCGGGTTGGCAGCAACAGCGTTCGTCGTGGCAAACGTCTTGAGCAACGATGCCACCGACCGGCCAACCGGCGCATACCTCGTCTTCGAAGTCGTGTGGCGAGGGTTGGCCTACGGCGCCGCCGATGCCTTGATCTTGTCAGTCTTCCCGTGCCTGATTGCCTACGGCCTCCTCCAACACGACCTCTCCACGGTTGCGAGAAAGGCCGGTTACGTGGGGTTGGCGGCAGTGCTGATCTGGACGATCACCGCCACCTACCACTTGGGCTATGACCAGTACCGCAACCGCGAGATCATCCGCCCCGAGATCGGCAACACCATCATTTCGATCCCCATGATCGCCACCCTCAACCCTGCCGGGGCGATCATGGCCCACACGGCCATGCACGTGACAGCAAACCTCCACGCCTACGAGACCGACGTCTTCCTCCCGCCGGGAACCATGGCTCCATGAGAGCCGACAAGGTCCGGGCCTTGCTTGGATATCGATGAGGGCGCAGGCAGTGATCGGAGCCGACGAACCAGACGTCATAGAGCCGCTGCTCGACACATATCTCGACCGATTTCCCAAGGCTGGTCGCGTGCTCGGTGAAGGGACAATGCAAGATCGAGCTCGACGAGCGGTTGTCGTTCGTTGCCGACCCCGCTGATCGGTGTCGTGCGGCGCTTGACGGCTGGCATACGTCGTTTTCGATGACCCTCGGCGTGAAATCAGTTCATGGTCTGGACTTGGCGAGCCCGGAGTGCGGGATCCTGCGATCGCCAGCGCATCAAGCATCTGAACGTCGCGGGCATGCTGGACATCGGCCGGGACGGTACTCTGGTGCAGCGCTACGCCTCGTGGATGGCGTTCACCAGGATCGTCTCTGAGCCAGGCAAGATGGGTGGCGTGCCCTACATTCGCGGTATGGGTTCCCGGTGGCGTCGGTCGTTGCGATGGTGGCCGATGGGATGAGCAATGATGAGATCGTCGCCGAGCATCCCGATCTGGAGCCAGCGGACATTCGCGAGGCTCTCCAGTTCGCTCGCTTGCTGTGTCAGAGGGCCAGCAGCCGCTTCTGTCGG
>RCMY010002860.1_pt1 | contig 15512 bp, 14 predicted proteins | sample 2041341 | NCBI WGS metagenome assembly RCMY01 (sample SAMN09708234, study PRJNA481090) | Marine sediment metagenome, whole genome shotgun sequencing project.
GAGACAGGCGCTGCCGTGACGATGGTGCTGGATGGGTTGGGCGTGCTCATGGCCCCATTCACCCAGATTCAGCACTTCCCCACCATCCGGTCAATCCCCCAGACCGGTGTGGGGAGGCCCCAGGTCAGATCGGGAAACGCCGGGTGATCCAGTCGGCAAACAGCGGGTCGACGAGCCGATATCCGGATCGGGTCGAGGCGATGTCACCGTTGCCGGCCAACGACTCGAGCGCACCCGCCGCCGTTCCAGGAGCGAGATCGAGCACGCTTGCAGCTGCGCCGTACACGCTGCCCTCGTTGCCGAGCACCCGCAGCGTCTTCTGGTGTCCGGCCGGCAGGATCGCGAAGAGCCGTTCGGATCCCGAATCAACGCTCGTTCTGACGTCAGCCAGGGCGTGCTCGAACGTGACGTCGTCGGCCGTCGCGCCCGGCTCGGTCCGGCGCCACGCGGCATCCGCCAACTGCATTGCCCGCTGCGGATGCCCGATGACGAAGTCCGCGACGCGTCTGGCGACGGGCCCGGCCACCCGACCCGTCTCGGTGTATCCCGCTTCGATGATGTCGATGATCGCTCCGCCATCGAGTGGGCGGAGTTCAACGAGATCAGCCTGAGCGAAGAACGGCTGCGCCCGGTCAGCGAAGAGCATCCGCATTGTCGAAGGTTGCGAACCGGCGAACACGATGCCCAGGTCACCGTAGTGATGCTGCAGTTCCGTTCGGAGGAGTCCCGCTGCGCCCTTCACCCCGTCGATTCCGGAGAATTCGTCGAACACGACGATCAGTGGTCGTCGTCGAGCCGCTTGGACCAACGTTCTGATCAAGGATCGAAGTGCCAGCACCGGGTCGGGCCGGTTGCGCGGCGACTTGCTCAGCTCGACGCCGAGGAGTCCGATCCTGAACGAGAGTGTCTCACCGACGTCGTCGAAGAGCCGCCGAAGCGGGCCGTCCACGTTGGACATGCCCACATCGAAGGCTCCAGCGAGGTCAGCCATCGAGTTCAGTTCATACAGATCGATCCATACGGTGTCAGGGCCCACCTGGCGGAGATCGTCGGTGACGCGCCGGAGCAAGCTGGTCTTGCCATACCGGCGAGGTCCGAGCAGCGCTGTCAGCCTGCGCTCCATCAGTCGTTCGGCGAGATCATGAGCAAGGGCTTCGCGACCTGTCACGCGTTCGGGTGCCAGCGGGCCGTGATACGGGAAGGGGCTCACCTCGTACATGCGAATCACTCTATCTGATGGAGGCTTTTTACTCCATTCAGCCGAGTATCCGATCGAGGACTCGGTCGAGCGTTGGTCGGAAACTCTCCACCGACGCTTGGATGCGACGTTTCACGACGGCTGCGAGCTCGCCCAGGCGGTTGCAAGCTTTTCGTAGCGGCCACCCAGTGCAATCAACTCGTCGTGGCTGCCGAGTTCAGCCAAGTGGCCCGAGTCGATCACGGCGATGCGATCCGCCCGGCGAATCGTCGAGAGACGGTGCGCCACGACGATCGTGGTGCGCCCGCTCATCAACGATTCGAGCGCATGTTCGACGATGGCTTCGGTGCCCGGGTCGAGGTTGCTCGTCGCCTCGTCGAGCACCAGCACGGCGGGGTCCACCAGCGCAGCACGCGCCAGCGAGACGAGCTGGCGTTCACCAGCAGACAGACGCGAGCCGCGCTCGCGGACCTCGGTGTGGATGCCGTCTTCGAACTGTTCGAACCGCTCGAGGGCGCCGATTGCGGTCAGCGCGTTTCGAACTTCGTCATCGGTTGCAGCTACACGAGCAACGCGTACGTTGTCCGCAATCGTGCCGCCGAACAGGTACCCCTCCTGCGGAACGACGACGACCCGTTCTCGCAGCGAGGCAAGCGTTGCATCACGCAGATCGACCCCGCCGAAGGAGATCGTGCCGTCGGTCGGGTCGTACAGCCGCGCCATCAGTTTGGCAAGGGACGACTTCCCTGACCCCGTCGAGCCGACTACAGCGAGTCGCTCGCCGTCAGCCACCGTGATCGACACGTCGTCGAGAACTCGTGCGTCGGTTTGCGGGTAGCGGAAGCCGACACCAGTCACGACCATGGCGCCTGCTGCTGGGAGTTCATGTTCGCCGTCGAGCAGGTCGGGCGTGGTGTCGAGAATGCCGAACAGCTTGCTGAGCGACGCCGCCGACGACTGCACAGTGTTGTACAGCTGGCTCAGCTGCTGCACCGGTTCGAACAGCTGCGCCAACAAGAGCACGACGGCGATGACCGTGCCGATGGAGACGTCACCACGGTTGTACAGCCAGCCACCGATACCGATCGCGAGGGCTGATGCGATCACCCCGGCGGCCTCGACGAGCCCGAAGAACCAGGTCGACACGCGCAAGCTGTGAATGTGGGAGTCGTACAAGCCACGATTCGAGACTTCGAAGCGGCGGACCTGCTCCGGTTCACGGGCGTAGGCCTGGATGACCCGGACACCGGCGATGCCCTCCTGCAGGGTCGACAGGTTCTGCCCGACCTGTTCGCGCACGTCGAGGTAGGCCGCATTCGAGTCGCGTTGGAATTTGCGTGACGCAATGACGAGCACCGGGAAGACGAGGAGCGCCACGATGGTCAGCTGCCAGCTCAGGATCAGCAGCAGGATGAACGAGAACGTGACGAGCAGCCCGGCGCCGACGAACTGCAAGAGCCCCCATTGCACGAGTTCGGCCATGGACTCGATGTCGGCGGTCATTCGGGCAACGAGCACACCGGACTTGTTGCGGTCGAAGAACGCCAACGACTGCTTCTGCATGTGGCCGAACACACGGATGCGCAACAGCCGAAGGAAGCCCTCGCCCGCCCGATTGATGAAAACGTACTGCTGGCGAGATGCGAGGTACGCGGCCGTCACGACGATGACATACATGATCACGGCATTTCGCACGACGTCTCGGTCGAGCTGACCGATACCGCTGTCGATGCCGTACTTCACAATGACGGGGCCGAGCAGCAGACCAAGCGTCGTGATCGCCGAGAACCCAATGGCCGCCAGCACCGTGCGCTTGAACGGCGCAGCCATCCGTGCCGCTCGACGGATCACCTGTTTCGCATCATCAGCGTCCAGGCGATCGTCCTCGTCGACGGCGTTCGTCGCCCACATCAGTCCGCCGCCCCGTCTTGCGTCGATGGCCCAGGCGCTCCACCGCGCGCACTGCCGACCTGATCGTCGTCGGGGCGATCCATCGCTGCAAGCACATCGCGGTAGCGCTGGTCGGTCGCCAAGAGGTCGTCGTGTGTCCCGAGGGCCACGACACGGCCCTCATCGAGGAGGGCGACTCGATCGGCGAGCGCAATGGTGCCGGGGCGGTGGGCGATCACGATCGTTGTCCGCCCGTCCATCACTGTCGACATCGCCGAACGGATCTCGTGCTCTTTCGACGGGTCGACAGCGGATGTCGCGTCATCCAGCACGAGCACGCGCGGGTCGGCCAGAATCGCCCGAGCAATGGCAATGCGTTGACGCTGTCCGCCGGACAGCGAATAGCCACGCTCACCCAGCCGGGTGTCGTAGCCGTCAGGCAGACCCATGATGAAGTCGTGAGCACCGGCGAGTCGTGCCGCCTCCTCGACCGTGGCCTGGGCTGCGTCCGGGTGGGCGAACGCAATGTTGGCACTCACCGAATCGTGGAAGAGCAATGTGTCTTCGAACACGATGCCGACGGCACGTCTGAGGTCGTGCACCGCGAGGTCGCGAACATCGATTCCGTCGATCGTGATCACGCCTGCGTCGACGTCGTAGAACCGGATGAGCAGTCGCGCCACAGTCGATTTGCCGGAGCCGGTGCCGCCGACGAGCGCGATCGACTGCCCCACTGGCAGGTCCAGCTCGAAGCCGGTGAGGACGGGAAGGTCAGGTGCGTAGCCGAAGTCGATCCCACTGAATCTGACCGCACCGACTCCGCTCTCGTTTCCGCTCCCCGACGAATGGCGGGGCAACGTCAGCGGCGCCTCCGGGTCCGTCACCAATGGCACGGTGTCGAGCACTTCGTTCACACGCTCGATCGCGGCAGCGGCGCGCTGGCCCCAGGCGATTGCCATACCGAGCATTCGGAGCGGTGCGACGAGGAGAGCGACGTAGAAATTGAACTTGACCAGGTCGCCGAGCGACAGATCGCCGTCGATCACCTGCATGCCTCCCACGCCGAGCACAGCAATCAGGCCGATTTGTGGCAACAGTTCGATCGCCGGCAGGAACTTGGCCCGGATGCGGGCGGCTTCGATCGATACCGCTCGGATGTCGTCGGCTTCCTTCTCGAGTTTTGCGGCCTGGACCTGTTCAGCGCCGAATCCCTTGACCACGCGGATGCCGCCGACGGATTCCTCGACGACGGTGGCCAACTCGGCCTGCTCGGCCTGCACGGCCTGCACCGCAGGGTGGATCGAATGCGAGAACCGGCGTCCCGCCCAGTTGACGAAGGGCAGTGGAGCAAGTGCCACCAGGGCGAGGAACGGGTTCGTGATGAACAAGATGATCGTGACCACGATGATCATTGCCAAGTTCGAAGCAGTGATCGGAATCATCACCACGAACTGCTGGATCTGCTGCAGGTCGCTCGACGAGCGACTCATCAGCTGGCCGGTCTGGGCTCGGTCGTGGTAGCCGACGTGCAACGACATGATGTGGCCGAACAATCGCTCGCGCAACTTCGTCTCGGTCCACCGCGCCTCGCGGAATGCATAGAACCTCCGGAAGGCGGTGAACAAGCCAGTGATCACACCAGCGGCAGCGACCAGCCCGGCCCAGAGCCAGACGTTGTCGTCGCCTCTGATTCCTCGATCGATGCCGAGCCCGACGAGCTGTGGCACCGCGACCTTGCCGACCATCCAGGCCAGTCCGATGAGGGTGCCGATGATCAGGTTGCGACGCTGCTCGGCCAGCGTGGCGCGCAGCAACGCCCAGCGATCGCTACCGCTGTCCGTTGCCGTCGGTCGATCGCTGCTCAGGGTGCCGCTCGCTCAGCTCAGCAGCTCGGTGACGCGCCCCTTGGGGCGGCCGATGATCGCAACCGTGTCAGTCACCACGATTGGGCGTTGTAGGAGCTGCTTGTGCTTCACCAGGATCTCGACGATCTGGTCGTCGGTGGCCACGTCGTCGTCGGTGAGCTCGAGCTTTTTGAACTTGCTGTCGCGCCGCACCAGATCAGTCGCCGGGTCTTCGAGCTTCGCGATGATTCCTCGAATCTCGTCTGCATCCGGCGGGTTGTGGATGTAGTTCACGGTCTCGAAGTCGACACCGAGGTCTTCTGCAATGCGCACGGCATTGACCGAAGAGTTTCAATGTTGATTGTGATAGATCCGAACGTCAGCCATGTCATTCAGACTAGGACGCCACCGGACTCCGATCACCATCGGTTCTCGGACCGTCTGGGTGAGCTCAGCCGTCGAGTGTGACTTCGTTGATCACGCCGGTCGTGACGTCGTAGACGAAGCCGCGCATGTTGGTGGCGTCGACGAACGGGGTGATGTGGAGCCGTTGCATCGACTGACGGACATCGGCGTACGGATCGACGAAGGACTCGACGGCCCACCACGGCTTGACGCCGAGCTCTGCTTCGAGCTGGTTGCGGAAACCATCGTCGGTGACCTTCTGGAGACCGCAGTCGGTGTGGTGCACCAACACGACCTCGCGGGTCCCCAATGCCCTTTGGCTGAGGCAGAGCGAGCGAATCACGTCGTCGGAGACGATGCCGCCGGCGTTGCGGATGATGTGGGCCTCACCGTTCTGCAGGCCGAGCAGTTTGAACGTGTCCATCCGCGAGTCCATGCAGGCCACGACGGCCATCTTGCGCATGGGGGCCACCTGCAGGTCGTGGTCCGAGAAAGTGGCTGCGAACTCGGCGTTCAGCCCAACGAGTTCGTCGGTGGTGGGGATGAAGTCGCTCATGGCGGCGAGAGTAGCCGCGAGCCTCTGCATCTACCCCTGTACGGAATGCGTCACCCCGCGACGAACGACTGCACGGCCACCGGATCCGCAAACCCCTTCACCATTCGTCGACCAGCTGGCTCGAACTCGCAATCGGTTGCAGCATCGACGAGCTCCTGCGTCACCAACAGCTCCTGCGGCACCGCCTCGTCGACCAGCCTGGACGCCAGATTCACGATTGATCCGTAGTAGTCACCACCGCGCACGAGGACATCGCCGTACGCCAGCCCGCCGCGCGGCACGACACGATTGAGTTCGGTTCCGAACCCGTCCATCAGTGCATGCGCTGCCCGGCACGCAGCGGCTGCGTCCGTTGAGGCGAACATCACCTCATCGCCGATCAGTTTCACGACTCGGGCGCCCTCAGCGGTGACAACATCATGCGCCCGCCCTTCGAAGTCGCGAATAAACGCGGCGAGAACCCGAGGCTCCATGCCGTTCGAGATCTCGGTGAAGCCGACGAGGTCGACGAAGCCCACGGCATATCGATACTGATACCGTTCCGTGTTCGAGATAGTCGCTCGCCGACTCCGCTCGATCGCCTGCAACACGTGGCGCCGCAGGATCGGGTCAAGCCGTACAGTCAGCCCGTCGAACAGCCCGATCGCAGCCCTCACCTCCTGTGCCATCTCGAGCTCGCTCGTGCCGTCGACCAGCATTCGTGACTCGACATCGGTGAGAAACATCGAGACGGACGCATCGGCGAGACGCCCAATCGAGGACCCCACGACGCGCAACAGACCGAGCACCTCGTCCTGCGTAAAGACTTCGAGCAGTGCACCGAAAACAGCGAATGCTTCGACCTCGTCGACCGTAAATCCGAGTTGGCCCGATGGCGCCCCACCGATCCGAACAAACCCGAATGCTGTCGATATCGCGTCGAAGTCCGCTGCGTCGAGCGTTCCAGCCTCGAGCGCCTGCGCCCTCGTGAGACGCTTGCCTGGCACCAAACGTCGATCGCCTGACATCGCGCCGAGGCTGTCAGCGGCCAGACCGGCCACCATTTCATCGATCGTGAACCCCTGCCCGTCGAGCCAGTTGAGAAGCTCCAGACGACCGCTCGTTGCGTGGAGGGCTGGGTCGAACAAGCCGGCTGCTACGAAGTCCTCCGTCGATGGCATGTTCGGATCCTACGATCGATGCGCTGCACGGCAGTCCGCTCTGTGGCATTGATCGATCATCTGTGTGACAGCACGTCTCTAAGGTGAGCTCTACCGACTCCCCTCCTGTACCAAACATCCACCGCCCAGACCCTGGGCGGGCCCCAGGAGGCCACCATGTTCGACAGTCCACCAATGCGGGCGATCCCCCGTGCGCACCGCGATCCATTGCGGACGTCGGTCGATGCACTGCTGCTCATCATGCTGTTACTCGACGCGGACGCCCAGGATGAAACGATGGTGTTCGTGCTCGACGACGCACGTCGGGGCATGGGCGTCATGCGGGTCACCGGCACTGGCGACCCCGACTCGCTGCTCGGCGTCGTCGACTACGTCGCCGAGGCAAGCCAGTCATCACCCGGAGCAGCGGGTCTGATTCTGGTGAGCGCCAGGGCAAGTGGTGGCATCAGTGTCGATGATCTTCGCCGGTGGCATGAGGCTGATGAATCGTGCACCGATGCCGACCTCGACCTCGTCGAATGGTTCGTGATCAGCACCGAGGTGTCCTGTCCTCGCGAGCTGTGCGGCGTGGCGCCGAGGTGGGCCGCCTGAGGGCAGTTCCGGCTTGTTCAGGCGGTGTGCTCGCTGGCGGCTGCGGCTGTCCGCGCCCGCCGCTCGTTTGGCGACAGACGCAGTCCGGCGCCCCGGAGTCGACGAAGCAGCTCACGACTCTCCACCTCGGTGGCTCCAGCTTCGATCATCTGCGAACGGTACGACTGCGGAATGTCGTAGTGATCGCCTTGGAAGCCGCGGCGCGGAATACCGACCGTGTCGGCGAAGCGGTGGAGTTCCTCGTAGGAGTCATCGCTGACGAGGTGGCACCACTTCTCGTCCCGGTGCCACCATCGCGCTTCGTCGATCAAGATGGTCACGGGGTGCAGCCTGCCAGACTGGCCCGGTGAACTCACGAGCAACATCCGGTTCCAACAGATCCGACGACAAGAACAAGCGTCAGGGCGGGGGCCGCCACCCTGCGCCGGAGCAGCCGACCACTCCGGACCAAGACGACCACGTTCCGGGCATCGCCGAGATCGCTTGGACGACCCATGTCAGCTCCGAGACGGCGCTGTTCGAGCGATTGGTGAGTCGGCATCGCGAGCGCCAGCGCCGCTATCACCGCATCCAACACGTCGAGGCGGTGCTCGATCATGTCGCTGCGCTCGCTACGACGGAGCCGGTGGATGACCTCGGAGCTGTCGTTGCAGCAGCGCTCTACCACGATGCGATCTACGAGTCGCAGCATCCGGCCAACGAACGGGCAAGCGCTCGACTCGCCCGACGCGACCTGGCCGAACTGGGTTGGGAGGCCGACCGGATCGACCGAGTCGGACTGCTGATCGAGGGCACCAAGACGCACCTCGACCCGCCCGACACCGACGCAGCTGTGCTGTTCGATGCCGACCTGGCCATCCTGGGCGCCGATCCGGCTGCCTACGGGGTGTATGTCGGCAAGGTCCGCGACGAGTACGGGCACCTCGACGATGCCGAGTGGGCAGTAGGCCGGACTGCGGTGCTCGAGGGATTCCTGGAACGGCCGCAGATCTACGCAACAGCTGGCGGGCGCGAGCGCTGGGAAGCTGCTGCTCGCACCAACATCACGGCTGAATTGGCGCCGTCGACTCCGTAATGGTGTCGGCGATGGCGTCGGCGATGGTGTCGGCGATGGCGTCAGGGACGCCGTCCTCGATCTCTTCGTGCGCGGACCGCTCGCCGACCCAGTACACCACGATCGCCAGCGTGGCGATGGTGCCCATCACGGCCATTGCCTGTCGTCGGCCGACTGCCTCGGCCAACAGCCCCAGCGGGAGGGCGGCAATGCCGAACCCGGCGAAACTCAGCTGCAGCAACGACTGCACCCGCCCCTGGTGGGAGGGCTCGGTGAGGTTCAACGCAATGGCGTTTGACAGCGACTGATATCCGGTCGTTCCGCCACCGATGATGACGACGACAACAACGGCTACCCAGAAGGTCGGCGACACCGCCAACGCTGCGACGCCTGCCCCGAAGATCGCGCCGGTGACCACCATGACACGCCAGCGCCCGGGCTCGTCGGCTCGTCCTGCCAACCAGAGCCCGACAACGACGGCGCCGATCGAGGCAGCCGAGCTGAGCAACCCGACCCAGCTGTCGTTCTCCAGACCGAACGTGTCCTTGACCAGCGCCGGGATGAACACCACATAGTTGAAGCCGAACATGATGACGACGAACGAACTCACAACCAGTCGCCGGAGGTGCGGCCGGGCCCACACGTACCGGATGCCGTCAGCGATCTCGGCTGCGGGTCGGGCCGGTGGCAGATCCAACGAAGGGGCCACGTTTGGGAGGCGGAGCACTGTCAGGAAGGACAGGAACGAGAACGTTCCCGCCACGAGGTAGGCGCCGCCGATACCAAAGAAGGCAATACCCGCCAGTGCTCCAGCGAACGACGGCGCGATGACGCGGGTTCCATTCATGCTGAGCAACGACAGGGTGATTGCATTGCCTAGCTGTTCGCGACCGACGAGTTCGGTGGAGAACGCCACCCGTGCGGGGCCGTAGAAACCGAACGCCGTGCCTTGGATGAGTCCGGCAGCGCAGAGCATCCAGAACTCCTCCCGCCCGGACACCACGGCGAGTCCCATGACAATGGCGCCGGCACTCAGTGCAACCTGACTCCACAGCATCACGGTGCGCTTTGGCAACCGGTCAGCAGCGACACCACCGAGTGGTGTCGCGACGAGCATCGTGCCACCGAAGACCAGGTAGACGAGGCCGATGGCTCCGTCACGGCCGGTGAGGTCCCAGGCCAGGATGCCGCGCAGCAGGAACTGCATCTGGACGGCCATGAAGGAGAACGTGCCAGCCCACCAGAGCCGCCGGTAGTCAGGAATCTTGAGCGACGAGAACGAGCCGCTCAGGGCCGTCTGTTCACGTTCTACATCGCTCGACACGCGTACATGGTGCCCGATCGGGGTGCGGCCGAACCGAGTCCGGCGGTGTGCCATGTGTCAGCGGCGGGTGCGTTCGTACCGATGCTCAGTTGCCGCGGCGCTTGACGCGAACCGGAATCGGTGCCGGTGTCTTGTCGTTGTGGCGCTCGCCTGAGATCACTGCACCCGCGGCAGCAGCGACCGCTGCAACTGTGACGATGATGGTGATGAACACGAGAACCACCGTACCCCATTGCGCTTCGATTGTGATTCACTAGCTCCATGACCGATCTCGAAACGATGCCGGTGGCTGACACCGATCTCCTGACTGACAGCCAAACCGAGACCGACGAGCCGACAGCCGCGCACATCGTCAAAGTGAAACGCGGCGAGAACGCCCAGGCCATCGTGCTCGAAGCGCGTGTCATGGGGACACCGATCGAAGCACTGTGCGGGTTCACCTGGGTGCCGTCGCGTGATCCGAAGCAACTGCCGGTCTGCGAAGAGTGCAAGGCGATGTACGGCCTGTACAAGGACTTCAACGACGGCCTGAGCGACTCGCCCGGTGATTGAGGGCACCGGAACTGCCGGTGCCTCGGCCGAGGGTCTGCGGATTCGCCAGGCCGTTCGTGCCCTCCTACTGACGCCGCTACACGACGTCCTGCTGGTCCGCTTCGAGTTCCCGACCCGCCAGGTCTGGGCATTGCCCGGTGGCGGGATCGACCCGGGCGAGGACCACCTCACGGCGTTGCATCGGGAGTTGGAAGAAGAGACCGGCCTCACGAACGCCGAAGTCGGAGCGCACATCTGGACCCGCGAGCACGTGGTTCCGTTCGTCGATGGGACCTACGACGGCCAACGCGACCAGATCCACCTCGTCCAAACCGAACGGTTCGAACCCGACCCGGGAATCGGCTGGGCACAGATGCGGGCCGAACGTGTCCATGAGATGCGCTGGTGGACGATTGATGAAATCGCCGCTCAGGGTGCCCGTCACGCCGCCGGCGAGCACGGCATCGTCGGCTTCGCTCCGGCCACGTTCCCCGAACTCCTTGCAGACCTGGTCAACAACGGCATTCCGCGCTGCCCCGTCGCCACCGGCATCTGACCAGCGACGCGGTCGCGAGCTCAGCGGAGACCGTTTCAGACAGGCCGGTCGGTGTGTCAGGGTGGCGATGTGAAGATTGTCGACTGCACCACCTTCGTCATCGGGAACCCGCCGCCGCACCACGGAGGCAAGTACTTCATCGTGGTGAAGCTGACCACCGATACCGGCGTGGTCGGATACGGCGAGATCTACGTCGCCTCAGTTGGTCCGCATGCCGTGGCCACCATGGTCACCGACATCGCGGATCGGTTGGTCATCGATGCCGACCCCCACCGCATCGAGTTGCTCTGGCGTCGGATCTACTCGAGCGGCTACGGGCTCCGGCCCGACCCCACACTGGTCGGCATCACCAGCGGCATCGAGATGGCGTGCTGGGACATCGTCGGCAAGGACGCCGGCCTGCCGGTGAGCGACCTGCTTGGCGGACGCGTGCACGAGCGGCTGCGTACCTACACCTACCTGTACCCGGCCCCCGGACGCCCCGACGTCTACTCCGATCCGATGCAGGCCGCGGACCAGGCGCTGTTCGAAGTCGGCCGCGGGTTCAACGCTGTCAAGTTCGACCCGGCAGGGCCGTACACGGCCTTTGATGGCCACCAGCCGAGCCTCGATGACATCGAGCGATCGGTGGCGATCACCGAAGCCATCCGCGAAGCAGTGGGTGACCGCGCCGACTTGCTGTTCGGCACGCATGGCCAGTTCACCGCGGCCGGCGCGATCAGGTTGGCCCGTCGGTTGGAGCAGTTCGACCCCCTCTGGTTCGAGGAGCCGACGCAGCCCGATCAGCCCGAAGAAATGGCGCGTGTCGCACGCCAGACAACGATTCCCGTGGCGACCGGTGAGCGACTGACGACGATCTCAGAGTTCGCTGCGCTCGCCCGTCATCAGGCTGCGGCGATCTGGCAACCGAACCTTGGCCGGTGCGGCGGCATCCTTGCAGCGAAGAAGATTGCAGCCATCGCCGAAGCGTCGGGCTGCCAGATCGCACCGCACCTTTACTCCGGTCCGATTCTGGGTGCCGCGAACATTCAGTTGGCGGCGACGTTGCCCAACCTGTTGATCATCGAGGGCATCCAAGATTGGTCGGGGTTCCACGCCGACCTGCTGACCCAGCCGATCGAGTGGGCCGATGGTTACGTGATCCCTTCACGCGAACCGGGCCTCGGCACCGAACTGAACGAAGCCGTGGCACTTGCCAACCCGTACGTTCCGAACCCAGACGACGCCACCGACCTGCACCTCGGAATGGTCGACACGCCTGTCCGCTGACCGGTCAGTCTGTGCCTGGCACAGACTGACCGCGGCCGACTCAGGGAGCCGGGGTGACGAGTGTGCGGTCGAGGGTGTGGACGACACCGAGGTCGGCGGGGACACCGGTGTCGATGACCTTCGCCCCACCGATCGTGATCGGCGACACCGTGGCGTCGACCACTCGCTCCGGTCCGAAGTCGAACGTGATCGCCTGCATCGCCGCGATGTCTGACCCCTTCAGCACCATCCCGGTCTTCACGTGCGCGAGCACGAAGTCACGCGCCGCTGTCGGGTCATTGAGGTCGGGGGCACCAGCGGTAGCGAGCAGCGCTTCGATCGCAGCATTGTTCGGAGCCACGACGGTGAAGGTTCCGGTCTGTGCTGCGAGTTGCTCGCGCAGTCCCGCCCGATTGATCAGGTTCGAGAACGTCGACAGGTCAGTGCGGCCCTCGATGATCGAGATCACCGTGGTCTTCGGTGCGACCGTGGTCGTGGTCGTCGTCGTGGACGCAGTGACAACGGGTGCCGGTGCAACCGTGGTCGGGGGCAGTGTGGTCGGTACCACCGTGGTCGTGGTCACGTCGGTCGTCGTCGTCTCCGGGAGTGTCGTGGTCGACTCGGGGACCGTCGTGGTGGTCTCGAGGTTCTCGTCTCCACTCAGAATCGGACACGTGACCGAGTCACCAGCCACGAATTCGGTGTTGGCGAACGAGTAGGTGACGTTGCGCTGCTCGGTCACTGGTTCCGGGGACAGGCTGGCCTCGATGATGATGTTCGAGGTGGCGCTGTTGCGGTTGAGCACGCACTCGAAACGCGTGTCTGCGAGCGTGGCGTTCGGCGGCAGCACTTCGTCGATTGTCACGGTCGAGGACCATGTCGTGTCCGCAGTGAGCTGGTCGACGGGTGACCACACGAACTTGAGTCGACCCGTCTGGTCAGTCACCCCGACAGCGGGTTCTGGTGCTTGGGCGCCGGCCGGGAGGATCCACTCGTACTCTGCCGGGCTCGCTGCCGGGCCGGTGACGGTCGCCGTGAGCGTGGCTGACACCGCTGCTTCGGTTCGGGTGATGCGGGAGATCTCGAGCTGTACCGAGTCGTTGACGTCGGTCGAGACAACGACATCAGCGTCGTCAGCGTCGTTGTTCGCGAAGAGCAGGAAGCCACCGATACCAAGGAGAACGAGCACACCAATGGCGATGCCGGCGAGCGGGCCCGGCTGGCGGTACCACGGCGGATCGACGACCGGATATTGGTCGACTTGTCCTGGGGCGACAGGCGCTGCGCCTGCTGCTGCTGCCGCCGCTCCGGCGGCCGGCGGTGCCGGCGTCACGGGCATGACGGTCGTCGGGTCTGCAGGCGGAGTCGGCAGGCTGCTGGGAGTGTCGTCGTTGGACCCTGGAAGATCAGTCATCCACTGTATGTATCACCTCGGCGCCGCTCTGTGTGGCCGCCGCTCCAGGCTTGACGATTTCTAAACCCAGCATGGTGCTCACCTCTGGAGCTATCGAAAGTCGCGGCTGATCGTCTTGCCGGACATCGGGAGTGGGTCAAGTCGTTCTGCAACGATGTTGATCACCCCTTCAGACCGTTCGAGACGGCCACGAATCACCATGGCCGGGGCCTCACGGGCGACCTTGCGAAAGCGGTGCCAGCACCCCTTCGACACGACGACGTTGATCAGCCCGGTCTCGTCTTCGAGATTCAGGAAGGTGACTCCCTGAGCGGTCTGTGGCCGTTGCCGATGCGTCACCACACCCGCAACGTGCACCACCGAGCCGGGTTCGGGGTCCCACAACTGCGCTGACGTCAGGACCCCGAGTGCGTCGAGTTCCTGGCGGACGAACTGCGTCGGGTGCCCGTCGGGCGACACGCCGGTGGCCCACAGATCAGCCACGGCTTCTTCGACTGGCGTCATGCCCGGCAAGCGGGGTGCCGTGTCGCCGGTGATGATGCCGGCCAGTCGGCCAGGCCGTGACTGCACCGTGGCCCCCACGGTCCACATCGCCTCGCGCCGATCGAGACCGAAGCACTCGGTGAACATCCCCGCGGTGGCCATGGCCTCGAGCTGTGGAAGCTGCAGATCGGGGACCCGTCGCACCAGATCCTCGGTGTCGGCGAACCATCCACCCTGGTTCCGTTCGGCCTCGATGACCTTGGCCAGTTCGGTACCAATGTTGCGTACGGATCCAATCCCGAGCCTGACTGCCACGCCCCCGACTGATGTCTCCGCTGGCTCCAACGTGGCTGCTGCCTCCGATGCATTGAGGTCGGGAGTCCGCACGACCACTCCGTGCCGGCGGGCGTCGCGCACCAACGTGTGCGGTGACCAGAAACCCATCGGCTGCGCGTTCAGGAGCGCCGCACAGAACGCTGCTGGCTCGTGGTACTTGATCCACGACGACGCGTAGACCAGGTAGGCAAAGCTCACCGAGTGCGACTCGGGGAATCCGTAGTTCGCAAACGCCTTCATCTTGACGTACAACTCGTCGGCAACATCGCCGATGATCCCGTTGGATTCCATCCCGGCATAGAGCCGGGCCTTGAGTTGCTCCATCCGGCGCGCTGATCGTTTCGACCCCATTGCCTGGCGCAGTTCGTCGGACTCAGCGGGCGTGAACCCGGCCACGTCGATCGCCATCTGCATGAGCTGCTCCTGGAACAACGGGATACCGAGCGTCTTGCCAAGTGAATTCTCGAGCAGTGGATGCAGGTAGGTGACTTGTTCCTTGCCATTGCGTCGCCGGATGTACGGGTGCACCGAGCCGCCCTGGATCGGGCCGGGTCGGATCAGCGCCACCTCGACCACGAGGTCGTAGAACCGGCGCGGCTTCAATCGGGGCAAGGTGGCCATCTGGGCACGAGACTCGATCTGGAAGACACCGACCGTGTCTGCCCGGCACAGCATGGCGTAGACGTCGTCGTCCTGCGGGAGTGTGGCGATGTCGATCTCATAGCCCCGATGCGCACGCACGAAATCGACGGCGTAATGCAGCGCCGAGAGCATGCCGAGGCCGAGCAGGTCGAACTTGACCAGCCCGGTCGCGGCACAGTCGTCCTTGTCCCACTGGAGCACCGAGCGCTTGTCCATCCGAGCCCACTCGACCGGACACACTTCGATCACCGGGCGGTCACACATCACCATCCCGCCCGAA
>RCMY010002862.1_pt1 | contig 15507 bp, 13 predicted proteins | sample 2041341 | NCBI WGS metagenome assembly RCMY01 (sample SAMN09708234, study PRJNA481090) | Marine sediment metagenome, whole genome shotgun sequencing project.
CAATTCGGATTCGCGATAATGCCGCGATTCTTGTAGTCGGCGATCGCTTGGCTGATTCCGGCCACGCTGAGCGCGATACCGAGTCCAACCGCCATGGAAGAAAAGGCGAGTTTACGTCCGGCGGAAATTCGTGTGTTTTGCACAGCGCACCCCTAGAAGTTGCGGGGGCTACAGCGGGTCAAGAGGAAGCGCTGAATATCCCTGCTCTAGCTGCAAACACTACGTTACTTTCTCGGTCCCTACACTAGGGAGACTCCAAGTGGGTAACGGATTCGTAACTCCTTCGGCAAACTTGCGCAGCCCTCTTGAAACGCAAAGCCGAAGCGCAGTATGTTAATCCCTCGCGCAACAGACGAAAGGAGACCAGCGTGTTGATAAATGTCATTTCGGGAATCTCCCGTCACCCCGCCGGCTTCGTCTGCGCCATCACGTCCTAATCGACCTCGCTGTCCGATTCGGACGGTGAAGGTAGAGCTCTCGTGGCCCGAACGCGGTGCCTGAGGTCCTTTGTCGACCTCGGCACCATAGTCAACGACTCCACCACTCAATTCTCTTTACCTAATTGCAAGGACATCCCATGAATACTGTCGTCACATCGACGCGGAATCCCGAGGAGACTCGTCTCCACGAACATCCGCCTCAACACAATCTCACCGTCTATGCTCACGAGCTGCGCCGCGTCGGACTCCTCGACCGCGCGGCACTTCGCGTGGGTGTAGCGCTCATCACGTGGGGGCGCCGTTCAGCGCTCGTCGAATCCCACGCGCCGCGAACCCAGAGAGTTGGGTTGCACGAAGCCTTGCGCGAGCGCGAACTCGCCGCAGAGCGGATGCGTCACCTCGGTACGCCACGATCGTGAGCTTGGCCAAGCGCGGACCGCCTGATTGCGGAATCTGGGGCCGTCACCGATGATTCGGTGGCGGCCCTTCTGCGTGCGGGGGTTCGGTTCGGCCCCTCGGTGCGGCCACGGAGTGCGGGGGCTCGGTGCGGCCACAGAGCGCGGAGGCTAAGCGCGCTCGCGAGCGAGACTTTAGCCGCGCAACCTCGGAGCAATGTCCCGCTCGAAAAGTTCGAGGAAGCGGTTTTGGTCCGCCCGTGGGTCGTGGAACACGAGGTGGTTCAGGCCCGCGTCAACATACTTTCGAATGTCCGCGACGACGGCATCCGGATCTGAACCGACAATCCACCGCGATGCGATCTGCTCGATCGGCAGGGCATCCGCCGCCGCCTCCATTTCCATGGGATCGGTAATGTCGTGCTTTTGCTCTTTGCTGAGTGCAAGCGGCGCCCAAAAGCGAGTGTTCTGAAGGGCGGCTTCCGGGTCGGGATCGTAGGAAAGCTTGATCTCGATCATGCGGTCGATCGAGTCGGAATCGCGATCGTTCGCTGCCGCGCCCTCCGCGACGGCGGGAAGAAGCTCATCCGTGTAGAGACCCATCCCCTTGCCGGACGTGCAAATGAAACCGTCACCCTCCCGGCCCGCATACCGCGCGACCATGGGCCCGCCCGCGGCAATGTACACGGGAACCGGTACGTCTGGCCGGTCGTAAATCGACGCACCGTGCGTCGAGTAGTACTCGCCCTCGAAGTCGACGCGATCCTCGGTCCACAATTGGCGCATGAGGCGAACCGCTTCGCGCAAGCGCGCAAATCGCTCCTTGAACTCCGGCCATTCCTGCTCGCCTGCACCGCGAAATCCGGTCGCGATTTCGTTGAGCGCTTCGCCCGTGCCCACGCCGAGAATGACGCGTCCAGGGTAGAGGCAACCCATCGTCGCGAACGCTTGCGCGATCACCGCGGGGTTGTAGCGGAAAGTGGGAGTCATCACAGACGTACCAATGCGGATCGTGCTCGTGCGCTCCCCCACGGCAGCCATCCAGGCGAGCGAGAACGGCGCGTGACCGCCCTCGTGGCGCCACGGCTGGAAGTGATCGCTCACCGTCACCGTTTCGAAGCCATGAGCCTCCGCCGCGACCGCGTACTCGACGAGATCTCTGGGGGCGAACTGTTCCGCGGAAGCCTTGTAGCCAAGGGTGAGGGGCAGCATGGTTATTTCTCCTGTCGAGGGGATTGAAGGAAGTCAGAAACGGCAGAAGGCACGTACGGGCTCACATCGCCACCAAGCGCGGCGACTTGGCGCACGAGGGAACTTGAGACGTGCGCGTGCGCGGGGTCGGGCAGCAAAAAGACCGTCTCAACGCCCGCGAGATTGCGGTTCACAATTGCCATGGGTGTCTCGTAGGCGACATCCACTTGCGAGCGCACGCCCTTCACGAGCACACTCGCTCCAACGTCGGTGCAGTAGTCGACGAGCAGGCCCACACTCCACGACATGACCCGGATGTTGCTCCCGAGCCCGGCATCCTTAATCGCCTTCTCGATGAGCGACACCCGCTCGGCGACGGGCAGCAGGGCCGTTTTGTCTGGATTGTGTACGACGAGAACGTGCAATTCATCGAACAGGCCAGCGGCCCGATCGATCACGTCGAGGTGACCAAGAGTGATGGGGTCGAAAGACCCGGGAACGACGGCGATCCGGTGCATCCACCAACCCTATCGTCCGTAGCTTTCATCATTCAGGAGTTGGAGTGACGCACGTGGCCAAATACCTCAAAATCCAGCCAAAACGTCACCACCCGTCACTTCTGTCCCACAACCTCCTGAATGATGAGAGCTGCTGGTCAGGATTTGGCGAGAAAATCGCGTTCAACGTCGTCGAGGCGCCGATCGAGGGCTCCCTTGAGAGCCGGATGCTGCGCCAGCGTCGGATCCGCGGCCAACACTCCCTGTGCGATCGCCCTCGCCTCTGTGATCAAGTCACCGTCCTTGACGACTCGCAGCAGCCGCAAGCTCGACCGGCCACCCGACTGCGTGCTCCCTAAGACATCACCCTCCTGCCGCAGCTCGAGGTCCTTTTCGGCGAGTTCGAACCCGTCGAGGGTTGACGCGACGGCATCTACGCGTTCGCGGGAGAGCGTGCCCTGTTCCGCCGCCGTGACGAGAAGGCAAAGCCCTGGCACCCCGCCGCGGCCAACCCGGCCACGCAACTGGTGCAGTTGCGACACCCCGAACCGGTCGGCATCCAGCACGATCATCGCGGAAGCGTTCGGTACGTCAACACCGACTTCAATCACGGTCGTCGCCACGAGTACATCGATGTCCCCCGCGGCGAATCCGCGCATGAGCGCATCCTTTTCGTCACTCGAAAGTCGCCCGTGCAGTGCCTCGATGCGGCGGGATGCGAGCTGCGGATCGCTGCGAAGAAGTTCAAGAGTCGCGGTCACGGTCGACACGGGGCGCACCTCATCCGCGGGCTCTCTTGGTGTCGACTCCGCGTCGATCGCCGGGCACACGACAAACGCCTGCCGCCCTTGAGCGAGTTCTTCGGCAAGGCGCTCCCACACGCGATTCATCCACCCAGGGCGATCCGCGAGCGGTACGACGAACGTTTCGATGGGTTTGCGGCCAGAGGGCAACTCGGCAATCGTCGACACGTCCAGGTCGCCAAACACTGTCATGGCAACCGTGCGCGGAATCGGTGTTGCCGTGAGCACGAGAACGTGCGGCGGCACGGTCCCTTTGCGGCGAAGCGCCTCACGCTGGTCGACACCGAACCGGTGCTGCTCATCCACCACGACGAGCCCAAGATCGAAAAAGCCGACTGACTCGCTCATCAGCGCGTGCGTTCCGATCACAATGTGAGCTTGGCCCGTGACGGCAGCCAGGAGAGCTCGTTTGCGATCGGCCGTCGGCATTTGGCCAGTGATGAGCGTCGGGCGCAAGCGAGCAGCAATATCCGGCCCGAGGGATGCCACGATCGACCGCAAGTGTTGCCCCGCGAGCACTTCCGTTGGAGCCAGGAGCGCGGACTGGCCGCCCGTATCCGCTACCGCGAGCATGGCGCGCAACGCGACGACCGTTTTTCCGGAGCCCACTTCGCCCTGCAGCAAGCGATTCATCGGCTCCGTCGTCGCGATGTCGGCCGCAATCGCGTGGCCGACAGTCTGTTGGTCGACCGTGAGCGTGAACGGCAGCGACGCGTCGAACTGTTCGAGAAACCCTCCAGTTGCTGGCACGCGCGCTGTTGCCGCTTGCTCTTTGAGCCGTTGCCGCTGCTCCAGAAGCGCCATCTGAAGAACGAAGGCTTCCTGGAATCTCAGCGACTTTCGCGCGGCACCCCACTCCGCGTCGAGGGTCGGTCGATGAATCAACTCGATCGCCTTGCGGAACGGGAGCAGCTTTCGCGACGCGCGCACGTCATCCGGCACGGGGTCCGGCACATCGGGAAGCGTGTCGAGGGCGATGCCGATCGCTTTCTGCACTTGCCAGCTCGCGACAGTCGACGTGGCCGGGTAAATCGGAATCGGCGTGAGCGCCCACGCTTTCGCCGCCTCACTGTCGTGGGGAGCCCCATCATCATCACCGTCGGCACCGAACAGTTCGTAGTCGGGGTGGGCGAGCTGGCGGCTTCCCCGGTATTCGCCGACTTTGCCAGCGAAAATGCCGCGCACCCCTTTGTGCAGATCCTTGGCACGCCACCCTTGATTGAAGAAAGTGAGCGTCAAGACGCCTTTGCCATCCGTAATCGTCACCTCGAGGATGGAGCCTTTGCGCGCGCGCATGGGCCGCTCGCGCACCTCGATGACTTCGGCAACGATCGTGACGTTCTCATCGAGAGGCAAGTGCGCGAGCTCGGTGAGTTCACCTCGCCGCGCGTACCTGCGCGGGTAGTGGGTGAGCAAGTCGCCTACGGTTTCGAGGCCGAACCCCTTCGCGAGCGCGGCGGCAGTTCTCCCGCCAAGCACGCCGTTCAATTTCGCATCGAGTGGTGAAAGCACACTTCGAGAGTACCTTTGCAGGGTGACACGAATCATCGCGGGCTTCGCAGGATCCCTCACGCTGAAAGTGCCTCGCACGGGAACGCGGCCAACAAGCGACCGCGTGCGGGAGGCGATCTTCTCCTCTCTTGAGTCGGCCGACGCGATCCACGGTGCTCGCGTGCTCGACCTCTACGCCGGATCCGGTGCGCTCGGGCTTGAGGCGGCATCGCGGGGCGCAAGCACCGTCGATCTGGTGGAGAAAGCTGCCGTGGCTGCTCGAACGTGCCGAGAGAACATTCCCCGAGTCTTGCGCAACGCCCCGAAGGATGCGCGTCCCGCGATCGAGGTGACCATGCAATCGGTGGGCGCGTTCCTTGACGCCAGCACGGCCGAATGGGATCTCGTCTTTATGGATCCGCCGTACGACATCGACGACAGCGAGCTTTCGCGGAGCCTCGCCGCTTTGGCTCCACGTCTTTCGCACGGAGCGATCCTCGTTCTCGAGCGCGGCGCAAAATCGCGTGAACCAGCATGGCCTCCAGGCGTTCAGCGTGACCGCAGCAAAAACTACGGCGACACGACTCTGTGGTGGGCTTCAGCTGACTGACGAACCATTGGATTGCCCAGGCCGCGGAGCAGTCCGATCCTGGTGCGGAGCAGTCCAGCCCGTGAACGGGTCCCACCCGGTGATCGGATGCGCGCGGCCATCCAGTCGAATAATTTCGGCATCGACCGTGAACTCCTCGACGTGGCCGATCGCGCGAAATCCGCCAGGTAACTGAACGCCGACTGGAAACGTTGCGAGCAGAGAGTGGTCCTCTCCCCCGCCGAGCGCGAGACCCGCATCACGCCCAAGAGCCGAGCCGTCAAAGTTGATGGCCACTCCGCTGGCGCGCGCGATTCGTGACGCATCCTTCGCGAGGCCGTCGCTGAGATCCAGCATGGACGTCGCTCCCGCGAGTGCCGCGAGTGGACCGTCCGCGATGGGCGGGGTTGGTGCAAGCTGGCCTGCAGTGTGCTCGCGCAATCCGGCTGCGAGGCCGGCATCCGGCTCCCCCTCGGCATTCACTGCTCGAGAGAAGAGCAATCGCAACCCTGCTGCGGCATCGCCGAGAGCCCCAGAAACGGCCACGACGTCGCCGACACGCGCTCCCGACCTGAGTACGGGTTGCCGCCCCTCAAGGTCGCCAAACGCGGTCACAGCGATCGTCACGGTGTCGGACACGGAGAGGTCGCCCCCGACGACGCCGCAGTCAGGCGCGAGGGCAGCACACGCGTCGCGAAAGCCGTCCGCGATCCCCTCCAGGAGAGTGATCGGGGAGCCCGCTGGCGCTGCGATCGCCACGACAAGAGCGGTCGGTACTGCGCCCATCGCCGCGACATCCGAAAGGTTGGTGGCAGCAGCTTTCCACCCCAAATCGTGCGGCAGGGACCACGCGAGCAGAAAGTCGGGCCCGTGCACCATGAGGTCCGTGGTCACGACGAACCGGCCATCCTGTGCAGACACGACCGCGGCGTCGTCGCCTGGCCCCAACAACTGCGCCTTCGCCGCAGGGAGCCTCGGAAAAATCCGGGACAGTACTGCGGTTTCGCCAAGCTCGCCGAGAGTGGGGACCTCGCTTGCTTCCGTGGGCATGCTCACACGGTAGCCTGAAAGGGATGTCAACGTTCACTCGCCGCGTGTTGGTTGCCGCGCTCTCCCCCGCACTTCTATTCGGCCTGGTTGCGTGCACTCCAGCGGTCCCCATGAAGCCTGCGGAGGATGCGACAAACCCGCTGTGCGCGGATGTCATCGTGCGACTTCGCACTGTACCGGCGATCGACACGTTTGAGCGACGCACGACCGACGCGCAAGCAACCGCCGCTTGGGGAAACCCGGCAGCAATTTTGTTGCGGTGCGGAGTTCCCGTGCCTGGACCGTCCACGCTCCAGTGCGCAACCGTGAAAAGCATCGACTGGCTTCGCGATGACAGCAACGCGCCAAACTACGTTTTCACGACCTACGGTCGGGATCCTGCGGTCACCGTCGTCGTCGATGGAAGCGTCGCATCGGGAACGGAAGCCCTCATCGCGTTGAGCAACGCGGTCGGTTCTATCCCGGCAACGCGGGCCTGCACGAACCCGGATGACGTGCTCAATCTCCCAGACCCGACGCCAAGCCCGTCGCCTTAGCGCGCAGCAAAGCGCCAGTTAGCGCGCCGTTTCCAGCCCAAGCTCGATGAGCTCCGTGATGAGGCTCGGGTAGTCGACGCCGCTTTCCTGCCAGCAGCGCGGAAACATCGAAATCGGGGTGAACCCGGGCATCGTGTTGATCTCGTTGAGCACGAAACCGGTGGGGGTGAGAAAGAAGTCGATGCGCGCGAGACCCGAACCGCCGATCGCCTCGAATGCGCGCTGCGCAATGCGCGTCATGTTCTTAAGTTCACCCGCGTTGACGGAGGCAGGGCACACGAGCTCGACGCCTGCCGCACCCAGGTATTTGGTGGCGAAGTCATAAAACCCTCCACCGGTCAGGACGACTTCGCCCGGCACGGAAACGCGAGTTGCGCCGCCATCGGCACGTGCTCCGAGCACGCCGCACTCAATTTCCCGACCCACAATCCCGGACTCCACAAGCACTTTGTCGTCCTCAGCAAAAGCGATCGCGAGCGCGGCATCCAGCTCATCCCACGACTCAATCCGGCTCACCCCAACAGACGAACCGGCCCTCGCGGGCTTGACGAACGCAGGCAAGCTGAGAGACCGCGCACGAGACCGCCACAGCTCGTTGTCATGCTGCCAGCCAGACTGGGTAACGGTGACCCACGGAGCGACCTCGATACCGGCAGCCTCAAGAACCGTCTTCGTAAAGTGTTTGTCCATCCCGAGGGCGGAAGCGAGCACACCGTTGCCAACGTACGGCAACCCTGCGAGCTCAAAAAGGCCCTGGATTGTTCCGTCTTCGCCAAACGGTCCGTGCAGAATGGGGAACGCGATATCGACATTGCCGAGACTTCGCTTCGTGCCATCCGGTGGGGTCACCGTGAATTCGCGAGAGAGAGCACTGTCTGGAAAATGAACGCGAGAGCCGTTGTCGACGATCTCGGGAAGCGAAACAGGGTCGAGCCGGAACCGGTCGGCATCATCGGCTTCGAGCACGAAAGCACCGTCGCGCGTGATGCCGATCGGGATGACATCGAACCGTTCGCGATCGATGGCGGAAAGCACTCCGCTGGCCGTTGCGCAACTGATGGAGTGTTCGCTCGACTTGCCGCCAAAGAAGAGGGCAACCGTAATTTTTCGCGTCTGCTCTGTGCCCGTCTGCTCTGCGCCCGTCTGCTCTGCGCCCGTCGGCTCTGCGCCCGTCGGCTCTGCGCCCGTCGACTCTCCGCTCATCATCGCTCAGCGCTCCGTTTGAGGTTCATCGCTACCCGATGTGAGGTGCGGGGCGATGTCTTTCGGGTTCATGGTGCCGGCCAGCACTTCAGCAACTTGCGAAACGATCGGCATCTCAACGCCCTTGGCCATCGCGAGCTCCAGAATGGGCGCGACAGACGCCAGGCCCTCCGCCGTTTGGTTCATTTGCGCAACGACATCCGTGAAACTGTAGCCCTGCCCAAGCAGTCGCCCCGCCGTGTTGTTGCGCGAAAGCGACGAACCACACGTGGCGATGAGGTCGCCGAGGCCGGCAAGCCCAGAGAGAGTTTCCGCTTTTCCACCGTGCGCAACCGCGAATTCGGTCATCTCCACGAGGCCCCGCGTAATGATGGAGGCTTTCGTATTTTCCCCGTAGCCGACGCCGTCGACGATGCCGATCGCGACGGCGATGAGGTTTTTGAGAACACCGCCGAATTCTGTGCCGATCACATCCGTGTTCACGAACGAGCGGAGGTACGGGGTGGTTGCTGCCATCGCCACAAGCGTTGCGGTTTCCAGATTCTCCGATGACACAACGGACGCGGTCGGCTCTTCCCGCGCAATTTCGAGCGCGAGGTTTGGGCCAGAAATCACGGCAACCTGCGCAGGGTCGGCATTCAGCCCTTCCCGAATGACTTCGCTCATGCGTAAAGCTGTACCGCGCTCCACTCCCTTCATGAGGCTCACGACGATCGCGTGGCGGGGAATGATGTCCTTTACAGCGGCGAGGTTAGCCCGAAGAGTTTGGCTCGGAATGGAAACGAACACCATCTCAGCGCCGTCCAGCACCTCCTCGACGTTCGAGCTCGACCACAGGGAACGCGGAAGGTTGATGCCTGGCAAGTAGTCGCTGTTGCGTTTGGCTTGAGCGATTTCGCGAGCAAGCTCTGGGCGTCTCGCCCAAATGGAAACATCCGAACCGCCATCCGCGAGCACTTTCGAGAATGTGGTGCCCCAGCTTCCCGCGCCAAGCACGGCGACGCGGCGCGCGCCAGGAGTCGATATGCGAATGGGCATCGTATTGCTCATGACCGCTCCTCAAATCGACCAATCTCGGATTGCCCTTTGCGGGCGGGGTCCCAGCGCTCAGCCGGCGGAGCCTCGCCCCTCATGTCGGCGACCAAATCAGTGATGGCAACCATGAGAACCTCTGTTGCTTCAGCGAGCATCGTGGAGTTTATTGGGCGACCACGAAACGCGGACAGGTCAACGGGGGGGCCGAACTTCACCTCCACGTTTTTGCGCGGGAACAGACTCATGCGCTTACCGTACCTTGGCATGATCTTTTGGGTTCCCCAGTGGGCAACAGGAATCAGGGGCGCGTCGACAGCGAGAGCCAGCCGCACTGCTCCCGTCTTGCCTCGCATGGGCCACAAGTCCGGGTCGCGCGTGAGCGTTCCCTCCGGGTATACGACAACAAGAAGGTTTCTCTCGACAATGCGATTTGCTGTCGTCAGCGAATTGACGCCGCGCGTTCCCATCCGCTCCACGGGAATCTGCTCCGACACGCGCAGCAGCCACCGAAGAACGGGCACCTTGAACAACGAGGCCTTCGTGAGGTATCTGGGTGCCCGTCCCAGCTTCCAGATGACCATTCCGATGACGAACGGATCGACTTCGGTGAAGTGGTTGGGCGCAACAATGACGGGGCCAGTGCGTGGAAGGTAATGCGCGTCGGTGATGCGGTAACGGCCCACGACGTTCAGGAACGGGATGACCAGGAAAGCTAGGAGTCTGAAGATGGGGATCTTCTCTGACCGTACCTTTTTCAGGCGTTTCTTCTTCGGGCGTTCCTTCTTCGAGCGCGGTGTCACCTCTCGCCGGTCCGCCGCCATCGTCTAGCCCTTGATGTCGAAATCGGCGCCGAGAGCGGCGAGCTTGTCGAAGAAATGCTCATAGCCGCGTCGGATGAGGTCGACATTGCTCACGCTCGAGGTACCTTCCGCACTGAGCGCAGCAATAACGTGGCTGAATCCGCCGCGCAAATCAGGCACCGTGATGTCGGCACCGTGAAGAGGTGTCGGACCGGTGATGACGGCCGCTTGTTCGAAGTCTCGTCTGGCTACCCTCCGCGGCATGTCGGCTAGACCGCGAGGGTGCACGACGATGTTGGCACCCATTTTATTGAGAGCATCGGTAAACCCGAACCTGTTCTCGTACACCGTTTCGTGAACGACAGAGACCCCTTGCGCCTGGGTCAGCGCGACAACGAGCGGCTGCTGCCAGTCCGTCATGAAGCCGGGGTGCACATCCGTCTCGATCGTCACAGGCTTCAGTTCGCCGCCCTGATGATAGAACCGGATACCGTCTTCGCCAATATCGAAACCACCACCCACTTTGCGGAACACGTTGAGGAACGTCATGAGCTCCGCCTGGCGCGCTCCGGAAACAAAAATGTCTCCGTGCGTGACGAGAGCCGCGGTGGCCCAGCTTGCCGCCTCGTTGCGATCGAAGAGAGAGCGATGCGTGTATCCGGTGAGACGTTCGACTCCCTCAATGAGGATGACGCGGTTCGGCTCGACTGAGACGATGGCGCCCATCTTCTGCAGGATTGCGATGAGATCCATGATCTCTGGTTCGATCGCCGCATTGCGCAGCTCGGTCGTGCCTTTCGCGCGCACCGCCGTGAGAAGCACTTGCTCCGTTGCCCCAACACTCGGGTACGGCAGGTTAATGTCGGCGGCGTGCAATCCTTCTGGAGCTGTGAGGTGGATTCCTTCGTAGCTCTTGTCGACGACGGCCCCAAACGCGCGCAAAGCATCCAGGTGATAGTCGATGGGGCGGTCGCCAATGCGGCAGCCGCCAAGGTCGGGAATGAACGCTTCACCTAGGCGGTGAAGCAGGGGGCCGCAAAACAGGATCGGGATACGGCTTGAGCTCGCGAGCGCATCAACTTGTGCAAAGTGGGCGGTCTCGACGTTGCTCGGGTCAAAGATGAACTCCCCTGGGGCCTCCCCGGGGGTGACGAGCACTCCGTGAACTTCGAGGAGTCCGCGGACGACCCCCACATCGCTGATGTCGGGAACATCCCGCAAGACGCTCGGTGTCTCGCCGAGCAAGGTTGCGACCATGGCTTTCGTTGCGAGGTTCTTGGCTCCGCGAACATCAACACGACCGTGCAGGGGATTTCCTCCCCGAATCACGATCTTGTCTACCGCAAGGTTCCCTGCATCGCCAGGCGTGGGGGTTTCCTTGAGATCTATGTCCATTGATGTACCTGCTGCCTATAGTGCGGGGAGAGTGAGTGGCCGCCAGGATTCCCTGGTCTTCTCGAACTGGGTGATGAGGCTCTCATCGCGCAGCGTCAGGCTGATGTCGTCAAGTCCTTCGAGCAACCGCCACCTAGTGTAATCATCGATGTCGAATGAGACCGTGAGAGTGCCGAGAGTAACGGTTTTGTCGAGGAGGTTCACAGCCGCCGACGTGCCGGGGTTCTCGCGAATGATCTCCCACATCGCCTTGACGTCGTCTTCGCCTACTTGAGCGGTCAGGAAACCCTGTTTTCCGGAGTTCCCTCGAAAAATGTCGCCGAACCGAGGGCTCACGACGGCTTTGAAACCGTAGTCGCGTAGCGCCCAGACCGCGTGTTCGCGGCTGGAGCCGGTACCGAAGTCGGGGCCGGCGATCAACACTGTCGGATTCGCGAATGCCGGATCATTGAGCACAAAATTGGGGTCTTGCCGCCAGGCATAGAACAGTGCGTCGTCGAAGCCCGTCTTCGTGACGCGCTTCAGGAACTCTGCAGGGATGATTTGGTCGGTGTCGACGTTCGCCCGCTCGAGGGGAACCGCGACACCTTCGATGATCGTGAGCTTCTCCATTACGCCTGCCCTCCTTCGTTCTTCTCTAAATCCCACGGGCTGGACAGGGTGCCGCGCACTGCCGTTGCGGCCGCAACAAGTGGAGATACGAGGTGGGTTCGCCCACCCTTGCCCTGCCGTCCTTCAAAGTTGCGGTTGGAGGTGGATGCGCAGCGTTCCCCCGGCGCCAGTTGGTCTGGGTTCATGCCAAGGCACATGGAGCACCCGGCAAAACGCCACTCGGCACCGAAATCCTCCACAATCTTGTCGATCCCTTCAGCCTCGGCTTCGAGCCGCACGCGCGCCGAACCGGGAACCACCATCACGCGCACGCCGTCCGCTTTCTTTTGGCCTTTGATCACGGAGGCAAAAGCGCGAAGGTCTTCAATGCGGCTGTTCGTGCAGGAGCCCATAAACACAGCGTCCACCGCAATGTCTTTCATGGGCGTGCCAGCAGCAAGGTCCATGTATTCGAGGGCACGGCGAGCTGAGGCTTGATCGTTCGGGTCGGAAAAGCTCTCCGGATCCGGAATGCTGTCGGAGAGCAACACTCCCTGGCCGGGGTTGGTGCCCCACGTGACGAATGGTTCAAGTTCGCCAGCGTCGAGGAACACCTCGGCGTCGAAGACGGCATCATCGTCGGTCGGCAGTGTGTTCCAGTAGGCAACCGCGGCATCCCAGTCGGCACCCTTCGGGGCGTGCGGTCGACCCTGAAGGTAGTCGTACGTGACCTGGTCCGGAGCGACCATGCCCGCGCGGGCACCCGCCTCGATCGACATGTTGCAGATCGTCATGCGGCCCTCCATGGAGAGCGCGCGGATGGTGCTTCCGCGGTATTCGAGAATGTAGCCCTGACCGCCACCCGTGCCGATCTTCGCGATGACGGCGAGAATAATGTCTTTCGCGCTCACGCCATCGCGCAACTCGCCATCGACCGTGACCGCCATGGTCTTGAACGGTTTGAGCGGCAGCGACTGGGTTGCAAGAACATGTTCCACTTCGCTCGTGCCGATGCCGAACGCGATGGCGCCGAACGCGCCGTGAGTGGAGGTGTGGCTGTCGCCGCACACGACCGTGGTGCCCGGCATCGTCAACCCGAGCTGCGGCCCGATGATGTGCACAATCCCCTGCTCAATGTCGCCGAGCGGGTGCAGCCGCACGCCAAATTCTTCGCAATTGGCGCGGAGCGTTTCAATCTGAATGCGGCTCACCGGGTCGGCGATTTTCGCCATGATGTTGATGGTCGGGGTGTTGTGGTCTTCCGTGGCAATAGTGAGGTCGGGGCGGCGAACGGGGCGACCCGCCATCCGCAGTCCGTCGAAGGCTTGAGGCGACGTCACTTCATGAATGAGGTGGAGATCAATATAGAGGAGGTCAGGGGCGCCGTCTTCGCCTTTGACCACAATGTGGTCGTCCCATACTTTCTCTGCAAGAGTCTTACCCACCAGTACCACGTCTCGATTCCTGTTGACCGCGCGAGAAGCGCGCAAATAGATCATGCCAGTCTACTTCGACCTTCCGCAGTGGTTTCGCTCCGGCCCCTCTTTCCGCTACTAGCCCCGGGATATGCTGTCTGTAGCTGCACTACCCCCATCAGGGAAAGCAGCGTCATTCCACGCCCACAAAGCCTGCACATCGGAGTGTTTACCATGTCACCTACGTCTGCCATCCACCTCGACTCTCTCCCTTTTGACCACGAGCAGGTGATGGTGGTCACCGGTAAGCGCAGTGCTCTTCCCATCATCGTTGCGGTGCACTCCACGGTGCTCGGTCAAGCTCTCGGCGGCGCACGCATGTGGTCGTATCCGCACTGGACGGATGCCCTCACGGATGCTCTTCGCCTTTCAGAGGGGATGACCTTCAAGAACGCTGCAGCTGGGCTCCCCCGCGGCGGCGGCAAGGCGGTCATTTGCATTCCCATGGGAACTACGCTCTCCGACGAGCAAAAACGCGACGCCATGCTCGACCTCGGTGATGCCGTCGAGCACCTCGGCGGCTCATACATGACCGCGGAAGATGTGGGCACGACGGCCGAAATGATGTCGGTGGTCGCCCAGCGCACGAAGCACGTGTGTGGGCTTCCTCCGGAAGAAGGCGGCGTAGGCGAACCGGCCGATGCCACGAGTGCGGGAGTGCACGCGAGCATTCTCGCCACTCTGGACGCGCTCTACGGCAGCAAGGATGTCGTCGGACGTCACCTCGTCATCTCGGGCCTCGGTCAGGTCGGTGGTCGACTCGCGAAGCGGCTCGCCGCGGAGGGCGCGACGCTCACCGTCACCGACGTCAACATGGGCAAGAAGGATTTGGCGGAGTCCATCGGGGCGAACTGGGTTGAGGCACCTTCCGCCCACACGGTCGATGCCGACTTGTTTGTCCCGTGCGGCCTCGGCGGCGTTCTGACCGCGCAAGTGATCGAGGAGCTTGCCGTGCGCGGCGTTGTCGGCGCGGCAAACAACCAGCTTGAGGATCGGTCAGGGGCCGGACAGCTCGCGGCACGCGGAATCCTGTGGGCGCCCGACTTCGTCGTGAACGGTGGCGGCGTGATTTTTCTCGACATGGCTATGCAGCCTGGTGCGGACGCTGAAGCAATTTCCGCGCGCGTGACGAAGATCGGCGATGTCGTCGCAGCGATCTTCCGCGACTCGGCCGAAAAGAACATCACGACGCTGGAGGCCGCAGAGCAGCTGGCTGCCGCGCGCCTCGACGCCGCGAGCTAAATCGCTACCTATTCCTTGGGTTTGCGCCGACCGAGCTTGGTCATCATTTCGCGCGCCGTTCCCCAAATGCCGCGCCGGAACAGCAGCACGCAAATAACGAAGATGCTGCCCGTAATGATGCCGATTCCATCAAATCCTGATGTGGCGAGCGAATCCTCAAGAAGCACAATGACGGCGGCGCCGACGGGGCCACCCCACAGCGTGCCCATTCCACCGATGACGGTCATGAGCACGACTTTTCCGGATGTCGTCCAGTCCAGCTCCTGCAGGGAGACGAAGCCGTGGCTGATCGCGAACACGCCACCCGCGATGCCCGCCAACCCGGCGGACAGGATGAAAGCGATCAGCTTGTACCGCTCTACGTCGTATCCGAGCGCTCGCGCTCGCGACGGGTTGTCGCGAATCGACACGAGCACTCGTCCAAACGGCGAGTGCACGATCCGCCAGCCGGCGAAGGCACCAAGCCCGATCAGGACGATCGCGACGTAGTAGAAGTAGAACGAATCGCTTTCGACGGCTTCGATTCCGAAGAACGAGCTCGGCACACCCTGCAGACCGTTCTCGCCACCGGTGACGTCCTTCCACTGGTTGGCGATGAAGAACACCATTTGCGCGAACGCGAGAGTGACCATCGCAAAGTAGATTCCGGCGCGACGCACGGAGAGCAAGCCAATCGGCACCGCGATGATCATGGCGAAAATGGCGCCGCCGATCACGGCGAGGGGAAAAGGAACACCCAGGTTGATGGCGATGAGACCCGTGACATACGCCGAA
>RCMY010002864.1_pt1 | contig 15504 bp, 14 predicted proteins | sample 2041341 | NCBI WGS metagenome assembly RCMY01 (sample SAMN09708234, study PRJNA481090) | Marine sediment metagenome, whole genome shotgun sequencing project.
GCCATGCCCAAAGGCGGAAATATTGTTATAGAAACGAAAAACGTAACGTTTACAGAAGAGAATGCTGAAGAAGCGTTCGGAATATTCCCTGGAGAATACATACAACTGTCGGTTTCTGATACTGGTTGCGGAATGAGCGATGAAGTACAAGCACGAGTATTTGAGCCATTTTTTACTACCAAAGAAGCCAGTTCAGGTCTTGGACTGGCATCCATCTACGGATTCGCACAGCAGTCAGGCGGTGATGTGCATGTTCATTCAGAGGTCGATCATGGAACCGTCATCAGCGTCTATTTGCCTAAAAACGTTGGACAGGTAGCCAGCCTGACTGGCGTTAATCTGGTTTTTTCTCACTCTGCCAAGGGCCCCTGTCGAATTCTGGTTGTTGAAGATAACGACATGGTACGAGAGCTTACGGTTGAGCGATTGCACACATTGGGTTATGACACCCTGCAGGCGAGCGACGGACCCGAAGCTGTTCGAATTCTCAAGGATGATGCAGCCTTTGACCTTGTCTTGACTGATATAGTAATGGATGGCGGCATGTCAGGACTCGACGTAGCGCAATGGGTTCAGATCAACTTGCCTCGGTGCAAGATCTTGTTAACGTCAGGCTTCAATGAACAGATGGCTGAGGCAGGCGATGTTAACATTGAAACTCCGCGGATACTCCAGAAACCGTACAGCCTAGCCGAGTTACGACGGAGAATTAACGTCGTTCTAGAGAAAACCAGACACTGACTGTAAGATCAAGCCCAGTATTATAGATTTATCAATTTGCAACAGACATGCATGGCAGTTCGTAACTATCCAACTACAGAACACCTCACAACGGAACTCTCGGGCAACTTAAACTAGCGTCAGTTACTGAAGCGTTTTCCAAATCAACCATGTCGAAACTCCATGCATCACTTTGATAACAGCGATTATTTTTCCAATCTCGGCTCTCGTAGAAACAACGCGCTGCTTCGTTTTCCGCAATAATTTTCAATTTTCCTACTGAATACCCTGCTCTCAGAATCAGCGTTTCGGCTTGCACTAATAATCGAGACCCAACATGTCTGCTGCGATACTGTTCGAGTAGCCAAAGATCCTCAATATGATCTTCTGTAGCCAGTACTACACCCGCAGTGCAGTCATCTTACTGTCGCAACCTGGCAACGTTTCCAAGGAATGGGGTCAGTCGGAGCCATTTATTTCTCCAGTATCCGACGAGCAAACTGCACCCCCTGATAGAAGGCTCAGCCGGAGAAAAGATTATGCGCAGCTATGTGCTAAATGACAGTATTTTCATTCATTTGCAAACATTATCGTACATACGAATAACAGAGACAGTCGCGCGGCTTTTCGCTGATATTCGGTGAAGAAAATATCTCATCAATACACCTTCTTTTTCAAATCCCGCCTTTTTCAGCACTCTCGAGAATGCAGGTTCATCGACATCACAGACGATCTGAAATCGCTTAATCCCCGGCATTGCGAATGCCAGTTCGCGAATCTTGACAGGCGCCTCGGCCATGTATCCTTTTCCCCAATACGGCGCCGCCAACAAGTATCCACTATCTGCTCGGAATGAGTTTATTCGCAGGTTTATCATGGCTATCAACTTTCTATCAGTCTTCTGAAAAATGGACGACGCGTACTCTGTTTCTGCATCCCAGGCTTTAGAGAGAAAATGTACGAACTCAACTGTCTGACTCAAGTCAGTGTGAGGCTTCCATGACATGTATTTTGTGACTTTTTGATCAGTAGCGTATTCCTCGAATATAGCCGGTGCAAAATCTGGAATAGGCCGTTTAAGGATCAACCGTGATGTAGACAGTTGTTCTGGGACGCTCACCACCGACACTCCAGACCAAACGACCTATGAGTGGCGGCAATAACATGGCACCGTTGTTTTATTCAACATCAACAATACTAATAATAATAGCCCCTGATAAGGGACTCGCAGTTCGCTATCGTTCAATTTCCTCAATTCTAACCGACCGCGGAATATGCCGTTTGACCGGTAAGTGAGCACTCATTGCTGACAATTATTTCCAGCAATGTCACGTGCTGATTTGAACGACAAGGCAGTTGCCGGGGGCGACCGGCATCTCGCTCACGCGGCTTCGCAAGGCTTCCGACCAGAGTGCTCGCCCGGCATGGTTGCACTGAGCAATTGAAATGGTCCATTCGCCCGGAAGCATCTGCAACAGTTGTTCTACAGCAGACCGACCTATTCGCAGTCTGCGGAACTGGGGTGTGACGTAGAATTCAGCCATCTCGAAAGAATTCGTTTTTAGTATAAGAGCAACACCTGCCACGGAGTCAACTGTCTTGATCAGATAATGAAAACGACGTCCAGGCTCCAGCCAGTAGTACGGTAGGTACTGATGAACTCCTGATTGCCCGAGCTCCCAAATCACTCGAGTTCGCGATACCAAAAAACAGGTTGAATATTGAAAACGCTTCAGATCTGCCTGTAGACGGGATGTTACGTTAGTCGCAAGAACCAGTCTGGCATCAGGGTAAAAACTCGTTAGCGCATGAAGAACCAACCGGTCAAGCTCTCCCATTGCCCATCTCGGGCCAGTTCAAGGGCTTTCAGATAATCTGCTGACATAGCGAAATGTCTCCGGTTTCTTGTACGAAACCCTGCACCCACTGCCAGGCATACACATCTGCGAAGGGAAGTTGTACACCTGGCCAGGCCAGACAGTCTGGACTACTTGTTAAACAAGTTTTTCACCAGTTCCATGGGATCGTTACCACCAGTTACCGACTCCAGCAGATTGCCACCGGAACTGAACTTGTCCATCAATGAAGGCATGGCCTGTGACAGTGTTTCTGCCGCAGCGCTGGCATCGACGCCCAGCTTGGAGGCCATCTCACCGATCTTGTCCGCACCCAGGGCGTTAGTGATCTGATCCGCTGAGATGGGTGAGTTTTCGCCGTCGCCCAACCATGAGCTCAACTGGTCACCCAGACCGCCTTCCTTCAACTTGTCCGTGATTCCTGCAAGGTCAAGCCCCTTGCCTTCTGTCAGACCAGACAAGGCATCCATCACACCGCCCATGTCACTCATCTTGTCACCCAGAAGCTCCTGCCCCATTTTCAATAAATCCATTCTGAATCTCCTACGTTAGTTTGAAGTTTATTGCGCAAAATGATGCCCGATTTACTATCGGGAGCACTACACTTGCACGAATGTCGACTACAGCCCACACAGGATACACAAAGACCGACAGACCCGGCGCATTCGCCGTTGCCGCAGGTTCGGCCATATGGGGTCTGTTCTGGTGGCCACTACGGTATCTGAACGATGCCGGCGTAAGTGGACTTTTTGCCGTATCGCTGGTCATGACGGCCGCGGTTGTGCCGGCTTTATTCATTATGCGAGCGCAACGGGAGAGCCGTGAACTGCTTCGCTGGGACACTTGGCTGACCGGCCTGACCCTCGGAACCGCCACAATTCTTTACTTCACCGGCGTCCTGTATTCTGATGTCATACGTGTCATATTTCTGTTCTACCTGCTGCCCGTGTGGACGACGGTCTCCGCTCGACTGATCTATGGCGAGCCCATTCATCGTGCCAAGTTACTGGTTATTGCTACAGCGCTATGCGGACTCTGGCTGCTATTGGGTGGCGGTACTGCCTTGCCGGTACCGAAGAACGCGGGGGACTGGTGTGGCATCGGTGCCGGGCTGTGCTGGGGTGTCAGCCTGTCGTTGCTGCGAGGGAAGGAACAGACCAAACCCTTTGCAGCAACCGCCACAACGCTGGTGGCTGCGTTGTTGCTATCCAGCGTGCTGGCGTCCATCATCTACCTATCGAGCACTCAGGCCCCCGATTCAACCGTGCAGAGCACGATACTGCACTGGCCGGCAATACTGTCACTTGCCGGCATTTTTGGCGCTGTGATCCTGTTTCCAGCCATGCTGGGTCAGGTTTGGGGAGCCAAGCGTATTCCTGCACCTACTGCCGCGCTGCTGACCATGACCGAGATAATCGTCGCCACCATCTCTGCTGCCCTGCTCATCGGCACCGACATGAAACCACTATCCTGGCTGGGTGGCGGTATTATCGTCATGGCAGTTTGTATCGACCTGATATCCCAGGGCGGCAAGGAATCGTAATCGCTGGTAACCCCAGTGCTAGCCGTCGAAGCCTTCAACGATCATGAAATCAGAGTCCGAAAAAGCGTTACGCAGCTTTTTCGCTGCCTGATACTCGGGACTGTTGTAGGCCGCCATGGCCGTATCGAAATCCTTGAATTCTACAATGACGTTACGTAGTCGGTTCAGACCTTCCAGATCCTCACAACGTCCGCCGCGTACCACAAACCTGGCGCCGTATTTTTCGTAGACCGGCGCACCCGCCTGCAGATACTCGGGATACTGCTCTTCGTTTGTGACAGATACTCGTGCAACCCAATAAGCTTTTGGCATTTTGTAAGTCCTGATAGATGACGGGAGAATGGAAAATACACATTGGAATGACTGCAGTGAGTCTACTACTGCTTGATATTGACCCAGCGCAAGAGGAAAAAATTGTCACTGCGCAGTGTCAGGGTGACAGTATCCTTCGACGCCCAGATCAATGGCTGCACATACAGAGGAATATAGGCCGTGTCATCCTGCATGATATGGTTGACTTCATCGATCATCGCCTGCCGTTTATCCTCATCCAGCTCGACCTGAATCATTGGCAGCAACTCATCCACGCGTGGACTGGAATAGCCGCCAAAGTTCCAGCTTCCCAGTTTCTTTTCTTCATTGGGCGTGGCGGCCAGAAAACGAATGGGGTGTTCGGCGTCGAAAGTACCGGGCGACCAACCCAGCAGATACATGTCGAACTTGTGCTCACGCAGCTCCGGCCAGTAGCTGCGCACGGGTAAGCTGGTCAATCTGGCATTGAGCCCCACCTTCGCCATCATGGATGCCGCAGCCTTGCAGATGGATTCATCATTGATGTAGCGATCATTGGTACATTGTAAACCGAAGCTGAAGCCATCCGGATAGCCTGCGTCTGCCAACAAGGCCTTCGCAGCGGTTGGATCGTACGGCAGACGCTCACTCAGACTGTCGGAATAGCCCCTCATCTCGGCAGACACCAATTGTGAGGCGGGCTGCGCATTACCGCGCATGATCTTGGCAATCAGCGTGTTCACATCAATGGCTTGATAAGCAGCCTTTCTGACGCGTGCATCCTGAAAGGGGTTCTTGCCTGCTAAGTCATCAGAGAACATCAGTGCATCACCGTCATGTTTGAAGCCGAACATGATGATGCGCGCTTCAATACCTTCATGCACGGTGAAGCCCTTACGCTCTTTCATACGAGGGACGTCTTGCAGCGGAATGGGAGAGATGAAATCGATCTCGCCAGACAGCAAGGCTGCCATGCCCGTTGCGCTTTGCCCGATGGGTGTGAACACAGCCTCGGTAATGTTAGAGTCGAGCGTATCCCACCAGTTATCGAATGGGGCAAGTTCTGTGCGTACGCCAGGGTCACGGTTTGTTACCTGGAAAGCCCCCGTTCCATTTTCATTGCGGGTAGCAAAGTTTTCCGCTTCTGTGGATGGTCGTACAGCCTGGTTTTTTTCAGCCCAGCCACGATCCATGATCATGAAGTTGGCGATAGAGCCTGGGAACAGAGGGTTTGGCTCATGAGTCAGAAAGTCGATCGTGTAGTCATCCACCACGCGCACTTCTTTGACAGGTGCAAACCATGAGCGGGTATCTGACTCTTCTGAAGAGGCTCGCTCATACGAAAACAGCACATCGTCCGCATTGAAGCTCGAACCATCATGAAAGCTCACATCTTCTCGCAACGTGAATCGCCAGCCGCCCTCGTCAAGCTTTTCCCAACCGGTTGCCAGCGCGGGCTCCACCTGCATCTGCTTGTCGCGACGCACCAGGCCTTCGTAGACGTTATTCAGGAAGCCCAGCACCGGGGCTGTATTGCTGGCATGCGGATCCAGCGTTTGCGGATCAGTTGTTCCTGCCCAACGGAAGGTTTCAGCCTGTACCGCAAACGGTAGAAACAGCGCCAGACCCAGGCTCAATGCCAGAGTTGGCCGCGGCGATGGCAAGCGATCATCAATCATGGAAAGTCTCCTCACAGGTATTGTTTTGAGTATCGTCGGGAGTTACAGGCAGTTCTACTTCAGGATGGCACGCTCGAGAAAATCCAGCCGATCCTGCCCCCAGAACAGCTCACCATCGAGACTGTAGGTGGGTGAGCCGAATACATCCTTTGCATGGGCATCTGCGGTGACATCCATCAGCTTCTGCCGCATGGCAGCGTTGTCGGCTGCGGCCAGCAACGCCGTGCCATCAATTCCACAGTCATCGGCTATTGCCAGCAGCGTGTCGGTGTCGGCGATATTCTTCTCATCACGCCACACGGCGGTAAGAATGGCATCGCTCAACGCTGCTGCCTGCACCGCAGGTGCGGCATGGACCATACAGGCTGCCAGAGTCTGGTCGGCCGGGAAGAAAGCCGGGGTCAGATTCATAGACAGACCCAGGTGTTCGGACCAGCGTTTCAGTTCGTCCATACGCAAGCGTTGACGGGATGGGTGCCGCTTGGCCGGTGGTACGCCGCCCATATTTGCAAACGTGGAACCGACATCAATGGGCAGGTAATTGACCGTGATGCCTGTGCGTTCCTTGAGCTTGTTAAATCGATCCTTGGCAATATAGCTCCAAGGGGATATCAGAAAGTGGTAGTAGTCGACTGTTTTACCCAAAATGCAATCCTCACGTGGCATGGAATGACAATGGCGATGCGCACGGCCCGCACGGATGCCACCGCAGTTATTTTCGGCAGTATAACCATCGCGGTGTCGCAACTACGACATCAATCAGGGTAATACCCGAATTGCCTGCGCCCCGAGTGTACTCGGGAACCGTACAATGCACGGCCAATCTGCCACACTGCTCCTCATGTTGCTCGTACTCAAACAATCCTGGGCTTTAATGCTCGGCGTTCTTCTATTGATGTTGGGTAACGGGCTGCAAGGCACGCTATTGGGTGTTCGCGGCTCACTGGAACAGATCGACTCCGGCACCATGGGTTTCATTATGGCCGGCTATTTCGTTGGCTTTCTGGGGGGCTCCAAGCTAACCCCCATCCTCCTGAAACGCGTCGGTCATGTGCGTGTCTTCGCCGCTCTGGGTTCCCTGGTATCCGCAGCTTTCATTCTCTATGCCGCCCTTGTTGATCCTTATGCCTGGTGGGCGCTGCGTGTACTGGTTGGCTTCTGCTTCTCCGGCATCTATGTGGTTGCGGAAAGCTGGCTGAACCACTCCGCCACCAATGAGACGCGTGGCCAGGCGCTGTCGCTCTATCTGATGGTGCAAATGGCCGGCATGATACTGGGTCAGTTGCTGCTCAACGTAGCCGACCCCGGCGGTTACAACCTGTTTGTACTCATCACGGTGCTGGTATCGATCTCCTTCGCCCCCATGCTGCTCTCATCCTCATCCAGCGCGCCTCTGCAAACCGCAGCGCGGCCAATGTCGCTCAAGGAACTTATCAAGACCTCGCCACTGGCTTGCGTCGGCATTTTCCTGCTCGGCGGTGTCTACTCGGTGCTCTATGCCATGTCTCCGGTCTACGCCACCGAGCGCGGTTTGACTATTGCGCAGACCTCATACTTCATCACTGCCATCTTTCTGGGTGCCATGGCGTTCCAGTACCCCATCGGCTGGTTGTCAGACAAACTGGACCGACGCATATTGATCATAGGTGTCACAGCAGTCGGGGCAGTTTCTGCGGCTGTCGGCATGTACATGAGCAGCAACTACATTGTTTTGATAGTAACGGCCGTTCTGCTCGGTGGCGCCGCCAACCCGACCTATTCCCTGCTCGTGGCCTACGCGAATGATTACCTGGAACATGACCAGATGGCCGCAGCCGCCGGTGGACTGCTGTTCATCAACGGATTCGGAGCCATGACAGGCCCTGTCATCGTGGGTTATGCCATGACCCACTTAGGCATCGAATGGTACTTCATCACGCTATTTCTATTGTTCAGTTGCATCAGTCTTTATGGCATCTACCGTATTACCCAACGTGCCCACCTGATCACCGACGAATCCGCCCCTTACCTGCCTATCTCTGCGCGCAGTAGTGGACTGGCCACCTCATTTGCACTGTCCGCAGCAGAAGAAACTCGTCTTGATGAGCTGGAGGACTCGGAAGAAGTCTTCGAAACACGGCTGTATGATGAATCCGTAACACAGCGAATGGATGATGCCGCTCTCGATTCAGACACCAGTAAACCCTAGCGTGATAGAGACACCAGTAAACCCTAGCGTGATAGAGACACCAGCAGCATCATGAACGTTGCGACATTCACAGCCGAAAAACAGTCGGTATCTTGCGCGGCTCATAGGCATGCCTGACCCTCTTGAACACCTCGGGCTTGTCCGGGGCTGTGTCAAAGAAGAATCGTAAACCGGAATATATTGCACTTGCCTCTGCCGGCTGCAGGGCCTGCATGCTTCTAATAAATAGGCTACCCACTAAGAATGCCGGTTGCAGCATCACATGCTAGCGGACAGATATATGACTCAGTATGTTGTCAACAAACTCTTTACTGTAATCCTTCACGAGACAAAGGACGGGGCTATATTCTAGCGCTGCCTTGTATTGATCATCAGTGAATACAGCACTTAGAAATACAATGGGCAGTGTTGGATTTTTACCGCGTAATTTTTTCGCTACATCGGTACCTTTCCCATCTGGCAGATTCCAGTCAATTAGTGCAGCGCCATGCTCATCTGCGGAGAAAATAGCGTTGGCTTCGGAAACAGTACCTGCAATTTCCATTGATACCGTGGTGTCAGTACTGTATCTACCCATACTAATTTTCAGGAGCTCCACAGTGACTTCGCAATCATCCACGTAGAGGATCTTCAGGATATTAGTCATACTGCGACCCCTTCGTTATTGTAAAATACAATGAGGATCCAACGTTTTTTTCCGAGACAATCCAGATTCTTCCGCCATGGCGATGCACGATTTGACGCGCAACTGCCAGTCCCATACCTATTCCGGAGTATTCCTTGTCAGTAACCGCCCGTCTGAGTATGGTAAACACCTTATCGGCCAGGTGATCTGGGACGCCCATGCCATTGTCCTTGACACAAAATTGCCAATCGTTGTCCCTATCGATTGCTTCAATTGATATATTTGGAATGTTGTCAGAAAACTGGTAGTGCAATGCATTGTGAACCAGGTGATAAAAAATCTGGTAAAGCTGACTACGATCTCCTGTCACTACAGGAACATTTGTGCAACTGATTTTGGCGCCAGAAATTTCTATGAGTGTTGACAATTCATGAGTCACCTCATCAATAACCTCATGGCAGTCCACTGAAGCAAATGGCTTTGCACGAGTGCTTAGCCTGGAGTATTCTAACAGTGCGTCCAGGATGTCCCTGCCTTTGCCCGCCCCACTGATAATAAGGTCGAAGTGCCGTTTCGTTTTGTCATCGAATTGATCGGCATGTTTCGCATGAACTATTTGTGCAAATCCTTCTATTTGTCGAAGTGGTGCAATCAGATCATGTGATACGACATAGACATACTCCTCGTATTCGGCCTTTATCGCCTCCAGCTCTTCCTTCGCTTTGGCTAACTCATCCTCTATGTTCATTACCATGAGCCACACATATTCACTTTGTTATTCGCTTACCGGTAGACAAACAATATCAACCCAGAAGTTCTCTACATGTTGAACAACTTCGATAAATTTGGCCGCATTGACAGGTTTCACAATGTAGCAATTTGCGTGCAAGTCATAACTTTCGATAATATCTTTATCCGCTTTTGAGCTGGTCAGCACAATAACGGGAATTCGTTTCAGTTTTGAATCGGATTTTATAGTCTCCAGTACTTCCCTGCCATCGGTACCAGGCAAATTCAAATCAAGCAGAATGATATCGGGAGTCGTGGCATTCTCGTTGCCATTGCGCTTCAATAGGTAATCGAGCGCCAGGTCACCATCCTCAGCGATATGAAGATTATTTCGAAACTTTGCCTCCTCAAATGCTTCTTTTGTCAATTCGACATCACCCTCGTTATCTTCAACGAGTAATATCTCAGCCAGCCTTGCATTGGGATTCATAATCTACCTCAAGAGGAGTTGGTTTTAATAGCGTAAAATGGAAAGTTGAGCCGACACCCAGTTCGGATTCTACCCACAAGGTGCCACCATGCCTTGAAACAACTTTTTTGCAGATGGACAACCCGACGCCGGTCCCTGCGTATTGGCTTTTTCGATGTAATCGTTGAAACACATCGAATATTTTAGTGAGATGACGTTGCTCCATTCCTATGCCGTTGTCTTTCACGGAAAATTGCCAATACCTGCCTGCATCAGCAACGCTGATATGCACATGGGGTGCCTCATCAGAGCGTTGGTACTTTATCGCGTTGTTGATCAAGTTTTGAAAGAGCTGGTAGAGCTGCGTTTGATTGCCGTGTAACTCCGGAAATACATCATTGCTAATGTGCGCCCCGCCCTCCTTCAACGCCAAATACAGGGTGCTCCTGATGTTATCAATCAAGCCTTGACCGTCTATCGGTTGTAGTTTTTGTGTGTCACTGGTGATACTGGAATAAGCAAGAATATCGGTAATCAGAGCTTGTGCTCTAGAAGCTCCGTCGGTGATAAATCTAAAGTATTTCTTTCCCTTTTCATCATTGTTCAGGTCATCAGCTATATGAATTTGCAGCTTTTCGGAAAAACTGCGAATCATTCTCAAGGGTTCTTGTAAATCGTGTGAGCAGACAAATGCAAAGCGTTCCAACTCCTCATTCGAATCAGTCAGCTCCCCAATCAATTTCTCTCGGTCAGCTTCTGCAATTTTACGATAGGTAATGTCGCGCTGAACGACCGCAAATTGCACAATTTTCCCTTCCTCATTCATCAATGGAGCGATATTGATATCAATCCAAAACTCCATACCGCCTTTGGTGTAATTCAGCAGCTCACCGACGTGCGATTTTCCCAGTTCCAGTGCCTGGCGAATCTTGTCAAGCTCCAGCGGATCAGTATTCTCGCCTTGGAGAAAATGAAGCGACCTACCTAGCGCTTCTTCGTGGCTATACCCAGTCAGGCGCGAAAAAGCCTCATTGACATAAATAATATTCGGACCCTCAGGCTCTGTATTCAGCTCATCCGCCTCAATGACAATAAATATATCATTGGAGTTAGCTACTATAGAACTAAGCATTCGCAGATCTGCTGTTCGCTCTGCAACCAGCAACTCAACAACCTCATGGCGACGAATGAGGTGCATCAGCCCTAACGTAATAAGGCCAACAAATACGAGCCCACTAACGAGCACCAACCATGACACCCACAGTATCGCCCCCTGTGCATCTGCGACCACATCAACACGCCAGGTTCTTCCTGCAACATCAATGAATTCGCTGAGCACCGCATGCTCCGCTGTGATGTCAGTACCGAAAATGTTTTCAGGTTTGCCTGGATCGGTGACATCGAGAATATGTAGTAACTGAACGCCGTCTGAATTTTCTAATGCATCGCCCACAAGTGCACTAGCACGTAATACTAGTTGTACAAAACCTCTTACGGAGTCAGGATCATCCTCATGATCTGCAAGGGCTGTGTCATACACTGGAAAGAATACCAACACCCCAGAACCATCGATTTTGTCATCTACTAGTTTTATGGGTGCCGTAGCGATTTTATGTCCGCTATCTCGAGCTTCAACCAATGCGGAGAGTCTTCTTGAATTCGAGGCTAAGTCGAATCCGAATGCTTTCTCATTGCCGATCTGTGGTTCTGCAAAAAAAACGGGGAAATAGTTATCCCGCCTTCCTGCGACCACAATCTCTCTATCCGGGCTGAGTTCTCGAAACTCATAGCTCTCAAGACCATCCAGTCGAGCAGAATTTTCGTATTCACTACGCTGATTCAACGAGACATTAGGCAACCACGCTACGGCTTTCAGGTTTTCATGTTTGGCTAACAGAGGTGTCGAAAATGTTCGGAATTCGATTCGATCAACTGAATTCGAGGCATCGAAAAAAGCTCTAACCGAATCCAGAACATCCAGATTGCCGCTTATTCTATCTCGAATAGATGCAACGGTGGCTTTGCTGCTGGCTTTCTGTTGTTTTTCAGAAGATATCTGATAAAGATTATGGATGATCAAAAAAGCGGTTGTACTGGCGGCGACTCCCATTATCGCGACAACGATTGGAACCATATGGGCTCGATTCAGTGAAGGTTTTACACGGATATTCTCTGGACGGACAATGAGATTTCGATAACCATACACAGCAAATACTAGAAATGAAATCGCCAAACCTATCAGCAACGTTAGTAAAATGGTATTTCGTAGTGCTGTCTCCTTACTTCTTATTATGGCCTCGTCGGTAATATAGGTAAACGTTACGCTTGGACTTTCCAATACCACAGACTCTTCACGAACGATATCGATATGATTGATATCAGTAGCAATAGTGATATGTTCTTGCACCAGCTTGAATGCAATATGCTCATTAAACGACAGAGCAATGAAAACCTGGTCCAGCGGCATCGAAAATTCGGCACTTAAAACACCTTCCACATAATCGTTGTAACTGACGGGTATGGAAATTTTAAACGAAAATTGATCGCCATCCTGATTGAGCAAAAGAAAATGATAAGGTATTTCGCTACTGAGTATGCGTTCAACCCATGGTTGTTTCTCATCATAGGCCCCTTGCAGATCATTAGTTGACTGTATGAGCACAGTGCCCGCAATATCCTGAAGCACCACCCGTCCAGCTTCACCACCAATGACAACATTATCAATAAGGTCGATAATTGCAGGACTATTCGCACTAGAGAGCATCGCCGAATTGACTATACTGGGAAATTCCGCCAGATCCTGCAAAACAGTTGTTTGACTCTCTATAAATCGCTTGAACAACTGCGCTTCCAATGCCAGATTGACTTGAATATCCTGGGAATGCTGAGATTCGAAAGATTCGTTTATCTTGGGAACAATGACAAACGCAGTGAGGATCACAGTGATCAGAAAGAAACCAATACCGTACAGTGAAAGACATCGCAACACGTTGGGGTCTGTCTGAGCAGGCAGTTTGGGTTCAGTGTTCATCAACTTAGTTTTGCGAAATTACAACGTCGCCTAGTGGTCCGTATTGACCCATGCAGTAATTCTCAGTGTGCAGTGCCTCATGGGCGTTCCTATTGGTGGTTTCACTAAATTCTGAAAACGGCGTGGTATAGGTTTTGACCAAACCCTCCACTGGGCGGTCGATATTCTCCAATGCGAGGCGAATCTGTGCTCGATCCTTTGCCATATTTCCGGTGAGCCCTGTCTGCGTTATGGCCTGAATGAGTATTCTGGTGAGATCATAGGCATGAATAAATCCCACTGCCGCCTTCAGGTCACTTGGTTGAGCGATCTGACCATTGGTGTAATTACTCAGATGGGCAAACACGCGCTGCGAGGCGGCAGTTTGCTTCGGGTTAGTGAAGGCGAAACAGGTTTGAATAAAATGAAGATCGAGACCTTCTCTTTGCTCTGCCAACACCTTCTCGTGAAAATTACCGCCAGTAATGCCCCAATGACTGATAATTGGAAGACGCTGCTCGGCTGAGAGCTTAGCTACTTCACCAACGATAACGGCACCTTCCATCGCGTTGCCCACCAACACGATACAATCGGCCTCATTAATAATTATGTTGCGCAATAGCGCACGGGCGCCTTTTCTTTTCAAATTCCAACTAAAGCGCGAGACTTCTGGATCCCTTATGCCGTTCTGTTCAAGTGCCTTGGACATACTCTTTAGATTCGAGTCACCCCAAGGTGTTTCTTCGAGTAGTAGGTGTGGTTTTTTGCAAGCCTTGTCTTTTAGCGCAAAATCTATGATCACAGGCCCCGCCTGCGTGTCATCGATCGATAGCCGAAAGACCCAGTTATCACTCGACGGATAGCGAGTTATGGGACCACCTGCTGCCCAGGGCACCAATGTCAGAGCTTTATTCTGATTGATGAATGCGCGATTTTTAATCAATGGCGGCGAATGAATGCCGGAATAGATTGCCAAAGCTTTCGGATCATCAACAAAGGTTTGGTAGTTGCGCCTACTCCTGACGACATTGCCACGGTGGTCCAGGTATTTGTAAACGACCTTGTACCCGTCGATTTCACCACCTATCTCATCAAATGCGATCTCGATTCCTTTTTGAATAGCACTGGAGGATTCGTTGTGATGGGATATATCCGCATCCTGGTAGATGTGAATCACATTGCTTTCTGCCAGCAAATGCATCGGTAGTAGCGCAGCCACGATGATGAATAGATATTTCAACGGACGCGCCCTCTGTTCAAAGAATGAACTCGACCAATGCTGCTAATGCGTACATCGAGTGTGTCAGCAATATTCATGTTCTCGAATGCCCTCGAATACACTGGAGGAAAATTGACACATTGCCCCATCAAGAGCATCGCTGCTAGCTTCGCGATGATCTTGCAGAGAGTCAGTCGCAAATACGAATATGTCAAAGAAGGTCCCGACACACCTCATTTCAGTCAGAATCAGTCGTAGCAAGGCATTGAACTACCAACAGTGATCTGAAAACGGACGTGCAAGTTGCAAGCAGATTCAAAAGTGTATTCAACCCCATGCCGGGAGCACCAAACCTAGAAAAATGTCCCACGACTCGATGACGATGGCTGGACAATCGCAATTATCCAGCCAGTACCTTCACTGCTCAATTTGAATTTGGCGGCAAAGGGTTACAACTGCCTGGCTCGTACCAGCTCCCGATAAAGCGTAAACAGGCCCATGGCAATGACGATAGAAGATCCAAGAATGGTGTAGCCGTCGGGCATTTCACCAAAGAAGAGAAACCCCAGGAAGATACTCCACAGCAGATTGCTGTAGCGATAGGGAACCACGTAGGCAACATCCCCCGTGCGCATGGCCAGTACGATGAACTGATAGCCAACAAACAGGAAGACTGACGCCAATGCCAGTACTTTCACATGACGAAGCTCCAGGGGCACCCAGTCGCCACTGAGTGTGACGCTAACCAGTCCGAATAGGGCAATCAGTATGGCAGTGACTGCGGTTACCAGCAGAGAGGGCAAGGAGGCGGGCAAGGCTCGCGTTGACAGATCCCGGGCAGCGGCGAAGAAGACCGAGACCACCACCCACAATGATGCCGGGGCAAAGCCGTTGGTACCGGGACGAATGATGATGAGAACGCCTGCAAAACCGACAGCGATGGCCGACCATCGACGCCACCCCACTGCCTCGCGAAAAACCAGCGCAGCACCCAAAGTGACTACCAGAGGCAAGGCTTGCATAATGGCTGAGACACTGGCAAAGGGCAGTTGCACCAGCGCCACCAGAAAACAGTAGGCCGCGGCCAGCTCCATGGTCGCCCGCAGCCCCACCATGGGTATCAGCGCCTCCTTCCAGCGAGGCAGCAGACCTCGCTGCCAAAGCACAAGGCCGAT
>RCMY010002865.1_pt1 | contig 15503 bp, 15 predicted proteins | sample 2041341 | NCBI WGS metagenome assembly RCMY01 (sample SAMN09708234, study PRJNA481090) | Marine sediment metagenome, whole genome shotgun sequencing project.
CGTCGTCAACGTCACCGGACAGCAGTGGTGGTGGGAGTTCGACTATCCAGTACAGGACGGCTGCGGTGGCATCACCGAACCGATCATCACGTCAGGTCAGATGGTCATCCCGGCCGACACGAATGTCCTGATCCGTGGGACCAGCCGTGATGTCATTCACTCGTTCTGGATCCCGCGCCTCAACGGCAAACGCGACATGGTCCCGGGGCGGGTGCACAGCCTCCGGATGCAAGCCGACGAGCCCGGTATCTACGCTGGCCAGTGCGCCGAATTCTGTGGTCTCTCCCACGCCAACATGCGCATGGAGGTCGTCGCGCTGAACGACGGTGACTTCGACACGTGGAAGACCAACCAGCTCGAGGACTACGAGTCCCCCACTGATGAGCAAGCACTTGCTGGCGAGGCCGCCTTCGTGGCGAACTGCTCGCGATGCCACCAGATCAACGGCATCACCGACGGCGACGGCGTCCCGATCGTCTCTCGTCCCGACCAGCAGGTCTACGCCGGTGCTGCGCCCAACCTCACGAACCTGATGACCCGCAACACCTTCGCCGGCGCTACCTGGGACCTCATCAACGATCAACGTCGCGAAGAGGTCTGGGAGGCAAGCCCCGAGGATTTCGGTGCGCTGTATCTCGAAGGTGTCGAGCAGAGCTACTTCAACGAGGTCGACCTCCGCGAGTGGTTGCGTAACTCGCCGGCCAAGAAGCCGATGTACGCCGACCCCGAACAACTCGAAGAGACCGACGGTCTCTACCGAGGCATGCCCTACCTCGCCCTGAGCGAGGACCAGATCGACGACCTGCTCGCCTACCTCTTGGAGCGCAAGTGAGCAGTCCCGCTGAACAGCACCTGATCGGAGCCCGATAGTCATGGCGATCATCGAACGACCGGCGAGCAACGCGCTCACCTACGCCGACGCGGACGCCGCCGTCACGGCGACCTCGTCGTACGGCTACCTCCGCCGCCCGGTCGAGACCACCGGTTGGCGCTCGTGGGCGTTCTCCGTCGACCACAAGAAGATCGGCATCATGTACGGCGTCAGCGCCATGATCTTCTTCGTCATCGGTGGCCTCGAGGCGAGCCTCATCCGCCTGCAGCTCGCTGGCCCCGAGGGCACCGTGCTCTCGGCCGACAAGTACAACCAGATGTTCACGATGCACGCCACCACCATGGTGTTCCTCTTCGTGATGCCGATGGCGGCGGCGTTCGCCAACTACCTCATCCCGCTCCAGATCGGCGCCCGCGACGTCGCGTTCCCCCGGCTCAACGCACTCTCGTTCTGGATCTTCATCTTCGGTGGCGTCTTCTTGAACACGTCGTGGTTCCTCGGCGGCGGCGCCGACGGCGGCTGGTTCATGTACGCCCCGAACTCGGATTCACCGTTCTCTCCGAGCAACGGCGTCGACTTCTGGGGGCTCGGCCTGCAGATCGTCGGCATCGCTTCGCTCGTCGGTGCCATCAACTTGATCACCACCGTGTTGAACATGCGAGCACCGGGCATGTCGCTGATGAAGATGCCGATCTTCACGTGGATGGCCTTCGTCACGCAGATGCTGTTGCTGTTCGCCATCCCGGTCATCACGGTCGCACTGTTCCTCCTGATGTTCCAGCGTTCGTACGACGCCACGTTCTTCTCCGTCGAAGCAGGAGCCGACCCACTGCTCTGGCAGCACCTGTTCTGGATCTTCGGCCACCCGGAGGTGTACATCATCGTGCTGCCGTCCTTCGGCATCATCTCTGAGGTGCTCCCGGTGTTCTCGAAGAAGCCGCTGTTCGGGTACCCGTTCGTCGTGTTCTCGGGTGCAGCGATCGGCTTCGTGGGCTGGGGCGTCTGGGCTCACCACATGTTCGCTTCCGGTCTCGGACCGATCTCGGTGGCGGTGTTCTCGGTCGCCACGATGGCGATCGCGGTTCCGACCGGCGTGAAGATCATCAACTGGACCCTCACGATGTGGGGCGGCAAGCTGTGGTTCACGACCGCGATGCTGTTTGCGATCGGCCTGATCATCAACTTCACGATCGGCGGCCTGTCGGGCGTCACCCACGCTGTGGCCCCTTCGGACACGCAGCAGACCGACACGTACTACATCGTCGCTCACTTCCACTACGTCATCTTCGGTGGCGGCGTGCTCGGCCTCTTCGCCGGCTTCTACTACTGGTGGCCCAAGATCTTCGGCAAGTGCCTGAACGAGCGGCTCGGCAAGTGGAACTTCTGGCTGATGATGATCGGCATGAACATGACCTTCGGCCCGATGCACATCATCGGGCTGCAGGGTCAACCCCGACGCATGTACCAGTGGACGGAGAACCGTGCGGGTGAGGGCGCCTTCAACATTGCCACCTGGAACCTGGTTGCCACCATCGGCACGTTCATTCTCGGCGTCGGCATTCTCGTCTTCCTCTACAACGCCATCTTCCAGCACCGCAAGGAGCCGGTGGCGCCGCTCGACCCGTGGGACGCCCGTTCGCTCGAATGGCTCACCACGAGCCCGCCGAAGCCACACAACTTCGACCGTACGCCGACGGTGCATGCGCTCGACGAGGTCTTCCATCGCAAGTACGAAGACGTCGGCGAGGGCGACGAGCACGACTACGTGCAGCGCGCCACACTCGACGAGCTCGTTGCGGAGGAGGAACGCCTCGGTGACAAGCACGTCCACCTGCCGGCGCCGTCCTACTGGCCGATCGTCCTCGCCTTCGCCCTCCCGGTGATGGCATACGGCGTGATCTACACGACGTGGCTCATCGTGCTCGGTGCCGCCATCGCGTTCGCCGCCATGTTCGGCTGGGCGCTCGAGCCCGCTGACGCTGAGGACTCCGACTTCGATCCGCCGGCCACCGGCGACGAGACGAGCAAGGAGCTCGCGAATGTCTGACGTCGTGAAAGAGACCGTCGAGGACGCAATCGACATCGTCAAGGACCACACCGAGGACGTACACGACCACGAGGTCGACGCCGGCGACGAGGGCCACGACAACGATGGTGACCACGCAGGTGGCCACCACACGTCGCTCGGCCTGTCGAACACCAAGTTGGCGATGTGGCTGTTCCTGGGGTCGGAGTGCCTCCTCTTCGGTGGTCTGATCTCGACGTACATGCTGTATCGCAACCGGCACAGCGCAGACATCGGCCCCGATCAGCTGTGGGACATCCCCTTCACTTCTGCATCCTCGTTCGTGCTCCTGATGTCGTCGCTGACGATGGTGCTGGCCGTGTCGGCAGCGAACCGCAAGGACGATCGCAACACGAAGCTGTGGCTGATCGTCACTGCGATCCTCGGAGGGCTCTTCGTCGCCGGCCAGGTGTACGAGTTCACGACCTTCTACCGGGAAGGTCTTGGCTACACCGAGAGCTTGTTCGCTTCGAGCTTCTACACGCTCACCGGTTTCCACGGCGTCCACGTCTCCATCGGGATCATCATGCTGTTGGCCACGATGGCCATGGTGGCGAAGAACAAGATCTCTGGCGACAAGGCCGAAACCATCGAGATGGTCGGCCTCTATTGGCACTTCGTCGATGTCATCTGGATCATCATCTTCACGCTCGTCTACCTCATCCCGGCCTGATCTGGAGTCACCCATGGACGTCGATGCACCCACCACACCCGAAGTCGACGTCGTCGACGATCCCGACACGCACGACCGCGAGGTCGTCGATGCGGATGCCACGCATCCGGACGGTGAACACGGCGCTCACGACCACCTGAGCGACAACCGCTACATGGTGATCGCCGCGATCCTCGCGCTGATCACCGCTGGCGAGGTCGCCGCGAGCTACATCGACCTCGGCGCGGTGTTCATCCCGCTCCTGCTGTTCATGATGGCGGTGAAGTTCTTCATGGTCGTGAGCTTCTTCATGCACCTCAAGTTCGACAACCCGGTCTTCAAGCGACTCTTCTACACCGGACTGTTCTTGGCGATCTTCGTCTACGTCGGTGCCTTGCTGACGTTCGGCTTCTTCGCCTCGTAGATCTCCCGCGGCGGATTTGAGCACGCGGTCTTCTCGAGGGAGACTCGGTCCTGCTCGCCGTTTTCCGGCTCCGCCGCAGCGCTCCAAGGGGGGCTTCGCACGCCTTCGCTTTCAGACCCTGGCGGCGACCATCGCTGCGTTTGTGACGCCTGGCCCTTCTTTGCTGCTCGCTCGCTGCGGCACGTTTTCTTGGCTCCTCTAGGATTGCGTTGTGCTGGCGCAGGCTGTTGACTCGGTTTCTACTGAGCCTTGGAAGTTTCAATGGCATCCGGAGGTCTGGGTGCTCGTCGGATTCCTCGTCGCGGCGTATGTGTACATGGTGAAGGTGATCGGGCCGAAGGCAGTTCCCGACGGCGTTGCGCCGGTGACCCGGAAGAACAAGATCGCATTCGGCGCAGCCATGCTGATGCTGTGGGTCGCCTCGGACTGGCCGATGCACGACATCTCCGAGGAGTATCTGTACTCGGCGCACATGTTGCAGCACATGATGCTGAGCTACTTCCTGCCTCCGCTCGCACTCCTCGCCACACCGACCTGGCTGATGCGAGTGCTCGTCGGCGACGGTCGCTTCTACGGGGTTGTCAAGTTCATGACCAAGCCGGTCATCGCCGGCGTCCTGTTCAACATGATCGTGATGGTCTCCCACATCCCGTTGATGGTCAACGAATCCGTCGACTCCGGCCCATTGCACTACTCGCTTCACTTCGTTGTCGTCATGTCGTCTCTGCTGATGTGGATGCCCGTCGTCGGTCCGCTCCCCGAGCTGCAGATCGGTCCGCTGGGCAAGTGCATCTACCTCTTCTTGCAGTCGGTCGTGCCGACGGTCCCGGCTGCTTGGCTCACCTTTGCCGAGGGGGCGGTGTACAAGAGCTACGACATTCCAGTGCGCGTCTTCGGCTGGAGTGTGACGAGCGACCAGCAGTTGGCGGGTGCCATCATGAAGACCGCAGGTGGCGTCTTCTTGTGGTCGATCGTCATCTTCATCTTCTTCAAGCGGTTCGCCACAGAGTACGAAGGTCAGCACGACTACCGCCGCCCCGGTGGCACCATGCCGGATGCTGAGATCAGCGCCACGACCGATGCCGACCTCACCACCGAGGATGCCGAGCGCGCCTTCGCATCGAGCCGTCCGCACATCGAGGACTGACCTGACGACGGGGTCGCCTCGATGCTCGCTACCGTCGCTGCCGTGAAACCCGTCCGGCTCGTACTCCTGGCGCTTCTCGTCACCACAGCGGTAACAGGTTCACTGTCAGGACGCGGTGCAGCCGGGGCCAGCCTGCTGCAAACGTCCGAAGCGCTCGCGGAGCCTCCCACCGCGGTGGAGCCAGCGCAGCGCCAGACAACTCCGATGCGGTCGGCCACGATCATCGGCGACTCGGCGATGGCCGGCGTGCGCTGGAACGGTGCGCTCGGTGGTTTTCGGGGCTTCGAGGCCGACGATCGATTGCAGTCGTGTCGCCGCCTCGTCGCTCGATCGTGCAATGGCCGCGAGGGGATCCGACCGCCCACCGCTCTGAACGAGATCCGGTCGATGCAACCCGCGCAACCGACCGACGTGCTGGTGATCGCCGTCGGATACAACGACTGGCATGTCGGCTTCGGCTGGCAGTCGCGAGCCGTTCTCGATGCCGCTCGGGAAAAGGGGTTCACCACCGTGGCGTGGGTGACGTATCGCGAGTTGGTCGGGTACACGTTGCCGAGCGACTCGAACGTCACGCGATCGAGCTACGCGTTCATGAACTCCGAACTGCGTGCGATCCTCGCCTCCGGCGATTATCCAGAACTGCGCCTCTGGGATCTCGACGGCTACACCCGCGGTGTCGCCGGGTGGTTCACCTCGGATGGCGTGCACGAACTGCGCCGAGGGTCATGGGGGGTGGCCGACTGGATCTCGCGCCACATGGCAGCGCTCGACGGCCGTCCGTGTCCGATGCCGTGGACGCGAACGTTCCCCCAAGACCAGGCGTGCCCGAACCCCGACCCGCTGGCATACGTGCGCGGCTGGCCGGACCTGTACGGCCTCTACGGCGTCTGAGTTCGCGAACCCACGAGAAGGCCGGACGATCCGGCAAGTATCCTCGCTCCTCGTGATCGAACAACGGCTGCTGCGAACGGATCTCGACGGTGTGAAGGCCGCGCTGTCTCGCCGCGCTCAACCGAAGCTGATCGACGACGTCGATCACGCGGCGAAGCTCGACGCACGCCTCCTCGACATCGGCCGCGAGCGCGACGACATCCGAGCACAGGTCAACGCACTGTCGAAGGACGTCGGGATGCTGCGACGCGACGGCAAGGTCGACGAAGCCGAGGCAAAGCAGGCCGAGAGCCGCCAGCTGGGCGCCACGGAGAAGGCGCTGGACGCCGAGCACGAAGAGGTCTCGGCGGCGCTGAAAGAACTGCTGCTCGGCATCCCGAACCTGCCGCACGCCGATGCACCAGACGGGGCGAGCGAGGACGACAACCCGATCATCACCGGGCCGATCGAGCTCAAGGCCCACTTCCCGGAGTGGCAACGGGTGCCGCACTGGGAGACCGCCGAATCACTCGGGATCCTCGACAACGAACGGGCAGTGAAGATCTCAGGCGCCATGTTCACCATGCAGCGGGGAGCAGGTGCCACGATGGCGCGTGCGCTCGCGCAATTCGGCCTCGATCGCAACGCCGATGTTCACGAGGAGATCCGTCCGCCATCGCTCGTCACCACTGCCACGCTCACTGCCACCGGCCAGCTCCCGAAGTTCGCGGATGACGCCTACAACATCGAGCGTGATGACCTGTGGTGTGTCCCGACAGCGGAGGCGTCGCTCACCTCGCTGTTCAGTGATGAGATCCTCGACGACACTGAGTTACCGATTCGCCTGATGGCGTTCAGTCCGTCGTTCCGTCGCGAAGCCGGGTCGGCCGGTCGCGACACTCGCGGCATGTTGCGCACGCACGAGTTCGACAAGGTCGAAATGCTCGCGTTCGCCACCCCGGAGCAGGCGCCGGCACTGCTCGACGACATGGTGGCGCGCGCCGCGTCGGCAATGGCGGACCTCGGCCTGCCGTACCGGGTCATCGAGATCTGCACAGGGGACATGGGCCAGAGCCACCACCGGACGTTCGACATCGAGGTGTACGCGCCAGGTGCGGACGCGTGGTTGGAAGTGTCGTCGGTGTCGTGGTTCGGTGACTACCAGGCGCGTCGTGGCAACACCCGCTTCCGCCGTCACGACTCGGATGGCAAGGCGATCAAAGGCAGCCACTTCGTGCACACCCTCAACGGGTCGGCGCTCGCCGTGCCGCGAGTGTGGGCTGCCATCGTCGAGAACTACCGCAACGAAGACGGCAGCGTCACCGTCCCCGAAGTGCTCCATCCCTACATGCGCGGCATCAAGCTCATTCGCTGAGACGAGCCAGCTTCACCGTCGCCTGCGTTCGGTGAGCTCCTCGTTGACGGGAGTCAACGTCGTCGCCACGCGCCGTGACGACGGCGAACCGTGATCTCGTCTCAGTTGGATGCCGTGCACTCGAACCAGTCGACTCGGACTGAGGAGACATGGGATGATTGTCGAGTGAGCCCATCGGAAGCTGTGAGGTCCAGGCGCGTGCAGTACGAGACCGCGGGGTTGGACGTCGATGACGTCTACGCCGACCCAATGCTGCAATGGCAACGCTGGCACGACGATGCGTTCGACGCCGAGGTCGCTGAACCCAACGCCATGACGCTGTCCACGATCGGTTTGGACGGGACGCCCGATGCGCGAATCGTGCTGGCCCGCGGCGCCGACGAGCACGGCTTCGCGTTCTACACCAACTATTCCGGAGCGAAGAGCCGACAGCTCGACGCTGCGCCCGTGGCGTCGGCCGTGTTCGCATGGTTGGATCTGCACCGCCAGGTGCGCGTGCGCGGTACGGTCGAACGGACGACGAGCGAAGAATCCGACGACTACTTCGCGTCGCGCCCGAGGAGCAGCCAGCTCGGGGCATGGGCATCACCGCAGAGTGAAGTGATCTCGGATCGAGCCGACCTCGACGCCCGTGTGGCCGCCGTGGAAGCCGAGTTCGGAACTGGCGAAGTCGACGATGCTGCGCTGATCCCACGTCCCGGATTTTGGGGCGGGTGGCGCCTGGTGCCGAACGAATGGGAGTTCTGGCAAGGCCGGCCGAGCCGCCTCCATGACCGGATCCACTACACGCACGTCGACGGAGCCTGGCAGATCGACCGGCTCGCCCCGTAGCGGTCAGGAACTCGGAGGGATCGTGACGCACGCCGTCACGATCCCTCCACATTGTTGCCTCCGTTGTCGAGGGCGCAGGTGGAGCCAAACCGGAAACAGGAAACACCCCGGGTTGAACTTGTTCACGAGAGGGGTGAGGATGACTGCATGACGGGAACGAAAGTCTTGGTCGTCGACGATGAGCCGACCGTTCGTGAAGTGGTGGTCGGGTATCTGCGCCGCGACGGTCACGAGGTGTCCGAGGCGGCCGACGGCAACGTCGCGCTCGAAATGTTGGAGGCCGAGACGCCTGACCTCATCGTCCTCGACATGATGCTCCCCGGCGTCAACGGGCTCGACATCCTCCGTCGAGTGCGCTCCACGAGCAACATCCCGGTGATCATGCTGACCGCTCGTGCCGAGGAATCAGATCGGGTCGCGGGCCTCGAGCTCGGTGCCGACGACTACGTGGTCAAGCCGTTCTCGCCGCGCGAACTGGCCGCGCGCGTCAACGGGGTGCTGCGTCGCAGCGGCGGCCGTGAGACCAGCGCACCGCAAACGATCGAGTTCGACGGCCTCACCGTCGACCCACTCGCTCGTGAGGTGCTCCTTGACGGTGAGATCGTGGAGATGACGCCCAAAGAATTCGATGTCCTCGCGTTCCTCGCGAACTCGCCGCGTCAGGTGTTCTCCCGCGCCCAACTGCTCGAACAGGTCTGGCAGTCGTCGCCAGATTGGCAGGACCCGGCAACGGTGACCGTGCACGTGCGTCGAATCCGCAACAAGATCGAGGCCGACCCCGAGAAGCCGCGATGGATCACCACGGTGTGGGGCGTCGGTTACCGGTTCGAGCCATGAGCCGAGTCGTCAAGGGAGAGCCCCTCGAGCACGAGTCGGCGCACGATCACACCCATCCGCACCCCGCAGGCGATCTGAAGCAGTTGGAGCACAAGGCACACGGCATGAACCGACTGGGTCGCCGTTTCCTCGGCGCCAACCTTGCCGTGCTCGGTGTCGCGATCATGATGATCGCCATCGCGGCGCAGACGATGATGATCGAGTCGCACGACCGCAAGCTCGTGATGTGGGCATTCATCCCGGCGGTGTTGGGTGCAGCGATGGTCGCCATGCTGCTGGCACGGCCGGTGGCGCGTGACGCAAAACGCATCTGCTCGGCAGCGATGAAGGTCGCCCAGGGTGACCTGTCGGCACGGACAGGGGTACGACGCAACGACGAACTCGGTGAGGCCGCCGAGATGTTCGACGTGATGGTCACGCGCCTCGACACGGTCGAGAAGGAGCGATCGCTGATGCTGTCGTCGATCTCTCACGACTTACGAACGCCGCTCGCAGCGTTGCGCGCAGCAGTCGAAGCAATCCGCGACGGCGTTGCGCCCGATCCCGATCTCTACCTCGCAGGCATGGAACGCCAGGTCAGGGCGCTCTCCTCACTCGTCGACGACCTGCAACTGCACACGAAGATCATCAGTGGAACGTTCGAGCTGAAGCGGTCGAAGCTCGACCTGACCGAGCTGGCCGACGAAGCAATGGAGACGGTGCGGCCGCTCGCCGAACTCGGCCACATCAAGCTGCTGCTGGAAGCCGAAAAGCGGGTCACCATCGATGCCGACGGCTCACAGCTCGCCCGAGTCGTGCGCAACCTGTTGGACAACGCGATCCGCCATGCCCCTGCCGACTCTGTCGTGCTCGTGCAGATCCACCGTGCAAACGGTGTGGCGTCGCTGCGTGTGATCGACGAAGGCGCGGGGTTCCCACCCGAGTTTCGCGAGCGTGCGTTCGAGCCGTTCACGCGTGCCGACGAAGCGCGAGACACGCGGACCGGCACGGCAGGTCTCGGCTTGTCGATCGCCAAGGGCATCGTCACGGCTCACCACGGCACGGTCGCTCTCGGCGATGGACCCGGAGGCGTCGTGGAGATCCTGCTGCCTGCGTGAGCCTCAGCCCCAAGTGCGGGCGGCGTTGGCGAGGGCGGCGATCAATGACTCGGTGTGGGGGGTGAGTTCGGGGCCTTCCCAGTCCCACCAGAGTGGGCTCGACCCGCGTACGCGAGGAGGAAGCTCGATCTGGACGCCTTGTCGGGGCGGCAGGTTGACCGGGTTCCGATCGTGCAAACCGCGCAACTTCGCCGGGATCGCATCGAGGTCGGTCAGTACGTCGTAGGCCGGGAGGGCGACTCGTATCGCGTCGCCGACGTGTTCGGCGAACTCGCGATTCTGCCCGCCGAGCAGCATCGAGCCGAACATGCCGCGACGACCGAAGCCATGCACCGTGATGACGATCTCTACGTGCTCGAGGAACTTGGCCAGCTGAGGTGAGTCGGCGGGGTCGACGGTCGTCGACGTGAAGTGCTCCCGCATGCCCTCCGGTTGGACGACAGCGTAGAGCGAGGCGTCACTGGCGTCCGCAGCTCGGCGGGCGATCACATCGGTCATCCACTCGAGGTGCCCGCCGTGATACGCCATAAAGCCGATCGGGCCTCGCAACTCACAGATCTCCTTGACGCCGGGGGCGTCGAGAATCGCTGCGAAGTGGCCCATCCGAACATCATGGCCGGGGGTTGGCTCCCGACCTCGATCCGTCGCCACTGTTCTCGAGTCGGTCGACGTACGATGTCGGCCGATGTTGGTGTGGATGGACCTTGAAATGACCGGACTCGATCACACGACTGAGGTGATCGTCGAGATCGCAACGCTGATCACGGACGACGATCTGAACATCGTCGCCGAGGGCCCCGATCTCGTGGTCCACGCCACCGAGGAACAGCTCGCCGCGATGGATCCGTTCGTGGTCAACATGCACACCAAGTCGGGTCTGCTCGACCAGATCACGGCGTCGACGATCACGCTCGAAGCAGCTGGTGCTGAGACGCTCGCGTTTATCAAGGAGCACGTGCCAGAGGAACGCTCGGTGCCACTGTGCGGCAACTCGATCGGCACCGACCGTCGTTTCCTAGCCGCATATCTGCCCGACATCGAGGAGTACCTGCACTACCGGTCGATCGACGTCTCCAGCGTGAAGGAACTCGTCAAGCGGTGGTATCCAGATCTCGACGCCAACCGGCCGAGGGGCCAGGGGAGCCATCGCGCCCTCGACGACATCCGCGAATCGGTCAAGGAACTCGCCTACTACCGCGATCACGTCTTTCTCGACCCGTCGGTGTCGCCCGACGAGATCGGCCCGTCCGACGACGAGGAGTGAAGTCGGTGGCGGCGTTAATCGCCGCACCATCGGATCGGCTGTCACTACGTTTGCTGTGCTGACGTTCGGGCTCGTCTGAGGTTCCGGGCCCGAACGCCAGCACGAATCGCCCGGACCCAAGTTGGTCTTTCTGGTTCAGAACCAGACGGACCAACTTGGCAAGATGTGCGTGAGGTACGTTCGACGCATGCGTGCAGTCGTTCTCCGAAGCCATGGCGGACCCGAGGTCCTGACGATCGAGGACGTGCCCTCACCCGAGCCAGGCCCCGACCAGATTCTCGTTGATGTTGCGCACACCGCGCTCAATCGCGCCGACACCTTGCAGCGCCAAGGCGGTTACCCCGACCCGCGCAACCTCGAGCTGGAAATCCCAGGTCTCGAATATGCGGGCACGGTCGCAGCAGTCGGCGCAGACGTGACCGAATGGTCGATCGGTGACCAGGTGATGGGTATCGAGTCGGGCGGTTGCTACGCCGAGCAGGTCGTCACGCACGCTCGCCAAGCGTTGCCGATCCCGTCGACCGTGGAACTCGCCGACGCCGCGGCGATCGCTGAAGTGTTCCTCACCGCATGGGATGCGCTCGTCGTGCAGGGTGGCTTGACGAGCGGTCGGTGGGCGCTGGTCCATGCCGGAGCATCCGGCGTCGGCACCGCCGCGATCCAGATCGCCAAGGCGATCGGTGCTCGCATCGCTGTCACGTGTTCTGCTGGCAAGGCCGATGCGTGTCGTGAACTGGGTGCCGACCTCGTGCTCGAACGGAGCCCGAACGATTGGCTCGCCAACCTCAAGGGAGCGGTACCGGAGGGCGTCGACGTCGTGCTCGACGTGGTCGGCGGCGACGAGGCGGACCGCAACTTCCGTGCGGTTGCGATGGACGCAACGATCGTTCAGGTCGGGCTGATGGGCGGCGGTTCGGCCCCCGTGAACATGGGACTGCTGTTGATGAAGCGAATCACATGGGTCGGCACCACCCTGCGCGCACGACCCCTGGAACGCAAGCTCGCGCTGTGCCAGCGATTCCGAGCCGAAATGCTTCCACTGTTCGAATCAGGAGCAATGCGCCCCGTGATCGATTCCCGCTACGCCTTCGACGACATCGCCGACGCCCACCGCCACATGGAATCCAACGCCTCCATCGGCAAGATTCTCGTGAGCATCGTCTGACGCTCAGACGTCGGCGAGCAAGGCTGGATCGTCGGCTTCGTCGTCGATGGGGACGAGCATCCGCTTGTAGCTGAAGAAACCGCCGATGCCGAGCACGATCAGAGCGATCGGGGCGAAGACGAGCCAGGGGAACCCGGACGAGGCCGCTCCGCTCGGCTGGCCGAAGACGAACGATGTCGCGCCGACGACCTCATCACCGTTGAGCGAGTTGGTCGCGTCGTAGGTGACGATGTAGGTGCCCTCGCGCTCCAGTTCGTCGAACTCCACCGTTGCCGAGTTCGGGCCGGTCTTCGTGGAGGCGCTGCGGAGGTCGTCGAAGTCGACGCCGTTCCCCTGGTCGTACACGAGTTGCAGGGTGACGTCGTCCTCGATGTCCAACTCGAAGATGATTTCAGCCGATGTGATCGGTTCGGACAGCACCTCTTTGGAGGATGGCGTGGACGTGCGGATGTCAGGGTTGGGGCTGTCGACCCTTGCGGTCGGGGTGCCCCAGGTGAACGAGATCGAGCCAGCCACCACGTGGCCGTCGGCCGGCACCGGAGCCAAATAACGAACGAAGTACGTGCCCTGCTCGCTGATTTCGGGGAAGTCGAGGCGGGCCGTCTCGTCGCCGGTCTTGGTGGTCTCGCCACCGATGTCGACGATCGACCCGTCACCGGGGTCGTAGGTCAAGAACATCGACACGTCATCGGAGATGCTTTCGCCGAAGTCGATCTCGGCCGACGAGATCGGATCGTCGATCGTCGACCGATTCTCCGGTGTCGAGTTCTTGATCCCGTCGTGTGCGGCGACCGGCGTTGTTGGTGCAGCGAGCAGACCGAAGGCGGCGACGGCCATCGCGACAATGAACATCCGGAGCATTCGAGTTGCGGACGGTTTCATCACTGCCGTGTCGTTCGCGCCCATGGCCACCATTCAATCAGCCTGGGCGTGCCCCGACCTGTCGCCCTTTCCACGTCACATCTCGCCGTAACGCCACCGAGATCGCGCTCCGGGCGAAGATCACGACGAAAACGACCACCAGAATCGGGAAGAGCGCGGCTGCGGCCGGGTGGGTCGTTCCCGCGCGTCGCCCGAGTATCCAGATCTGCGCTGCAGTGAAGGGGTACACGAGGGGCGCGGCCAGCCAGCCACCCGCGACGGAGCACATCCAGAGCGCGACGGCGACGCCGATCCACCAGCGCGTGAACCTTGCGCCGGTCGCGATGCTGCGCGTCCAACCCCGCACCACCTCTCCGAAACCGCCGGGGTACATGCGAAACGTCGTCGTCGCCGAGGATCCGACAGCGAGGCGGGATCGACCGATCGCACGCGCCAGGCCGATGTCCTCGGTGTGCGCCGAGCGGACCGACGGAGCCGCATGGCCGCCAGCGCGATCGTAGGTTGCCCGGTCCACGGCGATCACTGGGCCGAACGCGACGTTCGCAGCCGTCAGCCGGGGGAATGGTGTGAACGCACCGCAGCCCATCAGCGCCGCGACGTTGCACAGAAGGCTCGGTTGCTCACCGACGGTCTCCATCCGATGCCACGGTTGCATCGAGACGAGCGCATCCGGCTGGGCCGCGACGGCAGCGGCCAGGTCGTCGAGCAGCGTGGGCCCGGGTCGCACATCGGCGTCGAGGAAGACCAGGACCGGCTGATCGGTCGCTGACGCACCGTGCCAGCACGCGTTCGGCTTGCCGAGCCAATCGTCCGCCAGCGGCGGCGGCGTTTCGACGTCCACATCAAAGGCGTGGGCGACCCTCGCAGTCGCATCGCTCGAGTGGTCGTTGACCACCAGTATCCGGTCACCCGGGCGCTGTTGTGCTGCGAGTGGACGCAGGAGGTGCGGCAGTGAAAGCGCTTCGTCCCGCGCTGGGATGATGACGGCGACCGGCGATCGATCATCGTCGAGCCTCACGTCGGCCAGTGAGGTCAGCGGGCGTGGCCGCCACAGCAGCAACCAGCCGAGTGACCAGCCGAACGCGTAGATCGCCACCTCCACGGGACCGTGCTCGAACCCGGCGATCTCCAGGCTGACCAGGGCAGACATGCACCCACTGTGGCACGGCAGGAGAAATTTTCAGATCTTCGTCAAGAAAAGTGCAAGGACTGGTCGTGTCGCGCCTCTTGCCCTGTGAGCACAAATCCGACCGAGGAGCACAACGATGAAGACCGCTACCGCCGACGCCGCCACCATCACGATCTCGACCACCCCACTGATCGGGTCGGGGTCCTCGGTAGCGCGCCGCGCGACGGACCGCACCCGACTTGTCGGGAGAGCCGCCCGTGTGATTGCAGGCATGACAGGTGTGCTTCTCGGCCTGGCCATCGGACTCGTCTCCACCGGCTTCGACACCACCGGGCTGCTGCTGGCGGTCGGCGGCGCTGCAGTTGGCCTGGGGTGGATCTTCGCGGTCGTCTCCGGCCGCGCCGCCATCTCGGCGGATCGTCGATGACCTCACTCACCAGCTCTGCGTCCAACACCATCCCCAAGCCAGCCACGAACCATCCGTTCCCTGCCTCATCACGAAGGAATCTCACCATGACCCTCACACTCGCCATCGACGCAACCATCGCGACCGACCGACCGATCGTCGCCGACACCGGCGACTTCGACGAGACCGTTCCCGGCAGTCGCTTCGCTCGTTGTGCTGACGGCAACGGCACGTTGTCCCAACTCTTCTTCTCGGAAGACGACCACGATCTCGCCCGAGCCAAGGCCATCTGTCGGCCATGCGGCTTGCGCGAGACGTGCCTGTCCGGCGCGATCGAACGCATGGAGCCGTACGGCATCTGGGGCGGCAAGCTCGTGCTCGACGGCCTGCCGGTCGAGGTCAAGCGCAAACGCGGTCGTCCTCGTAAGCACCCGAAGCCGATTCTCGAAGTCGACGAGGCACCGATCCCCGAGCATCTCGTCGCCCGAGCAAGACGATCGGGGACCGTTCTGAGCCACGAATCCCGA
>RCMY010004285.1_pt1 | contig 15503 bp, 14 predicted proteins | sample 2041341 | NCBI WGS metagenome assembly RCMY01 (sample SAMN09708234, study PRJNA481090) | Marine sediment metagenome, whole genome shotgun sequencing project.
GCTACTGCTGCGAAGCGTCGGCTCCGTCGTTGTTCACGCATGGTTGTCCCTTTCAATGGGTATGGGTGTGCCGCGCCCCAAGCGGCACTCCGGAGAAGCTTAAACGCATGTGAGCGGCCCGGGTAAAACCATGCCTGCGACCAGGAGGTCTCCGCCGGTCGGTCCGCTCGGCGGCACGGTCGTCGCGAGCCGGCTTCGCAACCGATCGAGGCTCACCGAAGTCCGCGCCGAGTTCCGGTAGCCAAGTCACTGCCCGGGCGTCTCGGGCTCCGCGACCGTGCCGAGGGATGACGCCGGCGACCGTCCGGATCGATGGAACTCCACCAAGTACTCGGCGATGTCCGCGGACATCGTCGCCATGGCCTGCTCCCCCAATGTCGCTGACGCTTGGGCTGCGTCATCCGTGCGTCCGTCGCTCCGCTCCCACTGTCCGGGTCGGCGAACCACACCCGGCTCCGCCACGGCCCTGGAGATCGGTTGTCGAGCCACGTCGTCGGACGGCCGATCCGCGAGCCGGACGAGTTGGGGCGAAATCGCCAGCATGAGCGACGTCTCGAAATGGCCGGCATGCCCGGGAATCAACGACGAGTCCATTGCCAGAGCAGCAATCGACTCGGCAGCGATCGACCAGTACGACGCCGCGGCGATCTGGAGTTCGAGACCGTCCTCGTACGTCAAACGGTCGATGGCGACGCGCATCGCCGCTTCGTTCCCGCCGTGCCCGTTGAGCAGCACGACGCTCCCGAACCCCTGTCCGACGAGGCCGGTCACGATGTCGGCGAGCACCTCGACGTACGTCGCCGAACGCAAGCTGACCGTTCCGCCGAGCGGCAGATGGTGGTGCGCAAAACCGAACGGGAGGGTGGGGAGCAGCAGGATCGGCGCCTCGTGGCTGGCCTGCTCGACGGCCGCTTCGGCGAGCGCGGTCACCACGCAGGTGTCGACCGACACCGGGAGGTGGCGGCCGTGCTGCTCGGTGGAACCGAGCGGCAGCACCACGGTATTCGCAGCGGTCTCCGAGATCGCCCGCCGCGTCATCTCCGCGAACTTCCACTGTGGTTCGATCTCACTCATCTCTTGATCCTTCCAGAGGTTGCTTCACTGACCGTGACCGCCGATCGACAACCGAACCAAGCGTGTACGTGCCCGGACGATGTCGACGCCACCAGAGAGAGCGGTCTTGCGGCCGGAGGCCGCATCTTGATCGAGAAGTTCGCCATCTCCAGCGTCGGTTACCTCATCGCGTTCCGAGATCCTGGCGGCAACCCTGCACTCGCGATGGAGTACGACGCCACTGCGGAGTAGAGCCCAACCCGACCAGGGTCGTGACGCCAGCACTGGCACCCACTCGTATCAACGGTCCTCGCGGCTCGTAACCCGTCCGCTACCGGCACATCTTCCGCGCGCCCGTGGGCGCGGGAACGCGCGTCGGGACGCCTCGTGGTGTTGCGATGGGCAGTTCCTTCGCGAAGGCGCTCACGTCCCCGAGGGGACTCGGGGCGAAGAGTTCTCCGCCCCGAGTCACGGATCACTCGGCGGTGGCCTTCGCCCGCTCCCATGCGAACTTCTCGAACACCGGATCGATCGGTGTCTGGGCGAAGTGATTGGTGTAGTTCGACATCAGCTTCTGGGCAGCACCCAGGATGACTTCCAAGATGTTGGTCTGGGTGAACCCGGCGGCCAGGAAGGTCTGGGTGTCGGCTTCGGCGACGAAACCGCGTTCACGAACCACGTGCAGGGTGAAGTCGCGCAGTGCTTCGAGCTTGGCGGTCGGCAGTGGAGTCTCGTTGCGGAGCGCGTCGGTGATGGCGTCATCGACCTTCATCATCTTGGCGATGCCGGTGTGGGCCGGCACGCAGTAGTGACAGTTCTGCTCGACGTTCACGGTCTGCCACACCACGGTCTTTTCCTCGTCGGTCAAGCTGGTGGCCATGAACTGCTGGTGCGCGAAGTTGTAGGCGGCCAGCAGACCGGGCGCATCGGCCATGACAGCATGCAGCCCGGGGAGACGACCGTTGCTCTTCAACGACGTCTCCAGGAGCGGCTTCGAAGCTTCCGGGGCGGTCTCGATGGTGTGTCTGGCGAATTCGATCATCGTTCGTTTCCTTGTTTCCTTTTCGGGAGGATGGGGGTTCTCGGTGGGATGGTTTCGGGCGGGTGTCCGCTTGATTCTCTTTCGTAGCGAACATTACTGTAACAACTGTTCCTAAATAACCAACTCGAAACGGCGCCCCCGAGCGCCACCTCAGCCGCAACAGCGCGTCTCGCCCGCGGGATCGCCACCTAAACTGGAACACAGGATGCAGAACAACGTCGACACCGCCGACCCGGATTCCGGCCCGCCGGCGCGCCAACGCGCACCGGGTGGCGGACGCAAGAAGTCCTTCGATCCCGCGGTGGTTCTGGCTCGCGCGCTCGATGTCTTCTGGGAGCATGGTTTCGCGGACACCACGACCCGCCACCTCGAGGACGAACTGGGCCTCAAGGCCTCGAGCATTTACAACGCATTCGGCTCGAAGGGCGAGTTGCTCGACGCCGCTGTCGGCCAGTACCTCGATCGACTCGACCGCGACCTGATCACGCCGCTGCGCACGGCGGAGGATCCCCTCATCGGCCTGGATCAGTTCATGCACTCCGTGTCGATCGGCCTCGACGGCGAGCACCGATCGGGCTGCCTGATCGTGTCGTTGCTGACGGAAAATGCCGCACGCGAGCCCGCCCTGACCGCGCACACCGACGCCTACATCGCCGTTCTGCGTCGCGAACTCACGGACGCCCTCGAACGAGCGGCGGACGCCGGGCTCATTCCCGCCGACACAGTTTCTGAGCGGACCGAACTCCTCGTGGCCTCGGTGCTCGGGATCAACGCTGCCGCTCGCGGCCGCCTCGGCGCTGCGGCCGTGGAGGCGATGGCCGACTCCGTCCGAGCCCAGATCGCTCGATGGCGCTCCAACCCGGTGGCGTGACCACGCACGCCGACGACCTGCTCAGGCCCTCGGGAATTGCAGCGCAGCCGCGACGCCGACAATGGCGGGGGCCGAATCAGAGGAAGAACACCGGGTGAAGGAACCCGCCGAGTCGGCGAGCAAGCCGCCGATCTGAGGGGACACCATCTGGGCGACGCCAAAGGCCAGGCCTGCGTCGGACGGCCTCAGTGCCCGGGGCGGGATTCGAACCCGCACTCCTCCTGGGAGGAAGGGGGGTTTAAGGGCAGGCGCCAGAAGGTCCCGTCAGTGCGCGAAAGTCCTGGTCAGAGTGTTGCGGGTGTCCAGCGAGTCCCGCGAGTTGGGTCGATTCCGAGGCGTGCCAGAACTTCTTGTGCAGGAATCGTGCAGGAAATCGCCATTCGCCAGGCTTGCGTGCAGACCGCCCTCAACGGCAGGTAGCGGACAGTCAGCGCCGGTTAGAGCCGCGTCCCCTCGGATCGAGTTGCGGCGATCGGCGATCGGCCCGATTCGATGGGGCCACCAGCTAATGATCTCTCAGGCTAAGGAGATGAGCGAGTAGGCGGGCCGCGCTTCATGTTCGGTAAACGAATCAGGTCCGCTACCAAGGCATGACCTTCAGGGTTGCAGATCGCGAAACACCTGGTCAGACCCTACTCGCGCGAGTCCTAAGACGACCGCTGACCTTCATCGCGGACGAACCTCGAGCGAATGGCATCGAACAGCGGGTCCGCCGTCGCAGGTGTGTATGGGGGCGACCGGGTCAGGCACACGAAGTCGTACGGGGCATCAGCTTGGAAATCTTCGCCCCGAATCGAGCGGTAGGGCACGGAGGGCTCAGGCTGCGGCTGGGGAAGGACCCGGCTCATCCGAGCTGCTTCGAGCTGCACCTTCGTGAGTACGGGAATCTGGATGTAGTCGGCTTTGCGGTCGAGGTTCTGCATTATGAAGTAGAGCTCGTCATCACCGCCGCCGGCGCAGTACGCGTAGGTGAGATCGTGGATCCAACGACACCCGATGGCGAACGCCAGGTGGTTTGCATCGTTGAGGCCGCCATCGCCCGTGCGTGGGACCGTTCGCTGATCAGGCGGCCGCGCAATGGCAGCTTTATCTCGACAGCGGCCAATCGGGAGGGCGCGGTCAGTCGCTGGTGAAGGAGGCAGGATTTCGATACAACACCCTCGGTACCGGCTATGGCGTCTTCCTCCTGGGAATGATGAGGTCGCTGACGATGGACGACGCGGCGGCCATGGTTGAGCACATGACACAACGCGAGGGAACACCGTCATCGTCGTTCGCGATCTCGGATGATGCTGAGGGATGGCAGACGACCCTTGACTGGACACCACAACAAGAGGCGTACGCCCTCTTGGGCCTCGCAGGACAACCAGATATCGCCACCGAGTACCGCGGGTGGCTGACTGAACGGATCGCTGGTTCGCCGTATCGCACTCGCTCAGTCCCTTTTGGGGCGCTTGGCGCGACGCTCGCTGACATCTGGAATGTCATTGCGGCCATATCCCTCCCGGACAGCGACAAACGCATCCCCCCCTTCTCCCGGGTTCCGCAGTTGATGGGCACATGACCGGTGTTCGGGGCGGATAGTGCCTGGTAGTCGGGTTGGAGGGGTCTCCGTCGGCGCTGAAAGCGTGGGCACACGATGTTGGGGTGATGCTTGCGTTGGTGGGGTTGAGCCGCGATGGTGTGGGCATGTATCTGCGCACGACGCAACGCAAGAACACCGATGGCAGCATCGTGCGCTACATCCAGTTGGCCCACAACCGGCGCGTCGACGGCGTGACCCAGGCCGAGGTGCTGGTCAATCTCGGTCGCGAGGACGGCCTCGACCGCGAAGGCATGCGCCGACTGGTCGCTTCGATCAACCGATATCTCGGCGACACCGACGACCATGACGGCGGCGGTGATGTGCGCGTCGAGGTCGGTGACGCACTGACCGTGATCGGGTCGCGGCCGATGGGCACGGCCTGGCTGCTCGACGGGTTGTGGTCCCAGCTCGGTGTCGCTTCGGCGTTGGCCAAGGTGCTCGGGCATCGTCGCTTCACGACTGATGTGGAGCGGGTGTTGTTCGCTCTGGTCGCTAACCGGGCGATCGACCCGGCGTCGAAGCTGGCCGCCGCCGAGTGGGCCTCCAACGACGTCGCGATCTCCGGGTTGGACACAATGGATGAGGATCGGGCGTATCGGGCAATGGACGTGTTGATCGACGCGGACACTGATGCCGAGGTTCAAGAAGCCGTGTTCTTCGCCGTTGCTGACCTGCTCAACTTGGAAGTCGATCTGTTGTTCTTCGACACGACGTCCACCTATTTCGAGACCGAAGACGCCGATGAGTTCCGCCGCCACGGCAAGTCGAAAGACTCTCGGCCGGATCTGCCCCAGATCGTGATCGGCTTGGCGGTGACACGCGAAGGGATCCCGGTTCGGTGTTGGGTGTGGCCCGGCAACACCAACGACAACTCGATCTTGCCCGAGGTGAAAGACGACCTGCGCGGTTGGCGGCTCGGTCGAGTCGTCACCGTCGTCGACCGCGGGTTCTCGAGCGACAAGAACTTGGACTATCTGCGTCGCGCCGGCGGACATTGGATTGCTGGTGAGAAGATGCGCGACGGCTCACCCGACGCGCACGAAGTCTTGTCGCGCCAAGGCCGCTATCAGTCGGTGCGTGACAACTTGCGAGTCAAAGAGGTCCGCCTCGACGGTGATGAGTCGGGCAAACGGTGGATCATCTGTCACAACCCGTTCGAGGCCGAACGCGACCTCGCCCAACGAACCGCCGCACTGGATCGGGTGACCTCCGAGTTGGAACGCATCGACGCGGCACGTGCCCGTGACCGCCGCAAGCGTCGCAGTGACGACGTGCACGTCAGAGCCGAATGCGCGCTGCGCGATCACCCGTCACTGGGTCGTTGGGTTCGCCAGCTCAAGTCCGGTCGTCTGCGGATCGATCTAGCGAAGGTGCGTGGCGAGGAACGACTCGACGGCAAATACCTGCTGTCGACATCGGATCCGGATCTGTCCGCCGAAGACGTCGCGCTCGGCTACAAGAACCTCCTCGAGGCCGAACGCGGGTTCCGTGACATGAAGTCCACCCTCGATCTGCGGCCCGTCTATCACCGCATCGAACCCCGAATCCGCGCCCATGTGCTGTTGTGCTGGCTCGCCTTGTTGTTGATCCGGGTCGCTGAGCGGCGCAGCGGCATGACGTGGCGGCGGATCGCGATCGAGCTCGGACGCGTCCACACCGTCACGCTCACCGGGACAGCCGGCACCGTCACCCAAACGACACCGCTGACGGACATTCAACAAGGCATTGTTGACGCCTGCGGCGTCGCTGCGCCACCCCGCGTCACCCACCTACACCCCGCCTGAGCAGGCAAAACACCCTCCAAGCGCCCGGTCGAGCGCGTGAACACACGCCCCCACACGGCGAAACCTCGCGTCACACCAGGTCACACCCCAAAAACGTGGTCAACGTGTGCCCATCAACTGCGGAACCCGGGCTTCACCGGGCGGGTCCTGGACCGAATGGAATCTCGCTACCACGATGCGATGGAACAAGCCCGATCAAATCAGTATCTTTGGTCGAACTGCCTAGCCCCGGTCGACGTCGTGGACCTTGACATTGTGGGCATCCTGGCAATCCTTCGACGCGGATTCGGAGACCAGCTAGATGCGGTTGTCGAACGCGATCGATTCGGTGACTCACTCTTCCATCTGCAGGTCGAGATCGGGCTGTCTCTCGGCGGTGAGTAGCCCACCTTTGTTAATCGGATCGGATGCGTTGAACAACCGAGAACCGCCCCGGTCGCCGAATGAGCCTGGTCGCCACCCAGTGAGCGGCGACTGCAGCGACGCCCTCCCAAGCAGTTGCGAAACTGAGCAACCTACAACAGCGACGCCGAAGCCCGGCCCCCTCCCCTAGAAGGGCCTGAACCTCGCAACCAAAGGTGAGGGCTCTGGCCAGGGACAGCAGGTCTCGGTCTTCGGCGAGCACACACGAGTGATCGCTCACATGAGCTGCGCGAGTCCCAGAGACGCGGCGTGATCCTCGCGTTTCGGCAGTTCCAGACTCGTCGGAGCTGACCGCCCCGCCGGGTAAGCAGCTCCGCCCGAACAGGGTGAGTTTGCCGCCTTAAACTTCGGGAACAGCGATGCGCTGGCGGGTGTCCTCGACAAGACGGAGCCGCAGCGGAGCGGGTTCGCCGAGATACACCGTCCGAAGCCTCGACTCGGACGTCCTCATCACGGCCGCGATTTGGCTGAGCGTGTAGCCCGTCTGATCTCTCAGATGCTCGATCACGACGCGGACCAGTCGAGGAGACTCCGACTCGAACTCACCAGGCTCGCCCCGCTGCCCGCGAGTCGCCATCGAGAGCTGCTTGTACAAACCCGTCGCGCGTGCCTCGTCGATCACGCCAAGTTGGCGAGCTCGGTAGACCAGCGCCTTCATCGGCACCTGCCAGCGGGCCTTGAGCTGGCCGAGGTTCCGGAACTCCAATCGCCGAAGTTCGGGGGCGACGGCTGCGGCTGGGAGGAGAAGCGCGCCGGCGAACTCGTCCGCCTCGCTCTCGAGGTCGCCCACCTCCACGACGGAGCCGTGGAGAGTGAGATGCGCAACCTCGTGAGCGATCGCAAACCGTTGATCCGATGCTGGCAGCATGTCGTTAACAAAGATGAGGTGGCTGCCGCTGTCGAGCGGCACGGTGATCGCCGCCAGCTTCCGATGGACCAGGTTCGTCTGGAGGACCGGAATGCCCATGCTCTCAACGTGAGCCGTGAGCCGATGCAGCGGTCCAAGGGGAACGCGCCAGACCGCACGCACGAGGTCGGCAGCTTGCTCGGGCGATTCGACCTCATCGAGGGACAGCGCCGGAAGTGTCTGATCTTGCACGAGCTCGACTCCACGCAGAAGCCGATCGACCTCGAGTCGCGCAACGTTCACGATCGCATGAGCGTGCCGTAATGGCTTGACCGGCAACGTAAGCCGCTTCTTGTGGAAGAACTCGACAAGCGAGTCACCGAGCACTCGGCACTCGTCCTCGAAGAAGGAGCGCGGAAAGTTCAGCTCCTCGGAGAATCGATCGACGAGATCCTCCGTCGGCAACTTGAAGCCGTGCTCGACCTGGGAGACGTACGCCTGGGAGACTCCGACCTTCGGGGCGAGCGCGAGCTGCGTGAGTCCTGCCGCCTCACGCGCCAGCGTGAGCATCTGAGGGTTGAACATGGTCAGCTCGACTCGGCGAGTTCACCGCGGTCTTCGCCGGTAGGGGCGGCGATCGTGCTACTGGCCACGGGCGGAAGCGGCGGAGCCACCGAGGAGGACTCGGCTGCCGCGCCCTTCGCTGCGATCGCGGGCAGTGCCGGTTCGACAGGTCCGGTCGGATCGACGGGCAGGACGACCGGCGACGTTCCCGTGCCTGCGGCGAGGTCACGCAGGTCGATCGCCCAGCACCGATTCGTTCCCTCGTACATGACAGCCAGGACACCCTCAACCTCAGCCTCAGAGTTATCGAGCACGTAACCCACGTTGATAAACGGCGGTTCGGGCGTCGGTGCCGTTTCGCCGGCGAGGCCCTCGAGGACCAGCTGCTCGGGCTCCGCCAACACGGCGAGGTCAAGCTTCAGCTGCTCGGCTACCGCAACCTGTACCCCGGTCGACACGTTCGACGGAGTCATCGACCTCAGGTACTTCAGACGCAGAGTCAGACCACCGAGGAGATAGAAGGGCTTATCGCTACGCGGGGCCTTCGTCGGCTGCGCGGCGGGCACGTGCTCGATCATCAATTCGTGGTGGTAGTCGTTGACGATATTCGCCCTGGTGGTGCGATTGCGGCGTGGGATGCCCTCTTCGAGGTACTTGTCCCATCCACCCTCCAGGACAGCCACGAGGCCGGTGGCGACGGGGGCGAGAACTGCCCGTGCGTGATCTTCGGAACACATGAAAACTATTATAACCGGTCCGAACAGGAGTTATGCGCAACCTGAGCCGTTCGGCTAGTACAGCGCCTACGGGAACGGGCGGCCCGTAGGCCACGCTGGAGGCCGCTGCATCTGGCAATTGGCGGACGCGGCTGAGCTGTTGGTCTGTTGGACGGTGACGATCACCGATCCAAGATCTGCTGAGCGTGACCTCATCGCCGAGTTCAGGGAGACATGAACCGCCCTGGTTTCGTTGGAGGCTCTCGCCCGTCGTCCCTTTGCCAACCTCGTTGGCTGACGGTTCTCCGGTCTCCCCCTCGACCGGGTTTGAGTGCGACACCCATTCCGTACTGTTTGGGGAATGGGTCGGCCGTTCTCCTTGTTGCCGAAGAACTCACGGCCTCGGGAGCGGATGTTGGCGGTGGGGCGGGAGGCTCTGAGCGATGTAGAGCTGCTGGCGTTGCAGCTCCGGAGTGGGACTGGTGGGGCGAGTGCGAACGATCTTGCGGCCAACTTGCTGGCTGAGTTTGGGACGCTTCGTCGACTCAGTTCTGCGACGATCGACGAGTTGTCCCTGGTGCCCGGCATCGGGACAGCGAAGGCGGCGACGATCATGGCTGGGTTCGAACTCGGTCGTCGGCTGCCTCATGACTCGACGGACGACGTCATCCTTACCCGCGCCTCCGAGGTTGCCGAACTCGCCCGCCGAGTCCTTGACGGGCTCCGTCGTGAACGAGCACTCGTGTTCGTGTGCGACCGGCGCGGCCGTCTCATTCGACAGGTCCAGCTCTCTGACGGAACTGCGAATCGGTCGCTCATTCAGGTTCGCGAGGTGCTGAACGCTGTCCTGCGTCACGATGGTGCGACGTTCGCGCTCGCGCACAATCATCCCTCAGGCGATCCACAGCCAAGTCAGGCCGACATCGACGTGACGGTGGCCGTCACAGCTGCGGCCAAGACCGTCGATCTCCGCTTCCTCGGCCACGTGGTCGTCGCTGGCGACGAATGGGCAGAGATCAAGCCAATCCGGCAAACGCTCGGTTAAGCGATGACGCTCGAAGCGCCGTCGAACGCGTGGTCGTGATCTCGTGGAGGTCGCGCGAGCGCCCAACCGTGGCAAGAAACGAATCCAGCCGCACCACTGCTGCCGCTTGCACCGCAATGCCGGGCAGCGGAATCGAGAGCGTCTCGATCTTGGACTTGCCAAGTTCCGTCTGCTTCGTCGTGTTCGCTCCTTTCACGGCTTCGATCGCTTGCTGCCCTTGCGGGCTTCTGAGGTAGTAGGACAGAAACCCGGGTTGCAGCCGTTCCAGTTCGGGACGAACAGCCAGGACGTGGGAGTCAAACGGAAGCCCAACAGAGTCTCCCGGTAGGCAGGCACGACCAATGGTGCCTTCGCCCGTCGAATTCACGAGTACGTCGAATTCTCCCACTCGCTTCTCGTCCGGCACTGCGGCAGCCCATGAGCCCTCAACCGTTCGAGTGCGGCTGATCGTCATGCCAGCCCACTGGACACAACCCTGGTTCACGCAGGTTGCGGGTGAGTCGGGCGAATAACGCGGCCCAATCCCGCGCCGCACAGTCGCTATGTCCCCGAGGTTCGCAGCTGCGTCGAATTGGGAAAACTCCTTGGCTAACACCGATTGTTCGAACGCATCAAGAGCGACTCCACGTAGATTCAGAACCTCAACAAGTCGGTCGATCCGGGCGGACACCTGCTGAAGGTGGGCGGCGATCCGGCGTTGTTCGTTGATGTCTGGCAGCGGGATCTCCCGGGCGAGGAAGTCGTCCGGATATAGACGCCGTCGACGAAGGTTGGTCCCACCGCTTGCTCCCGCGATCGTCTCCGCAATCCGAGGAGTCTGCAATGCATACGCCACATAGCGAGGATCGGACCGCTCCGTCGCCACGAAGGTGCAGAACTCAGGCGAGACATGGCGACCGGCGAGCTCGGGCTCTACCAGAGCAAACGCACCTTCCCACGCCATCAACTTTGGATAGACGACGTCCCCCCTTTCAACTCTCAGAAACCTCGGGTACCTCGTCTCGGTGCCCCCCAAATCTGCAGCGGCGAACGCTCCGCGACCGAAGCTGCGGACGCCCAACATCGGATAGGTGGTGGTCGGCTGAACGTCAACGAGTCGCTCGACTCGCTCCAGCGCTTCGCCTATCGGCCTCATCGGATAGCGCGACTTCACGCCGCTCCCCCGAATTCGGTTTCGAGGTCGCTGAGGAGCTGCATGATCTCTTGTTCGGTCTCAATCAGTTCAGCGATCAACTCTGCCGGGGGCCTGTGCGCCAGGTCATCGGGGCGGTTGGGGTTCTTGAGGTCGAGGTTCCATTCCGACTCGGCGATAGTTGAGGCTTCTACCCGCCACGCTCGTTCGGTCTCGCTTCGACCCTTCCGCTTCGCTCCACCCCACCAGTCCGCGCACTCGGCGAACTCCTCGTAGCGCATCGGCCGCGTCTTCGAGTACTTCTTACGATCTTCCGGGGTGAGGATCTCGTAGTACCAGACCTCCTTCGTCGGCCCGGTCTTTTCGAAGAACATCAGGTTGGCGGGGATGTCGGTGTACGGAGCGAACACTCCCGAGCCGAGTCGTATGACGGTGTGCAGGTTGCATGACTCTAGGAGGTCTCTCTTGATGCGCGCACCTGCACCGTCGGCGAAGAGCACGCCGTTCGGTACGACGATGGCGCAGCGGCCGCCATCGGCGAGGAGGCGCTGCACCAACTGCATAAACAACCACGCTGTCTCGGCGGTCTGTGTACCGGCCGGGAAGTTCGCCAGGATCGACTTCTCCTCCTCACCGCCGAATGGTGGGTTGGTCAGGATCACGTCGACCTTCTCGGCTCGCTTGATCTCCTTCAGGGGCCGCGCCAGCGCGTTGCCGCGGACCAGGTTGGGACGGGTCATGCCGTGCAGCAGCAGGTTCATCATCCCAAGCAGGTACGGCAGCGGCTTCTTCTCGACACCTCGCAGATTCTCGGCAAGGCGTTCACGTTGTGCAACGTTCGTCACTTGGGGTTGGAGGTGTTCGAGCGTTTCGACGAGGAAGCCACCGGTGCCGCAGGCTGGGTCGAGCACGATGTCGTCGAGGCCTGGGTCGATCATCTGCACCATGAAGCGGATGACGGGGCGCGGTGTGTAGAACTCCCCGGAATCGCCAGCGGCGTCGCGCATTTCCCGCAGCATCGACTCGTACAGCAGCGCCATCGTGTGGACGTCTTCTGTCGACGTGAAGTCGACGTTGTTCACCTGGTCGACGACGTCGCGCAGGAGATACCCCGAGACCATCCGGTTGTAGGTCTCCTTGAACACGGTGGCCAAGATGTCACGCGGGTCGCGGTCGGTATCGCCGACGAGCCCGCGCAAGTACGCGAAGAGTTCGTTGTTGACGAACCCCACGAGGTCATCACCGGTTCGACCGTCGATCGGGTCGGCGGCCCAATCGCGCCAGCGATATGGGGCTTCGATCGCGGGTCGGTAGTTGTCTTCGACGATCTCACGCTCCAGTTCGAGACCGTCGAAGGCCTTGAGGAACAGCAGCCACGCCAACTGGGGGATGCGGTCGAGGTCGCCGTTCAGGCCGGCGTCTTTCCGCATGGTCTTGCGCGCCGCGTCGATCACCGAACGCAAACGCGCTTGGGTGTTCGGTGGATTGGTCGGCTTCTTCTTCGGTGCCACGTTGTGGTGCTCCCTGGTCAGGCTTGGTCGATGGGGGCGTCGAGGGTACGGCGCCAGAAGGTTTCGATGAGTGCGTGAGCGACGGACGAATCGGTGTGATCGAGGGCGACTTCAGCTGCCATCTCGGCGAACGGTGCCGCCCACTCCTCGGCCATCGACGGCAGGTCGGCCGATGGCAGTTCTTGATCGCGATTGGCGAACGTAGTGCTCACGGCTTCGTACAGTCGAGCGTCGGGTTCGAGACCGAAGTCGATCAAGAGGACGAGATCGACCAGATCCTTCACCCGTGTGTTTGGTCGATCGTCGTAGCGGCGGCAGTAGGCGCTCAACTTCTCGCCCCAGTGCGTGCGCAGGTCGATCACTGGGAAGTCAACGGTCGGCAGTCCGGCAAACGACAGTGCCGCCCCTAGCTCGATGGTCTCCGGCGTCGTGGTCGTTGAACCAGGGACGATGTCGACCACGAACTGTTCGAACACACGACCTCCGAGCCGCGCGTCGATCGATAGCCGGACGACTCGCCCTCGATCTGGGGCATCGGCCAATACCCGTCGGCGAGTGATCTCGAAGTCGAAGAAGTCGCCGAACGGATCGAGCGCCAGCGCCTCGATCAGAACGTCGACGGCATCGGGCTCGCCTGAGAACGCAAGATCGACGTCGCGGGTGGATCGAGCTCGCTCGGGCTGGCGGAACTCGAGCGCGGCACCACCCTTCAAGAGCCAAGCGTCTTGGTCGGCGGCGGCGAGCCGCACCAGGAAACGGTCGAATGCGATCGTTCGGCGTCGGCGAGCGAGATCGCGATGCTGATCGGCGCCCGCTCTCAGGCGAGCGTCGATGGCGGCGCGGAACGCTTCGGGCGCGTCGTATCTCATTGGCGCTGCGCCCCGAGCACGCGCTCAGCGCGGAGTTGAGCTTGGTCACTGAGTTCGCCAAGGCGGCGCGTGAGTTGACTCGTCGTGACGGAGCCGCGGTCAAGTGCGTCGTCGATCACGCCGCCGATGAGCTCCTCGTCGAAGTGAGACTCGATGATGTCGAGCGCGGTGCGAAGGAGTGTGGTGATCGGCGCCCCGTCGAGTGAGGTCACGTCGGCGGGAGGCAGATGGGTGTGATACAGCACGACCGATTCGTCGGTCATCCGGAAGCCTGGCGGCACAGTGAGGTGAACCTTTGCCGGGTTGAGCACGCCGAGGCCGTGAGCCGCTGCCGCCGAATCGTGTGACACCACCGCCCGTTGTTTCGACCAGAGCACCCAGCGCACGAGACCGTCGTGGATACCTGCTGGCCATTCAGGGATACGGAAGATGCCACGGTCGACGCGGTCCCAGTTGCCGTGATCGACGTGGTATTTCTGCGCTTGGTACGAGTAGCCGACGTCGAGCGCCTGGGCAGCGGTGAAGTAACCGGCCTGCCCGGCAGCCACCCGGTACATGTTTCTGCGGAGGAGCTGACGATCACCCGGCATGGATGCATCCTATACCAATACTTGAGTTCTGTGTTGCTCAATACTCAACGGAAACTTTAGTTTCAGGTGATTAGGCTGCGTAGAGAAGGTCACGGAGCTCGTCGATTGCTGCGCGCAGGTGCTCGACACCGCCAAACTTGTCCGCGAGTTCGACAGGTGAGCCCAGGTCGGAGATCGGCGGCACTCGCAACGAAGCGGGCGCCAGCTCATCGGGTCCAAAGGCGGCGTACTTGTCGAGTAGTTCGTCGAGCACGCGACGTGCCTCGGGAGCGAACTCGGCGAAGAATGCTGCGCGCTCGGAACGAACTCGACGAGCACGATCGAACCGCGATGCCAGCGGCTCGTTCCATGCAAGATGCACAAGCAAGTCGAGAGGGTCCGCTTCCCGCAGGCCGGTGTGCTCGATGGCGTCGGCCAGATCGATGCCGCGTTCTGCAAGTGCATCGACCACCGCTTGCCGGCTGGCTGCCGTTCCCCATTGGGAGCGCAGGTCAGCCGACGTCGGCACCAACTCACGGACCACGTCGGCGACGAACGAGCGGTACTCCACGAGGCGCGGTCGGTTGGTGGATGAGTCGAGTCGGAACACACCCTCGGCAACGATCCAGACCGGTTCGTCATCGACGTAGAACTTGCGCACCGCATCGTCGGCATCGAGGTCGGTGATGTCTGGCGTGTCGTCTTCGTCTGCTTCACCGTCGTCTTCTGGGTCGGGCTCATTCACCTCCCCGCCTTCTGGGTCGACGATGTCCCCGTTCTCGTCGATCTCCTCGTCGGTCTCCATCAGGGGCGGACCATCGAACTCAGGGTCTTCGAAGAGCCGAGTCGCTCCGCAGTAGTCGATGATCTCGAACTGCCACTTGTTGGTGTCCGGGTCTATCCGGGTTCCACGGCCGATGATCTGTTTGAACAGTGCCATCGAGCCGATAGTCCGAAACAGCACGATGTTGCGCACCTCAGGGATGTCGACACCCGTCGACAACAACTGGGACGTAGTGGCGATCGTTGGTGAGGTGCGCTCGGGGTCGGAGAATTCGCTGTACAGCCGATCGCTCTCGTACTCGGCCGAAACGATTCGCACCACATAGTTCGGGTCGTCGGCGGTGATGTCGGAGTTGGCATTGTGGATCGCTCGCCGCATCGCGTCGGCGTGGTCAGAGTCGACACAGAACACGATGGTCTTGCCGTGACGACCGCTGCGTTTCAGGTACGCAGTGAGGTGCGCTGCAGCTGTTTCGGTGCGCTGCAATAGCGCCACCACGCGTTCGAACTGAGCCTGCTCGTACAGCCCTTGCGGGATCTCGTTGCCGAACAGGTCGAGCTCGCCCGGTTCGGGCGCAAAGCCGAACGCGTCTGCGCTGAGGACGACTCGGCGGACGGTATACGGGGCCAAGAACCCATCGTCGATTCCCTGAGCGAGCGAGTACTCGAAGATCGGTGGTCCGAAATAGCGGTAGGTGTCGGCATCTTG
>RCMY010002866.1_pt1 | contig 15497 bp, 15 predicted proteins | sample 2041341 | NCBI WGS metagenome assembly RCMY01 (sample SAMN09708234, study PRJNA481090) | Marine sediment metagenome, whole genome shotgun sequencing project.
CCGTCAAACGGGTGGTAGGTGCCCATTGGCGCATGCATCTGGTTGTGGCTGTTGCGCACATACATGCCGTTCAGGTCTTTCGGGATTTCCCCGATCACCTTCAAATCATCTGTGTCAGCGGTGTATTCCGTGTCAACGGGGCGAAACAGGCCCTTCAGATACGGGTTGTCAGTGTCCTCGGGAACGGTGACGTTCAATTTTGCGTTAATTTCAAACACGGAAGCCTCCTCTTACATTGCGCGTTAAAGAAAAGTTACCCGCCAGCATATACCTATGTCAATAATTATATATGAAATCTAATAAGCCGTTTATTTCCTTGCCGTTACGGCAACAAGTGCGCCACAAACCAGTCCCGCGCCGCACAAGAGGCTTCGGCGAATCCCTCGACATAGGCATCGAAATGGCCACCAGAAATCATTTTAAGCGCTTTTGGCTCGTCCGCAACCTCATACGCAGACAGCGCAAGATCTGTCGGCGTAACCAAGTCATCTGTGGCCACAATCATCAACAAAGGCACTGGCGCAACGAAGGACACCCACGCACCAGGCTCGTAAGAACGCGCATATTCGAGTGACCGCAACGTGACATAGTTCTGCCAAGCGCCACCGCGTTTCGCCGCACTTGTATACCATGCCACCGCGTCAGGCGCCGCGTAAACAGGTGCATCGGCAGGGTCAATCGAGACCAAAATCCGCTCAACAGGTTCAGTCCCTTGCATACGCCCGATCCGGTCACGGCTCTGCTCTGATACCAGATTATCAAGTGTTTCCACTGTAAATCTCCGCTTTGTAACCGCATGCCCGCTGATCGTCGGCACCTGTGCGACAACGCAGCGCAACTGCGGATCGGTGGCGGCAACGACCAGAACATGCCCGCCGCTATAGCTGGTCCCCCAGACCCCGACACGCGCGCAGTCAATCTCTGGCCGTGCACGGATCCACGCAATCGCATTGCGGTAATCTTCAATCTGGGCCGCAGGTTCGATCTCCTGCCGTGGACTGCCCGCACTCTCGCCAAGCCTGCGGTAATCGAATACCAAAACAGCGATTCCTGCCTGCGCAAAAACCTCCGCAAAGCGATCCAGATACATCTCTTTTACTGCGCCATACCCATGCGCCATAACCACAGCAGGCACTAATGTATCCGTGTTCTCGGGCAAGTAAAGCCACCCTTTCACCAAGTCGCCTTCGGACAGAAAGCTAATATCATGCCGCAAATTAGTCGTTTCCATCAGTCATCTCCAGATTATCATATATAACTTTTGACATTGTATTGACACATCTGTAAACCCTGTCCTCGAAAACAGAGATTATAGCGGAGTTCTTTTATGGATTTTCTACTCGTACCTGGGATCAACAATACCGCAGCCACCTTTGACGGGGTGCGCCATGCACTTCCCGCCCGTCATCACGCGCTGGCCTGCGATTGCCCTCCCCTCAATACTGTCGAAGACATTGCGCAATCCCTGCTTGCAGACGCGCCAGAAACCTTTGTTGTCGTCGGCCATTCCTTTGGCGGTTATGTGGCGCTGGCAATCCTTGCTGCGGCACCAGAGCGTGTGAAAGGGCTTGTGCTGGTCAATTCCAACGACTGGGCTGATTCTGAAACCGTAGCCGCCGGTCGCGCGGAAAAGGCGCTGCAAGCCGAGGCAGGCGATTACGCCAAACTGGCCGACGCGGCATCGGCACGCGCCTACCACCCCGACAACGCAGGACGCGAAGACTTGCTGGCCGAGCGGGCAGCAGGCCTGGAAGGGTACGGTGCGGAACGCTACGCCGCCCATATGCGCGCAAGTGCGGCACGCCCCGATCGCGGTCAAATGCTGAAAGACAGCGGCGTCCCCGTGCTGGTCATCAGCGGCGATCACGACGTGGTCATTCCCACCAGCCGCCAGACCGATATGGCCGTGCGCCTCGGTGCGCCACAGGTCATCATTCCTCAATCCGGCCACATGCTCCCCGCCGAACAAGCAGGCCCGCTGGCTGATGCCCTGACCCAATGGGCCGATATTCACTTCGAGCAACTTTAAGGAATTTGACATGACGCTTCCAAATTACCGCATCTACGGCGAGGGCGACACGACCCTGTTTACGCTTCACGGCGCATATGGTGACGGTCGCTATTTTGTGGACTTTGCCGAACATATTGCAGCCGCAGGATACCGCGTCGTGGTCTGGGACTGTCCCGGTTACGGCTCATCCGCCCCCGTTGAGCCGGCAACAATCGAAGAATTTGCAAAAGCCGCCATCGCGCTGGTCCAAGCCCAAGCCACAAAAACCAACGTCTTGCTGGGCCACTCAATGGGTGCGCTGATCGGCCCGTACGCGGCCAACCGCGAGCCATTGATCAACGGTTTGATCTTGTCGGCTGGGTCACGCGGGTTTGCCGCGCGTACGCCTGAGGATCAAAAACAATATATGAAAGACCGCCTTGCCCCGATTGAAAACGGGATCGGCGTGAAAGAATACGCAACGCCAATGATCACCAGCATGATGGCAAAAGGCGCGTCAGGACCGCTGGTCGATAAAGTTTTCGAGGTCATCTTGTCGATGCAAACAGAAACCTTCGCGACGTCGATCCGCGCCATCGGCAGCTATGATGGCCGCCCTGCACTGGATGCGCTGAAAACGCCGACTATGATGATCGCAGGCCGCGAAGATCCCGCCTGCACCGCCGACGGCATGAAACTGATGCACGAGATGGTCGCAGGCAGCGCGTTTCACGTGATCGAAGGTGCAGGCCACTACGCCTTCGCTGAAAAACCGTCAGAATACCGTGACCTCGTGCTTGGCTTTCTGGAACAGATTTCCAAATAGTCCTCCCCGAGGAAAAGGTGACTGGATAATCCGCCCGTAATAATGAACTCAGCCGCAGAACTCTGGCGGCTGAGTTCGGCTTCCCTGCCAGTGTTATGCCGCCGATGCCCATAGGAAACGAGGACCGCTCACTCATTAGAAGACAGGTAGTCGGCGGAGACGTAGCCTATGACCCGTGGCGCGTCAGCAAGTGAGACTCGGCACCAAAGTTGTCCAACTTCCGTTACGCAGTCGCGTCGATTGACGGCGGTTCCGTCGGGCAGGCCTAAGACGACACGATACCCAAGCCCCGGACCCGACCGCAGCTTCAACAATTCGTCTGGCCCTGCGCCCTCAACTACAGCGCGTTCAGCAAACCTATCGCCGCAGCCACCCATGAGGATAAGAGCCATTATAACTGAAATGGTGGTTTTAAGCATGATCTGACCTCATTGGTTTCCCCTTCAATAGACCGAATTGGGGCCAAATCCTAGCCTTTGACCAGTGCCCGCAAAAACTTTTCTCAACTTTTTATCCAAACGAGTAAATCCGAAGGAGTCGCGTATTTGCCTGCTGGCTGTAAGCAGAAGACTATGGCACACGCATAAAACGGATATGAAAGGCGGCTTGTTTATCTAGAGGCGAAGGGTCCTCCAGCCGTAAATGAGCATTAGAAAAGACCCTATCGCGCCTATGAGGTATGGTGCGCGTAGGGCCAGATCGCGGCCAAGTTCGGGCTCTACCAAGGACACAAGCCACCCTCCGGCCAATGCGCCGATTGGCATCATGCCCCAACCGAAAAACCGATAAAGCGAATTCACCCGACCTAACAACGCATCCGGGATTAGGCGCTGCCGGTATGACACGGTGACGATGTTCCAAAGCAGCGCGGCAACCATTTCGACAAATAGCGCTATTGCGACAATGAATGGGCTTGAGGTGAGCGCAATAAGCACAAACGGCAACGGCATAAGACATAATGCAAACAGGACGCTGCGTTGACCGCCAATACGCGCCACAACTTGTGGCCCAATAAGTCCGCCGATCACACCCCCCGCGGCTCCTGCTGTCAGTAGGACACCATGACCGACGGCACTTAATCCCATAATCTCTTGAGAGAACAGAATGAGGACCGTTACGGCCATTGTTGAAATGGCGTTGATGATGCCAAGCATTATCGCAAGTCGGAAAATCGTTCGGTGCGATCGCATCCAAGCCCAGCCTTCGACGACCTCTGGCCAGACGCGCCGCTTGGGTGGTGTTTCCCTGCGCGGCATAGAGATGCTCCACACCAGCCACGCTGCAATGCCAAAAGTCACGGCGTCCAATGCAAACGGCGCAGGAACCGCAAACGCGATCAGGATACCCGCAAGGGGTGGCCCTACAAACGACCCCATGATCTGCTCCACACTCCACATCTGACCGTTTGCGGCTTCAAGGTCGGCCTTTGCAATAATGGATGGCAACACAGTTTGCGCGGCATTATCCCGGATGACCTCTGCCGTGCCCAAAAGCAGGGCCACCCCCGCAAGGGTCAGTATATAGGTCAAAGCATCACCATCGAGCGGGAACTTTGGGCCAGAAATGATTAACACAATGACGCCGCCCGTCAGCAGTAGGCGGAAGATATCCGCTTGCATCATCAATAGCCTGCGATCTCTACGGTCTACGATTACGCCGGCAGGAATTGAAAAAAGCAGCCATGGCAGGCGCGCGGCAAATGCAACAAACGCGATAAGCGAAGGTTCACGTGTGATCAGTGTGGCTAGCCATGGAAACGCAAGCGCCGAAACACCGTCACCCAGATTCGAAACAGCTGTGGCTGAAAACAAATGCCTGTAAGATCGATTTGAAATAAGCAGTTTCATGTTTGAAACAAAAACAAATCTGACCCCGAAGAGTCAATCGGTCACGCCGCGTCTGTTGTTACGCAAACCCACCGCAGGCAGCGCGCCTGCGGTCGTAGGTTTCTTAAACTGGCGGCCCCCAACGCACCACTCACAGTTGACGTTGATCTTTTTGCACTGTTGGTTTCAACTCATTTGATTACAACTATGCGACCACTCAAGTTTCGACTTCGCAGCCTGAGGTTGATTAACGATAGGACCAGTTTATGCCAAAGACTCATCCCAACTATGCCTCGGATATGGAGAAATTGAGGGAAGTTGAATTTAGCGAACGATTTGAACCCTACCCGCGTATTCTCGCGGTCGCATTGGCGGGCGTGTTGCTCTACCTCTACAGCGGCACAGTATTGGCGCTTGTTTGGGCACTCTACTCTCTTGTCGCATTTGGAGCCTATGCGCTCTTTCTCTCCTCACGCAAAGCGCATGTGCCACGTTCAGACGTCATCGTTGCCGCAGTGCTTTTGACCAATATGCAAGCTGCGTTCAGCTGGTTTCCCATACTGCTCTGCTTGAACGAGAACAGGGTGTTGATGCTCATCGGCGGCACTTTGATATGTAGCCAACTTCTATTTCTGGTGCGGCGCAGCGATACACTGGGAATTTTCAATATCAGTCATTTCGTGGTCGTTTTCGGCATGAGCGTGCTAATTTATATTGGATTTACGCCATATTTTGATACGCCGCTGGTCGCTGTTGGCGCCGCTTTAGCTTTAGGTGGGCTAAACTACTATTTTGTGCAGACCATTCGTATGTCGCGGCAAATACGCCAGAGCCGCGAAAGCGCTGCACATCATGCGCATCAAGCTCAAAAGATGGCGGCAATCGGCCAATTGGCGGGCGGGGTTGCCCATGATTTCAACAACAATCTGACTGCGATCATCGGAAGCCTCGAACTTCTCCAGATATCTGATGATCCTCGCGATCAACGTGTAGACATGGAAAATGCGCTTACCGCAGCAAGACAGGCCGCGACGACCGTCAAGCATCTGATGATTTTCGCACGCATGGAAAGACCCGTAATTATAGAGGCAGTGGTTCAAGATGTGTTTGCAGAGCTTGAAACCCTGACGCAGCGGTTAATTCCGACCTCGGTCAGCTTCGAGACCTCGACCTCTGATCCTTTAGTCACAATCAATATTGACAGGCCCCAATTTCTCGCAGGCTTGATCAACTTGGTGGTCAATAGCGTCGACGCAATGCCGCAAGGTGGGCTGCTAACATTTCGCGCGATCCAAATTCAAATCACGGGTCAACAGCCACTGGCCAATGGCTCACTGCTTTCGCAGGGTGATTACGTGCAAATCACTGTGTCCGATAGCGGCACAGGCATCCCAGCCGCCGTTCTTTCCAAAGTGATTGATCCATTTTTCACAACCAAACCCGTCGGAAAAGGAACCGGACTTGGCTTGTCGATGGTGGCTGGGATGATGGACGAGTTTGGAGGTGGGTTAAGCATCCAGTCTGACGAGACGGGCACGCGTATTAGGCTATTTTTGCCACATGACACGACACCCCGTACAAGCGCCTCTAGCTACTTGCAGCCACCCGTTGACAGGGTGAACACTGCGACGTTCCTCAAATAGCAAGGCACATTCGAAATGACTGAAAACATCAAACCTGATCTGCCAAAGACACTTGAGACGCAACTCAATATCCTGATGCGCCTTTCAGCCAAAGCAATAATTCTGTACCAGCAACTCTATAACACACGGCAAAGATTACTTTGTCGACGTTCATCGCCCCCTACCTTGATATGGTGAAACGGTCGCTTACGCCATTGGGTCGCAGCCAAAGGTATCGATTTCCCAAAGAATTCCAAAGACAGCCAAGCATGCAACGCTCCCGTATCAATGACATCATGGCCGACGCGATGAAGTGCCAGCATGGCTTCACCCTGCCGCCTTTCGTCTATTGGTCTCCCAACAAACTCATAGCCTAAAAAGACATAGCTCGCGGCGCGATCGAGGCCCGTGGCGATGGCATATGCTACGCGGAAAAGCTGTTGATCTCAAAAGAAAACTAACTCTCTCCAATGCACACCCACGTGCTCAAGGCCGAAGTCTCCGCCGTGAACGACGACGAGACCGGCAACATCTTCTGCGACCCCATCGACCGTTTCATCGGGATCGAAGAAGACGTATCACCGATGCATCTGCTGGTCAGCGATTACCATAAATGGCTCAGCTGATATGACCCCCGACCACCTCCTGCGCGCTCTTTTTGATCGGGCTGTAGCAGTCGCCGACCCCATGCGCTCACTCGCGGCGCATTTGCCGCCTAAACCTGCGGGCCGTGTTATCGTGATTGGTGCGGGCAAAGCCAGTGCATGCACGATGTTCTGAACACGTGCCACGTCGCCGTCCCTGCCACCGTGACCAAAGCGCTGTTAGACGAAAGCCACGTGATCCGACCGCAAGCCCCCCTCTCCAAAACAACAAACGTGATCTGCGCAGCACTCGCTTTGGCGTTAAACGGCACACAGAATATTCACGCAATCGCCTGCGATACCGACGGCGTTGATGGTGCGGCCGAAGTGGCGGTCGCTGTAATCGGACCATATACGCCCTTGGGATCATTGGCCGCTCGGCGTCTCACTAACAACGACGCCCACAGTTATTTCGCGCAGGTCGGCGAGCAAGTCACCACAGGTCCTACACTGACCAATGTGAACGACTTTCGGGCCATTCTCATCTTATCATCCACGCGGCCCTGATCACCAAAAACCTGCTTTGAACAAACCGAAAAAGCATGGCAGAGTTAGGTATGATGGATAAAACACACGCCAACTTACCGACCGGTCCGCATCTGAAGGATCTGCCAAACGGCAACTTTAGGTTCATCGCAGTTGACGTCGAGACCGCCAGCTATGACATTTCAAGCATTTGTCAGATTGGCTTGGCTTTTGTTGATTTTGACAACACCATAAAGACCTACAGCACATATGTCGACCCCTGCACGTCATTCGCCAAGGGCAATACACGGCTGCATGGGATCAGTCCCGGAACCGTGAGAAGCGCGCCAACATTCGCAATGATACTGCCCACGCTACGGCCCGTTCTTGAAGCCCATCCACTCGTGCAACATAGCCGCTTTGATGAAAAGGCATTTGACACCGCATGTCGGCAGGCCGCGCTGGCAGTTTTGAAATCAGACTGGACCGACAGCGTCTCAATTGCCCGCAAAGCGTGGCCCGAATTGCGCGGGAACGGTGGGCATGGGTTGGGTCATCTCAAAAAGGTGCTCGGACTGCAATTTCACCACCATGATGCAGGCGAGGACGCACGTGCGGCAGCAGAAGTTATCCTGAGGGCCGAAACAAAAATCGGCGCAAAAATCAGAATGCGAGGCATATCCCGGCAATTGGCTTTCGATTTTTAGCGAGGCATCCTGCGCTTACGCCAAAACCTGTTCACCACTTGGGGAGTATCTCACTTTATCAATTACGCGCTTTTGCGCGCGTTAGGTAAAGTCAGCATATCAGCCGCGAGTGCAGCGGTTACTTGGTAGCGATGCCCTGATCCATATAAGTCGCTAAGCTCAGTCGTGCCAAAAATATCATCACTGTTTAAAAGGAAAGAATTCAAAGAGGTTGCCAAATTTTTGAATCCATTGCGAGCCTAATAGCCAGCGGTGCCGTGCAGGTGTATGGGATCCCTTATTTGCAGGGCCAACATGTAGTTCCATATCGCCATCGACACTCTCAAAAAGATTATTACCGATTTCAACAGCCTTATTATGACCCACGATTTCTGCGCATGTACAAAAATCTCTTCCCGCCCCTTTTCATGCTTAAACCACAGTTCATTAAACCCGCCCCTGATGCATATCCGTCTTAAACGTGCTGCGGATTTTATGCTCTAGCAAAACAGCTTCACCAATTAGTCCAATAAAAACAACAAATAAGCGAAAGGGTAGCAGGCACACGAATCAAGCAAAACATGAATTAATCTTAATGTTCACACATCAGAGGAGCCCAATATTTGTAGATACATTGCTTGGTAATTTCGGAACCAAGACGTGAAGTGCTTCAGCTTTCAGCACAGTCTTGCGACTTAGCTAAGGTTCATCCGGTTTGTGCTCACGCCGCTTTTCGTATCTGATGCGTGCATTTTCAGAGTTTCAACGCCCGAGCGGTGTCAGTCGCGCAAGGATCGACCCTTGGGTGATCATCCCGATTACTTGTCCATCCTTTACGACTTGAAGTGTGCTGTTTGCAATTTGCGCAATAACCTCCTGAACCGGTGTTTCGGAACTGACCGTGGGTCCATCTGATGCGCCGGTCACCATCACATCACGGGCGGTCAGCACACCAAGCGGGTTCATATGGGCCACAAATTCGGCCACATATTCGTTGATCGGATGCGTAAAGATATCGCGCGGGGTGCCGCTTTGCACAATGCGCCCGCCTTCCATGATCGCGATACGGTTGCCGATCTTGAAGGCCTCGTCAAGATCATGGCTCACGAAGATAATGGTGCGGTTTCGCCTTTGCTGCAAATCGAGCAACTCGTCCTGTAATTTACTGCGGATGAGCGGATCAAGCGCCGAGAACGGCTCGTCCATCAACAAGATAGGCGCGTCCGTCGTGAATGCACGGGCAAGGCCAACCCTTTGCTGCATACCGCCCGACAATTCACCAACAAGCGCATCGGCGCGGTCCGCAAGCCCGACGAGCCCAAGCTCCTCATCAACGCGCTTGTTACGATCTGACTTGTTCATGCCTGCCAGTTCAAGACCCAGCCCGACATTATCGCGCACGGTCCGCCACGGCAGCAGCCCGAATTGCTGGAACACCATCGAAACACATTCGCGCCGTACCCGCCGTAAGTCAGCCGCAGAACTGCTGCCGATGGCGCAAGTCCACCCGTCACTTTGGATGCGCACATCGCCCCTGATAACCGGATTCAATCCGTTCACCGCCCGCAAAAGGGTCGATTTCCCCGATCCTGACAACCCCATCAGGACAAGGATTTCGCCCACTTCGACGTTCAGCGAACAGTTGTGAACACCAAGGACCTGACCGGTTTGCTCGTGGATTTCGGCCCGCTCCATCCCCTGATCCATCAGTGACAGCGCTGATTGGGGTTTGTTCCCGAAAACAATGGATACGTTGTCGAATTCTACCGCGTTCATTTTTTCACTCTCAGCATGCGGTCCAGCATGATCGCCACGGCAACAATCACAAAACCGGATTCAAATCCAAGGCCCGGATCGTTGCGGCCCAATGCCTGCACAACAGGTTTACCCAAACCGTTCGCGCCGACATAAGCCGAGATCACAACCATCGACAGCGACAGCATGATAACCTGATTAAGCCCCGCCATGATCTGCGGGAACGCGTATGGCAATTCGACTTTCCAAAGCTTCTGCGATGGTGTGGCACCAAAGGCCTCGGCAGCCTCAAGCAATCCGGTCGGGGTCGTCGAGACACCCAGATAGGTCAACCTGATGGGAGCAGGCAGCACAAAGATGACCGTCGCAAACAGCCCCGGAACCATGCCTAGCCCGAAAAACACGATGGCAGGGATCAGATAGACAAAAGCCGGTAGCGTCTGCATCAAATCCAAAATTGGACTAAGCGACTGATAGGCACGCGGGCGGTGCGCAAGGAAGATACCGAGTGGCACACCAAGCCCCATGCAGACCACGCAAGATGATATGACCAGCGCAAGACTGTCGGTCGTTTCATCCCAATAGCCCTGATTGATGACGAAAAGCAGGCAGGCAAGAATTAGCACGCAGACTTTCCACGACCGCTGCAGCGCCCACGTCAGCGCCACAAAGAGGATAACGATAATCCACGCGGGCGGCGTTTGCAGGCTCCAGATGATCCCGTCGATCATCCAGTTTAGCCCGTCGCTCAGTAAATCAAAAACCGGTCGCCCGTTGGATTTCAACCAATCGACAACCATCTCTGACCAATCGCCTATCGGGATCTTGTTGTCCGTCAACCAGTTCATCGGTAGTCCTCTGTCGGTAAAAAAGGGGCCATCAGGTGGCCCCCTTTTTGTCGATTACTTTGCCAAAGCGGCGGTGACAGCGGCGATTGCGTCACCTCCATCTTTGGTCGTCACACCGTCCAGCCACGGCGTCCACGCATCGGTATTGCCCGCAAGCCATGCCTTTGCTGCACCTTCAGGGGCCACATCGTCGTCCAGAATCGCCCCCATAATCTCGTTCTCCATCGCAAGCGAGAATTCAAGGTTTTGCAACAGCTTACCCGTATTTGCACATTCCGCCACATAACCTGCGCGTGTATTGGTTGCAACCGTGGCGCCACCCAGATCGGGGCCGAAATAATCGTCACCGCCGGGCAGATAGGTCATGTCATAATTCGCATTCATCGGATGCGGTTCCCATCCAAGAAACACAACAGGCTCGCCTCTGTCTGCGGCGCGCTCTACCTGTGCCAGCATGCCCTGTTCGGAACTCTCCACAACGTCAAACCCGTCCAGACCAAATGCAGCGGCGTCGATCATGTCCTGAATCAGGCGATTGCCGTCATTACCAGCCTCGATCCCGTAGATATTGCCGTCCAGCGCATCCTTGGCCTGCGCAATAGATGCAAAGTCTGTGATACCAGCCGCAACGCCAGCCGCGTTTGTAGCGAGTGTGTATTTTGCGCCCTCAAGATTGGTACGGACTGTATCGACTGTACCCGCCTCGCGGTAGCTGGCGATATCGCCTTCCATTGTGGGCATCCAATTCCCCAAAAATACGTCGATATCGCCCTGTGCCATTGACGCATAGGTGATCGGCACCGACAGAATGTCGGTTGTGGTTTCATATCCAAGCGCCTCAAGTAAAATGGATGTTGTGGCTGTGGTCGCCGTGATGTCGGTCCAGCCCACGTCAGAAAAGCGAACGATGCCACAGTCGGCCAAAGCAGGTCCCGCCGCACAGATCGCAAGCACGGATAACGATGATCTCAGTTTCATTTTAGTCTCCCGGTTATTATCTCGTTATTATTATTTGGTGAGTCAGTTAAGAGTGTTTCAAGTGTTCTGACAACCCGAAATGAGAAGTAGATACTTTACATCAAAGTAGAATAGTCGCTGATTTTTTCGCCGTTTTGGCTTCAGCAGCAGATCGGCTTCAATTGCATGCAATACACCATGCTTATCAGTAAGGGTAATTTTAAGCTATTCAGGTGATGTCTGCGGTGCGGGCAAAGGACCCTGTTCTCAAATAGGCACCGCAACACCGCTACAAAAATTTAGGAGGCTGAATGAATTGCGGTTCTAATTGCCTCCAGAAGTTGCGTTCTGGACACTGGTTTCATCAACCGAATGTCTTCCTCCCGCAACCCGTTCCCGTGTATCGTTGCTTCGCTCGCATATCCGGACATGAATACAACCGGGAGCGTAGGCTGTATGGCGCGCAGCTCGCGTGCCAGAGTGGGCCCCTGTAGTGTACCGGGCATTACGATATCGGTAAGCAAAAGGTCAAAAGGTTCACTATCTTGAAACAGGCCCAACGCAATATCGCCAGAACTTGCCCCTATCGCGTCATGGCCAGCCTTGGCTAATATACGCAAAATGATGCTCATAACTTCAGGCTGGTCTTCTGCGACCAGTATACGAGCTGGTGGGAATTGAACGATCTTCTTTTCTTTTCTTGTCAGCACCACTGCTGGCCCTTGCTCTGTGCGAGCAGGAAAGAAAAGCTTAACACTCGTGCCGATTTCCGGTTCAGAATAAATATGCACCGATCCGCCCGACTGCTTCATAAACCCATGAACCATCGACAAGCCAAGGCCACTTCCTTGGCCCGTAACTTTGGTTGTGAAAAACGGTTCAAACACACGGTTAATTTGATCTTTTGGTATCCCCTCTCCTGTATCACTTACTGCAAGCATGACGTATTGGCCCGGACTTAAGTCGTTCGCGTCATTGCCCATATCATCATCGTGGATCGTCAAATTGCGGGTTTCAATGGTCAAAATACCTCGGCCATGCATTGCATCACATGCATTGATGATCAGGTTCAAAACAGAGCTTTCCGTTGATGCAGGGTCGGCCAGAACCGGCCATACCTGATCTGCCAAGGACATCTTCAGATCAATGGACGCAGGAATTGTGCGCCCGCTCCAGCTACTGATTTCCTCAACTATCCGGTTAAGATCAAGCGCAACGGGAGACAACTGGGCCTGACGCGAAAAGCTCAACATATTCCTCGTGAGATCGGCACCTTTGTGTATCGCCTTAATGCCGTTTTCAATAAGCTCGGCACCAAAATCTCCTTGGTCCGTTTCAAGCACAAGCAATTCCAGATTTCCAAGAATAACACTCAGCAGGTTATTGAAATCATGAGCGACGCCTCCGGTCATTCGCCCCACAGTTTCCAGCTTTCGGGCATGTGTTAAACGTTTCTCAAATTCTGCTCTATGTTTTTCGGCAGCTTTTCTTTCCGAAATGTCTGTGATGCTGCCGCGCAGCAGACGTCGCTTTGGGTCAGGAAAAATGCTAATCGAAACCTCGCACGGAATTTGATCACCGTTCACATTTTGATACGTCCATTCAAACTTTGGAAAATCGCCATCCACAGCAGCCTGAATGTAACCCTTCGACATTTCGGATGATCTATTGCCGTCCGGCTGAAATTCGGGGCTAAGAACTGCGTGGTCAATGGTACCAATAAGGTTTTCAATTGACCTGCCAAAAAGTCTGGCAGCCATCGGGTTTGCTTCAATGAAAGTCCCACTGTCCAAGTCCGAAATGAGGATCGCTTCAGGAGCATGATCGACCAAAGCACGATACCGTTTCTCACTGGACCGAAGGTTTTCCATCGTCATAACAGTCGTCAACCCGTTTGCGATACGTTTCCCAACGGCGTGAAACAACTGAACGACTTGGTCGTAAACAACTGCCTCCGAGCAGTGCTGAATTGCAAGAACCCAATTGGGCCCGTTGCTAGGCTTCAACGGCAGTGCAAGTTGAGACTTGATACTATATCGTGGGTAAGTTTCTTTGCTTTGAGCTTCTATTGGGTTTTGTTCGGGATCAAACCGAATGGGGTCGACGCGGTTGTAGCACATTGCCATGAACGCTCGGGTCGCCTCCGTGGCAGGAAGCACCCCCCCATCTGCGGTCAATCCGGGCCATTCCGGGCGGTGGCGTTCACCTCGAAGGATAAACGCGTCTGTTTCAGGGTCACACGGATACATGAACCACGCACGGTCGGCCTGAAACGCGTCAAGCACCTCATCAAGCACTCTGGGTAACATTGTCTCCAAGTCGGAGCTTTCGACAATCGCGGAGTTAATGCGATCCAGGCATGTTAAAGCATCACATGGGGCCAACGACTGATTAAGTTTGGCGTTTTTCATAATGTATAAAAGATAGTGGCCCCTCGGCTTTGTCAACCAAAGCATGAGCTTCTGACCCGCAGCTCAGCTCTGGGATGTTTCGACTATTACACCAAGACGCGGAGGTTTTCCAAATCCCTGCTTGGCAGGTCCGCATTACTTACAATAATCTTAGGGCCACTGCAAAACGCGTTTTTGACCTAGACCGCAATTTTCCTTGAGTATGAGGTGCCCCTAGATTTGTAGACACTTAGCTTATTGCGCTCCTAATTGCGTTAAGACGCTACCTTCTGGAAATAAACACGGCTCTGGCGTATTACCTTCAACGGGCCAATGCCTTAGAGTTCATTTATGCGGTCCACAAAAATGCCGCGTAACACAAGATAGTCAAAGGATATTGTAGATTATGTGCCCAGCATCATTCGCCGATGAAAACACGCGCGGGTATATTATTCCGATTGGCGGCGGCGAAGACCGCGTCAAAGAAATGCAAATTCATCGCAAGTTTGTAGAGCTGTCCGGTGGGGCTGATGCCTATATTGTGGTGATCCCGACGGCGTCTATGCTCAATGAGACAGGCGAAGACTACAATCGTATCTTCACTAATTTGGGCGCTGGTAAGGTTGATTTTTTGCCCATTACGCGCCGCGCAGATTGTGATAACCCCGAGTTTGCCAAGATGCTGGATAATGCGACGGGCATTTTCATCACGGGGGGTAATCAGTTGCGGCTGTCGGCCATTTTAGGTGGGACCCTATTGGTGACTAAGATCAGGCGCAAAAATGCCACGGGTGTTCCAGTTGCAGGCACCTCTGCGGGCGCGTCGATTATGTCAGAACACATGGTCGCAGGTGGTCAGGGTAATGAAAGCCCTGCCGAGGGAACCGTTACGCTGGCTCCCGGTATTGGACTGACAAATGCGGTCATCATTGATCAACATTTTACGCAACGAAACAGGTTGGGCCGCTTGCTCACCGCGTCGTCATTCAATCCGTTTCTGATCGGCCTTGGAATCGACGAAGACACCGCCGCCTTTATCGACTCTGACAATGTGCTGGAAGTTGTGGGCAGCGGCACGGTCACGGTGGTTGACGCTAGCCAGTTGACCCATTCATCCATGTGGGATGCCAAGCCGGGCGAAGCGCTAAGCCTGATTGGCTTGCGCCTTGACGTCTTGGGCGAAGGATGCCGTTATGATTTAAAAGCACGCATCGGGTATCCTCCCCAAGAACACGTAGCACTTTGCACACTACCAGAGCCAGACGCCTAACATACCGCGCTATCGCGGCTCATCATCAAACAACGAGGTTTCCATTTGAAAATAGTCTCAACCAATGTCTTTGTCGGCCCAAATGTTTGGGCAAGTTTTCCAGTCATTCGGCACGTCATTGATCTGGGGGTATTGGAAGATTGGCCCTCCGTCAAAATTGGGACTGACTTCGTTGAAGGGCTAGTGGCCGCACTTCCGGGTCTTTCGGATCATGGGTG
>RCMY010002867.1_pt1 | contig 15496 bp, 10 predicted proteins | sample 2041341 | NCBI WGS metagenome assembly RCMY01 (sample SAMN09708234, study PRJNA481090) | Marine sediment metagenome, whole genome shotgun sequencing project.
GGTTCTCGGTTCTCGGTTCTCGGTTCTCGGTTCTCGGTTCTCGGTTCTCGGTTCTCGGTTCTCGGTTCTCTAAAATGTTCTTTTTCTTTGGAATGACGTATCTTCGGACTTAATAGGTATTATTTCACGCTTACCGAGAACATTTCATGCCCCTCTAAAACGCCAGCAAGGTAATCATTTGGAACGATTTTGCCAACACCTGATGGTGTACCGGTAAATAAAATATCCCCCTTTTTCAACATAAAGAATTGGGAAACGTATGCTACAAGTTCATCGATTTTCCAAAGCATTAGTTTGGTATTTCCTTTTTGTACTTCGTTTCCGTTTTTTGCTAACGAAAAATCGAGGGAATTCAAATCTTTAAACTCCGATTTCGGCAACCATTTTCCGATGACCGCTGCACCGTCGAATCCTTTTGCTTTTTCCCAAGGTAGGCCTTTTTCCTTTAGCTTAGATTGAAGGTCGCGGGCCGTAAAATCGATGCCCAATCCTACTTCGTCATAATATTTGTGAGCGAATTTCGGATCGATATGCTTGCCGACCTTTTTAATCTTTACTAGTACCTCGACTTCATAATGTACGTCATTGGAGAATTCGGGAATATAGAAATCCTGATCTTTCGGTAATATGGCGGAATCGGGCTTGATAAACACCACAGGCTCATCGGGCCTCTCGTTTTTCAATTCTTCAATGTGGTCGACGTAGTTGCGACCTATGCAAATCAATTTCATGGGTTACCTTCGATTTTCGCTCAACTAAGCTTATTGTTCAATTTGCTCAACTTAATCTGGGTCAGCACCTTCTTGGTGTACAACGGAAAATCGGCATTTAAGATCCATCCGAAATAACCGGGTTCGCTTTCTAGTACATCCAATATTTTTTTGCCTTTGTGCTTTCCGAAGGAAAAAATCTCGATACCGTCTTCATCATAGCCCAAAAAGCCTGCGAAATCCGCAAATTGGCGATGGGTGGAGAATTCGGCCAGTTTTTTAACATTGTTTTCCAGCTCGGGATACCGATCTAATTGTGACAGCAAAACCTCATAGGTAGCCAAGGCATCGGCTTCAGCGCTATGGGCATCGGTCAATTCCTTATCGCAATAGAATTTATAGGCCGCCCCTAGCGTACGTTTTTCCATCTTGTGGAAAATGGTCTGCACGTCGATCGAGACCATATTTTTCATTTCAAATTCCACTTCGGCGCGAAGCATTTCCTCTACTAAAAGCGGAATATCGAAGCGGTCGGAGTTAAAACCGCCCAGATCGCAATCCTTTATCATGCCGTAAATTTCTTTGGAAAGTTCCTTAAAAGCCGGTTCGCCCGCCACTTTTTCGTTGGATATTCCGTGGATGGCAATTACCTCATCGGGAATTTGGATGCCGGGATTTACCAGCCAGGTCTTGCTTTCAGTAGTGCCATTGGGATGCACCTTCAATATGGAAATTTCGACGATACGGTCTTTGGCGATATTCGTACCAGTAGTCTCGAGATCGAAAAAACAGATGGGGCGGGTCAGGTTCAAATCCATGTTTTGGGGTTGTTTGGTACAAATATAAGGCTTGGGCAGGTTTTGAAAAATGATTGGGGAATTTTATTCCGGCAGCTTGTAATCCTAGGGCCGTTTAAGCTACCTATGACTGTCGATCACTCATACTTCGTTCGTCGGAGGCAAGTAGAAAAAGGAGGAGCTTTTTTTTCACTGTGGCTGCTCGACCGGTAATATGACATGAAACGCCGCCCCCTCACCTTCTTCCGAGACGGTGTAAACGGCCCCATGGTGATTCTCGATTATTTTTTTGACCAGCGAAAGGCCGATACCACTGCCCTTGTGTCCCCTCGATTGGCGCAGCCGTTGGAATATCATAAATATCTGCTCTTGGTATTTGGGATTGAAACCGATACCGTTATCGCTTACGATCAGCTCGATGTACGATAGGGCCGGCGACAACGAAGGGAAGTCGCCCATTCTATTTTTTGGAAAAGGCCGTGAGGTGATCCGTACTTCCGGAACGACATCCTTCTTCGAAAATTTCAGGGCATTACCGATCAAATTATTGAGCAATTGCCCCATTTGTAGGGGTATGGCCTCTATTTCGGGCAGCTCCCCGACTTCCACTCTCGCCTTCTTTTCTTCGATGAGCAGTTCGAAATCGGTAAGGATCTCATCGACGATTCCGTTTAGGTCGGTCCGCTCGAACAGATCTCCGTGGTGCGCGACCCGCGAATAATCGAGCAGGCCCTTGACAAGGCCCGTCATGCGTTGGGCGGCATCTTCTATCTTGCCGATTATCGTCTTATCGGCCTCGTCGGTGATATTGCCCCTGCCCTTCAACCGATCCGAGAATATCATGATCTTTCGAAGGGGCTCTTGCAGGTCATGACTCGCCAAATGCACATACCGGTCCAATTGGTCGTTGGTCTTCTTGAGTTCGGCAACACTGATATTGAGATCGTTTTCGATTTTTTTTCTTTTTGTAATGTCCTCTATCGCCAACAAAATGAGTTTCATGTCCTCTTTTTTACGGATAATCTCCCTGGCATTGAAGAGAAAGATGCGTTCATTGTCGGGCCGAACAGCTATGGTGATCTCTTCGTCGACGATACTCTTCCGTTCGGGCAGTACTTTTTCGAGCATATCCCGTAAATGGTCATTGTTCCATTGCTGGTCCTGTATTTCTAGTAGCGACATGCCCTCGACCTTTTTTTCGTCAACATCGAATTCCCTAAAATAGGCCGCGTTCGCCTTGCGCACCCGAAGGTTCTTTTCAAGGATCAAAAAAGGTTCGCGTACGGTCACGATAACGGCATCCAGAAAATCAAGGGTATCGTTGAGTTCGTCCTGTGTTTCGGCCATTTCGCGGTTGACCACGATCAGCTCCTCGTTGGTCGATTGCATTTCTTCCTTCGAGGTCTCCAGTTCTTCGTTGAGGCTCTGCATCTCCTGCTTGCTGCTCAACAGTTTTTCGTTGGAGCGCTGCAGCTCTTCGTTGTAAGCCTCCTGTTCCTCGGTAACGCCCCTTACGTCTTCGCGAACCTGCTCCAGCTCTTTTTCAAAGGCCGTATTACGTTGTTGCAGGTGGTTTTTTTCGGAGGATGAAAAGACGGACATCAACCTCTTGCCCAAGGTTTCGAATACAGAAGTTCTGGGGGATTTTTTTTGAAATAGGATAAGGTAATGCGGTTCGACGATATCGGTCAGCGGCACGACTTCGATGCCGGCCGCAAACTCCTCCCCGTTATATTTCACGGGAATTCCTTCTTTGACCACCTTCTCTTGGGATGCCTTTGCCTTGTGTAGCGCGTTGCGCAGTTCGAAGGCCAGTTCCTTTCGGGCCATTTTCATCAGCTCGTGCGAGGGTTTGCCCGAAGGATGTTCCAAAAAAAAAGGCGCGACCTCGCCGTTGATATTGACCACGGCCATATGTTCGTCGACGATCACGCTTGCGAGACTGTATTTGGAAACCAGCACCGACTCGGCACTTTTTTTAAAGTCCGTTCGGGGCTTGTCTGGCATAGTGGTTTTTTTAGTATCGGAGACTTTCTCTTGTGTTACCGATTTTTGAAAGGTTTTTGAAAAACGGCTTGTACCCGGCTTTCTTGAGAATAGTTTTTCCTTTTTCGAGAACGGGGCGAAGAGATCGGTGTGATTTCCGGAAGTTTCCGATTTGCCCAAGAGCAATAGTCCTTTTTCCTTCAGGGCATAATGAAAAGTGGTAAGCGCCTTTTTCTGAAGAAACGGATCCAAATAAATGAATACGTTACGGCAACTTATTAGGTCAACTTTTGAAAAAGGGGGATCTTTAAGAAAATTGTGTACGGCGAACACTATGGTATCGCGAACGGGCTTTATGACCCGGTAACTACCGTCGGTCTCTGTGAAATAGGTGTTGAGCCGGCTTTCGGACACCGAATCCAGTTCGGTGGTGCGGTAAGCGCCAGTTCTCGCCTGTTTAATGGCGGATTCGGAAAGATCGGACGCGAAAAATTGAATTTTTGAACGGTTGCGGTCCGTATTTTCGCCAAGGCCGCTCAAGCCCATGGCCTCGAAGAGACAAATGGCCAGCGAATAGACCTCCTCGCCGGTAGCACAGCCCGCTACCCAGATACGCAACGGGTTATCTGTCGATCGGTCTTCCATCAGTTTGGGAAGTACAGTTTTGCAAAGTTCCTCGAAAACTTCGGCATCCCTAAAAAACGAGGTTACCTTTATGAGCAGATCTTGAAAAAGGGCTTCCTGTTCAACCCGGTTTTCCTGAAGGAATTCCAGATAATCCTCAGGCTTTGCCAATTGGTTAATGGCCATTCTACGGTCGATACGTCGCAGTATCGTCGGTTTTTTATAATAGTTGAAATCCACCCCGTTCTTGCGAAGTATAAGGGAGAGGATTTTCTTGATTGCATTACCGTTGGATTTTGTTTCGTCCTGATCATCATCCTCTTTACTTTCGGCATCCCCATTTCCATTGGCGTAGGAGAATTGCACCTGTACCAATTTAGCGGGCATCTCTTCCGCAGGAAGCAAAAAATCGACCACCCCTGCATCGATGGCACTTTGGGGCATCCCTGACCACGCTGCCAGATTGGGATCCTCGGCAAAGGCGAGGCCCCCATGTTCCTGAATTCCCTTAAGCCCCACCGTTCCATCATGGGCCGTACCGGATAGCACTACCCCTACGGCAAGGGCTTTGTGCACCTGCGCCAAAGAGATAAAAAAAACATCGATCGGCATTTGATGGGTACCTTCTTCCTTGGGCAATAGCTTTAAGCAACGGTCGGTGACCTTCAACATCTTGTTTTCGGGGATGACGTAAATATGGTCCGCCTCGATTTCGCAATCGTCCGTTATTTCATGAACGGGGATGTTCGTTGCACGGGAAAGGATTTCGGGAAGAATGCTTTCATGCGAAGGGGAAAGGTGCTGCACCAAAATAAAGGCCATCCCTGATTGCTCGGGAATGGCACCCAAGAATTTCTTAAAGGAATCTATACCCCCGGCGGAAGCGCCAATCCCGACTATGGGGAAGTTCAATGGGGTCGTAGATGATGTCATGGTTTTGGATTGTAGGTCAGTAAAATTGACTAATCGATAAATGTAGGAAATTAAAATTTTCTCTTGTTCGCAAACGAGATAATAATTGACTGGTAAACATCCTAAATGTAAAATTTTACCTACCTTTCCATAGAATAATTACCGCAGCTCATGACAACCACCAAAAAAATCATGATCGTCGACGATGACGAAGATGATATGGACTTCTTTTGCGAGGTCATTAACGAAATCGACGCCTCCTATACCTGCGTAACCGCCACCAATGGTGAAGAAGCTTTGCAAAAGTTACGTAAGGGCAAAACTCAATTGCCCGACCTTATTTTTCTTGATCTGAACATGCCCCGAATGAACGGCAAGATTTGCCTTCAGGAACTTAAAAAAGACAGTGCCCTACAGAACATCCCCATAATCATCTACACTACTTCATCACATCACAAGGACAAGGAGGAAACCCTAAAGAATGGCGCCGCCCTTTTTATGACTAAGCCCCCCACCTTCGACCGGATGAAGGCAGGAATAGAGGAAGCTTTACTAATGGCTTATACTGGCGAGCAATCTTAGGAGGGTAGCGGGTAAATAGGTCGGGGCGCTTTCACAACCGCGTATTAATAATGTTATTGAACGCCGATCCAAAAGTATAGCTCAACCCGACACTGAAGCCCAGCTCAAAATCGGTGGCAATCTGCTTTTGCTGTAGCAATACGTCTTCGATAGAGGCATCGCCACCGGGTAGGTTGATCTGATCGCGGATGATTTCGAAACGGCCCGAGAACCGTACGGAAAGTCCCTTGAACACCCGAATCGACAGACTACTGTTCAGCTGTATCCTGTTCTTGCTGAAATCGTCTAAAAAACTGGAACCGAGCAATCGGGCGTAGACGTTGCCCCAAGGCTGTCTATAGCGTACTTGAACGTTGAGGGAATGGCTGAAAAAGCCTTCTTCGATCTTGCCAAAGATGGTCGGTTCGATATAATCGTTGTGAAAATATCCTATTTTATAGGCAAAGGTAATCTCGCGGCGTAATACCTCGCGATAGGGGAAAATATTATATTCAAGGGCAGGTTCAAAATAATAGCGGAAATCGAGGTTGGTGAAAGTGTCGTGCCGTGCGCCCACAAAAATACCGGTGGACCATTGGTCCGAAAGGCTTCTGACGATGGCACCGTTGCCCGAATAGCGATATCTTTCGCTGGTAAAGGTCTCCCCGTTCCGATCGAATTCACTGTTCGCTTGGTACAGCCCCAAATCGGTGCGAATACGCCATTTTTCGGTCACATGATCACTCTCGAAACCCGCGCGGTACTCGAATTCCTTACGGCTAGATTCCTTGTCCAATTCCGCCGCCGCAGAGACCTCGAAAATCCAGTTGTTCCACGGATCCGTAAAATCGACTTCCTGTACTGCGCCGGTACCATCGCTGTTCACGGTATAGGTAACTTGATCGGCCAGGCCCGATTCGAGCACATATTTTAAAAGTCCGGACTGCACTTTTTCCAACAGTCCCTTTCTGACCTCGTCACTCGTCATGTTCGCGGTGGTATCGTAAGTCAACTTTCCGAAGATATCCTTATAATCGTCCTTGCCCTCGAACTCCAAATTATACTTACGGCCACCACTACCGTTGGCAATATCGTAAATGAAAAGTTTGATATTGGCCTGTGACTGATCGCGAACATGACCTACATACTGAATTTCTTGGCGCAGATAGTTCTTGTCACAGTTACAATCGATATATAAGCGCATCGGTGCCTTCTTTTCACTTTCATTTTCCTGTGAGAAAGCAAGTACTGGGAGTAGAAATAGGAATAAATAGAGCAACATCCCTCTTTTTTCTAAGGAAAGCCTGGTAAATTTTTTTGGCATGTGTGGTTTGGAAAACTTTAAAGATAAGCGCAAAAATAGAGAAAATGTGTTATCGAGTTGTTAAGGCTAGCCATTAAACTTCCCGATCAAGGTCCCAAGCCTCCAAATAATCCGCTACCGCCTTGACGAACATACTGCCGAGCGCCCCGTTTACGACCCGGTGATCATAACTGTGGGAGAGGTACATTTTACTGCGGATGCCGATAAAATCGCCGTCTTCGGTCTCGATGACCGCCGGTAGTTTCCGGATGGCACCCAAGGCGAGAATACCTACTTGGGGCTGGTTGATAATGGGCGTACCGAAAACACTGCCAAAGGTACCTACATTGGTAACGGTATACGTGCCGTCTTGCACCTCATCGGGTTTTAAACGATTTTCCCTAGCGCGGGACGCCAAATCGTTGACCACTTTTGCCATACCGACCAAGTTCAGTTGGTCCGCATTTTTGATGACCGGAACAATAAGGTTTCCGGTGGGCAAAGCGGCGGCCATACCGATATTAATATTTTTCTTTTTGATTACGGTAGAACCCTCCACAGAAATATTCATCATCGGATATTTCTTCAGGGCCTTGGCGACGGCCTCCATAAAAATTGGAGTGAACGTCAGTTTTTCTCCCTCGCGTTTCTCAAATTCGGTTTTCACCTTGTTTCGCCAGTTGACAATATTCGTTACATCGACCTCAACAAAACTTTGGACGTGGGCCGAAGTGGAAACACTTTCTACCATGTGCTTCGCAATCAACTTGCCCATTCGGGTCATTTCGATAACCTCGTGGCCGCCGGAAAGCGATACCGTCGACATCGGTTGTGTTTCACTGTTGGCCATCGTTTTTTCGGATTGGGGAACATCCTCTTTCTTCGGTATATCGGTTTGTGGTTTGGCGGAATCTTTTTCACCGTTGGCCACATACGCTAAAATATCGCTTTTAGTGACGCGGCCTTCCAATCCCGAACCGGAAATAGTATCCAAATCGGCTGTGGAGATACCCTCTTGTTTGGCAATATTTTTAACCAAGGGGGAATAAAAACGTTCGGATTCTTGATGCGATTTCTCAGGATGCCGCCCCGAAGCTTTCACTGTTTCCTTGGCAATTTTAACCGTTTCCTCGACCTCCGCGGCCGCTTTTTCATCGGAATTTGCGGCTTCTGGTTTTTGTGAAGATTTCTCCACAGTTTCCGACACACCTGAATCCTCGTCTGCGACCTCGATTATTGCCACGGTCTGGCCTACCTTTACAATATCATCTACCTCAAAACGTTTTTCCACTAAAACGCCTTCCACTTCACTGGGGACTTCACTATCGACCTTATCCGTAGCGATCTCGAAAATGGGTTCGTCGAGTTCTATGGTATCGCCGACTTCCTTTAACCAAATCGTCAAGGTCGCCTCGGCAACGCTCTCCCCCATTCGCGGTAATTTCAGTTCGAATTTTGACATGTTTTTTTAGATGTTTGGTGCTCAGTGTGCTGCAAAAAAATTATTGATTCTTTGATTAGTAACATACATTTCAAAAAATTAAGTGATTTACTGTTTTTACGTTATACAAGATAGCGTCCGACTTTATGCATCGTGCAAATTAAACATAAACCTATAAACTAATACCCTTTTTTCAACTCTAGTTCACCCTCAACGACCCTTCGAACGGAATCCGATTAAGGATACTCCGCCCCAATGTGACCTCATCGGCATATTCCAGCTCGTCGCCTACGGCAATGCCCCGGGCGATGGTCGAGGTGTTGATATCGAGACCATCCAATTGTTTAAAAATATAAAAATTCGTCGTATCGCCTTCCATGGTAGAACTTAATGCAAAAATAAGTTCTTTAACCTCGCCCTCTTTAGCCTTTTTAATCAAGGAAACGATGGTGAGGTCATGTGGACCGATACCTTCCATGGGCGAAATTTTTCCTCCCAAAACATGATATAGTCCTTGATATTGACTTGTATTTTCGATGGCCATCACATCGCGGATGTCCTCGACGACACAGACCAAACTCCTATCCCGTTTGGGACTGGCGCAGATCTCGCAAATTTCCACATCCGAAATATTGTGGCAATTGGCGCAAAACTTGATATCCTTTCTGACGTTATCCAAGGCAGCGGACAATTTCGAAGTCCGTTCTACGGGCTGCTTCAATAAGTGCAACACCAAACGCAGTGCGGTCCGCTTACCGATACCCGGCAGCTGCGACATTTCATAGACGGCATTTTCTAGAAGTTTAGAAGAGAATTCCATATGGCGCAAATTTACGATTTTACGGCAATTATCGAATACGTTCACGAAACGGTTTAAAAAATGTGCGATAGGAAAAAAAACATCCCTAAAAGTCTGCAAGATGAACAAAAAGCAAAACCTCAAAGCTACCTCGAGGTTTCGTTTAAATTTGTACTGTATATGTAACTAAGGAGTGCCTACGTTGTTCTTACAGATACTTATAACCCCATGCATTTTTAACTAACTCAATTAGCGGAAAAGTGTAATACAAAAAAAAGCGGGGATTTACCCCCGCCTTTCAACTAACTCAGAAAACTAACTCAAACAAATTTTTATCAAATCTTAGTACCCCGGGTTCTGTGTCCCTAGATTCGGGCTATTGATCAGCTCCTGTTCCGGAATCGGAAATAACAAATGCTTCTCTTGTAACGCCTGATCCGAATTGAGGTTTACATGGCCGACAAAATCATCGAAACCGCCCGTAATAACGTTATATACTTTTCTTAGACGTACCATATCAAACCAGATTTTCATTTCAAAACTTAGCTCGTGCCATCTTTCCGTTAAAATAGCATCCCGAAATGATGCTGCATCGAAAGTACCGAGAGGTGGCGTAGTCAGCTGTGCCCTGTCACGTATTGCTTTTAAGCCATCCCAAGCTTGTTGGTTGGGGCCGCCTACCTCATTCGAAGCTTCGGCATAGATCAACAAAACCTCAGCATAACGAAATATTGGTACGTTCAAATTATCCCTCGCCGTACCGGGAACACCGAGGGTACCGTTTGCGATTACATTAAAGTGCTTGAAAATATAGGGTTTGCCTAAATCGAAAAGCTCTTCATTTCCATTTCGATAATAGCTCGTGTAGAACCATCCTTCTCTATCGACCGCCCTGAGGTCGCCATCTTCAAAGGAATTATAAAAATCGATGTCGGGTATCGTACTTCCCGTTCCCGAGGGACCACGATAGGTGACCGGTTGAAAATTCGGGAACATATTCCCCATAGGGTTTTCGGCTATTTCCGCATTGTACTGCAAGCTGAAAATATGTTCGCCGGTGTTATTCAGGGTTTCATTGTGAATCTCTCCATAGGTATCGAAAAGTCGCAAAGGCCCGGCATTGTCGATAACCTCTTTTGCCTTGTTCGCCGCATCGGCATAGCGTGACGTTTCGTTGAGCGGCTGCCCGGCCATGGTCAGGTAGACTTTGGATAGCAAGGTCTTAACTGCCGATTGTGACACACGACCGCTCTCATCTACCCAAGGCAAGCCTGCGCTTTCAGCTTCAATCAGGTCGGCAACGATCAGATTATATACTTCTTGCTGCGGCGACCGGACGGGTAAAAAATCTTCCGAACTCGCACTTTGGGGAAGCGTTATCAACGGTACATCGCCCCAAAGCCGAACCGCATAAAAATAGGCCCAGGCACGGAAAAACTTGGCCTCGCCCAAAACTTTATTTTTCTCGGCCTCGTCCATTTCGATACCCGGCACATTTTCAAGCACCAGGTTCGCATTCGCAATCACCTTATAAATACCGCGCCACCAAAGCCTGATATGTAATGTATTAGGGTCGTATGATAGCGAATATAGATTGTTCAGATCCGAATTTTGGGCAGTTTCCGTCGTAGTAATGCCCGTCGGAGCCAGTAATAGCTGCCAGTTTGATGAAAAAATACCTGCACCATTACCGACGAAACGGGCATCGGCATATATCGCCGCTACCGCCGATTCGGCGTGTTTGGCAGTCGTATAAAAGCTATCTGGCGTTAAATTCGTTGGATCTTCCTCGTCCAGAAAATCGGAACAGCCAACTGTAAACAACAGCAAGACCGAACAACTTAAAATCTTGTTTATATTTTTTCTTATATGAATTTTCATGATGTTTGTCTTTAAAGTTAACGTGTTATATACCTACTTGCAGCCCCAATACGAAGGTGGTGGATCTAGGATATTCGTGCCACTTTATCCCTTGGGAGAAAACATTACTGCCTGCATTGCCGCGAACGGGCGATATCTCGGGATCGCCAAGAAGCTCATCCTTGGTGAGCAAAAAGAAGTTTTGGGTCGAGGCATATATCCGTAGTTTGTTCAAATACAGGCTTTCGAGCAGCTGGGGACTAAAGGAATAGCCCAGCATTAAGTTCCGGCCACGTAGGAAGGAACCATCTTTGACCCAATGGCTATCCACATTTGTCACATATCCTGCACGCGTATCGCGTACTTGTGCTATCATCGTATTTTGATTGTCCGGTGTCCAGGCATTGAGCACGGTGCGATAGCTGTTCGCCAAGGCTTGCCGATCTTCGCTGGGGTGTAGGTTGAGGTCAAGTACGTCGTTCCCCCAAGAATATTGTAGGTCTAACGTAAGGTCCAGACCTTTATAGGTAACGGAGTTGATCAAGGTTCCCGCAGCAGTGGGATAGCCATTTCCGATAATGCTCCTATCCTCGTCATTGATAATCTTATCCCCATTAAAATCTTTATATTTGACATCGCCCGGTAACAGTGTCAATCCGTTTCGATAACTCACAAAACTAGCGGCCTCGGCGGCCTCATCCGTGCCCCAAGTGCCCAACCGGGTAAGGCCCCAAAAAGAGCCAACGGGTTCCCCTACCCTAATAATACTCGTCTCGTTGGTAAAACCGGGGCCACCTACACCGAAAATATCGGAGGGTGTAGCCAAAGATAGCACCTTGTTCCTGTTCGTAGAAATATTAAAGGTCGTATTCCAAGTAAGATCTGCAGTAGCTATATTCATTGTAGTTAGCGAAAACTCGAACCCTTGGTTCTCCATTGTACCGACATTTCTTCTAATAATTTCATACCCACTAGATTCCGGTACAGGCGCATCCAATAGCATATCGGTGGTCTTTCGGTAATAATAATCGGCCTCTATGTCTATTCGGTTATTGAACAGCCCTAATTCAAGGCCCACATCATACTGCGCGGTCTTTTCCCATTTTAAATCGGGGTTCTCCAAACGGTTAAGGCCTGTACCCCCAACACGGTTACCGTTCCAAACCGTGGTATAATTTGAACTCAAGAGCGATAGCGAAGAATACGGAGGTATTTCCGAGTTACCGGTGACTCCATAACTTGCCCTTAGTTTCAAATTGGATATCGTTTCATTATCGGCGAGGAAGTTTTCTTCGGAAACCCTCCAAGCGACGGCTGCCGATGGAAAGAAGGAGAACTTATTATTATCACCGAACTTTGAAGAACCATCTGCCCTGCCCGTAACCGTGAAGAGGTATTTGCCGTATAGATTGTAATTGATCCGGCCAAAATAGGAATTCAATGCCTCTCTTTGCGCATTTGAAGCAACCCCAATGTTTTCGGTACCAGCCCCAAGGTTGTTATATTCAAAAAAATCCGTTGGGAAATTCCGGGATTCAGCGTTGACAAAAGAATTGTTAGACTGTTGCCAAGACACTCCCAAAAGTGCCGTAAGAGAATTATTCTCGTTGATTTCCTTCGTATAGGTCAGATAGTTTTCTATCGACCAAAACGTCTCCTTCGAATTGCTCGAAGAAGCCCTCGCCACGGCATTATTGTCCAGTGTACTATCACGGAATTCGTTGTTCTCTTGCGTAATTACGTTGCTGGCTACTACGGTACGCATTTCCAAATCTTTTGTGAAATTGATATTGGAAAATACGCTACCGGTAAGTGTTTGCGTATTTAGAATGTACTGATTGCTGTTTAGCCAGTGCACCGAATTTCTTGTTCCTTCCGCAAATGGATAGTCCCTATTATCAGCGAAAAGCCCCTCTTTTTCACCGCTTTCATAACGCACCGGCAGGAACGGAAAATCTTCGACCATTCTACGGGGCACCTGATCATTGGTATCCACAAGGTTTTCTGTCTGAAAGTTATAGCTCAATGACCCTCCTATCTTCAACCAATCCTTAATCTGGTCATCGATGGAGAATCTTCCTGAATAGCGTTTTTGATATGAGTTCTTTAGAAGGCCTTGTTCATCATTTATACCCAAAGAAATCGAATAGGTGGTCCTTTCATTGCCACCGGAAAAGCCCAACTGATGGTTTTGCGATAGTTTGTGCTGTCTTACCTCTCTGGACCAATCAGTATCATAAATTGCATTGCCGTTGTTATCGAACAATGCCGCGACCAAATCACCTTGCCTTTTTAGCCTTGGTTCGTATTGCGCGTAATTTCCAGCGGCCCAGCCTTCTGGATCGAATTTCTCGGTATTCTCCCAAGAAAGCTGTTCAACTCTCATATACTCTTCGGCATTGAGCGTCTCCGCAAGATTTGGCCCGAACTCTTTTACATTATATTCTACGTTGTACGTTATTCTTCCCTGACCCGCCCGGCCTCTTTTTGTGGTCACCAAAATAACGCCGTTTGCGCCTCGGGCACCATAGATAGCGGTTGATGAGGCATCTTTTAACACTTCGATCGACACCACGTCGTTGGGGTTTAAATAGTCGATTGCGGAAGTAAACTGATCCAAGCTGCCTTGAGGTAATTGTACCCCATCGACCACATACAGCGGATTGTTCGAAGAGTTGATGGAACTGAAGCCCCGAATTCTGACGTTGGTCTTACCACCGGGACGGCCAGAATTGGTATTGACCTGAACCCCGGCGACCCTGCCCGCCAAGCCCTGGTTAAGCGATTGAACAGGTCGTTCTTGAAGCTCATCGGCACTTACCTGACCGACAGCACCGGTAAGATCTGATTTTCTTTGGCTACCGTACCCGATCAGCACTACTTCTTCCAACTGGGCGGCATCCTCTTCCATATTAACATCAATGGTAGATTGATTATTCACTGAAATTTCGACGGTCTTAAAGCCAATATAGCTGAAGACTAGGGTAGCTGTATTCGCCACATCGTCTAAGGTGTAGTTTCCATCAAAATCGGTCTGAGTACCGTTATTAGTACCTTTTACTAAAACGTTCGCGCCGGGCAAGGGGCCCGTTTCATCGGAGACTGTTCCGTCTACCGTTTGTCCTTTCGCGAGGCCAAAGCATAAAAATGCCCCGACCAAGAACAAACTTTTCATAAGTGTTTTCTTCATGGTTATGGTTTTAAGTTAGTTTCAATGTCAGTCTCGATTAATAAACAGTTCTGTCCTTAAAATCTATTTTGGCGAATCTGCCCAAAAACAGCTAGCGCTTTTGGGTGCCATGTAATCAAAAAGATTATAGGGTAATAACAAAGCTTTAGAATCGAAGCCCTGATTTTTAGAACGTACATATTTGAAGCGAGCGCTTAACATATTTTAACAGGATGAAAGTAGTTCGAAAACGATATAGTATTATTAAAATTATGTTAAATTAAGGTTAATGTGCAACCTTTGACCGTTTAAGTGCATTTTAAACAGAAAAATACTACGTAACAACCGTATTCATATTTTACATCACCGCAATACCTCATTTTAGGTTCATCGAACTAAAGTAAATTTCCTAAAAATATATAGCTTCCTTATCTCCTCGTTTTATTGGACTATTACATTCTAAGAATTATAAACCGTATTTACCCGCATTTCATTAACTTCGACCCACCAAACACCCAACCTGTGAGCCTGTACTTAGTCTTCGCCGTAATTGCCGCCTACTTTATTTTACTGATGGTCATATCTTATTTCACCTCCCGAAATAGTAGCGACGAATCGTTTTTCACCGGTGATCGGGAATCTCCTTGGTTCCTGGTCGCCTTCGGAATGGTAGGTGCAGGCTTGTCGGGCGTAACTTTCGTATCCGTTCCGGGCATGGTGGGCAACAACTTCCTATTTTTTTTCCAATTCGTATTGGGCAACGTGGTCGGCTATCTATTCATCACTTTTGTGCTGGTTCCCTTATATTATAGGATGCGATTGGTCTCGATCTATTCTTATCTAGAAGATCGCTTCGGAAGATATACTTATAAGACGGGGTCCCTATTTTTCTTGGTTTCTCAGTCTTTTGGAGCGGCTTTACGGTTATTGTTGGCGGGTAAAATACTACAGTTCGCCTTTTTCGATAGGGTGGGCATTCCCTTTTTTATGACCATTATCATCATATTGCTGCTGGTCTGGCTTTACACGAACAAAACGGGTATCAAAACTATTGTATGGACGGATACCATGCAGACCTTGTTTCTTATAACCGGGGCAGTTGTGACCATTTACGGCATTACGCAGTCCCTCGACCTGTCATTGTCAGGGTCGATTCAAGCGGTAATGGAGCATGAGTATTTTCAGGTGTTCAATTGGGATGGACAATCGGGAAACAATTTCTACAAACAGTTTATCGCGGGTATATTGATTGCCATTGCCATGATGGGATTGGACCAGAACATGATGCAAAAGACCTTGACCTGCAAAAATCAATGGGATGCCCAAAAGAATAC